>BS_KBA_SWE02_21mDRAFT_10000686_pt1 | contig 12823 bp, 12 predicted proteins | sample BalSeasSWE02_21m_FD_9196 | JGI IMG/M metagenome (IMG submission 9196)
CAATGAAATATGATGTAACAGTAGTCCAAGCAGTCATCTTTGTATCACAATCGGTCAACTGAACATTTGTTACAGTTGCTCCTGCTGGAACTCCCATATCTTCCCAAGTGCCCTGCAAGTACCAATACGAGCCTGTTTCAAACGAGTTTCTTCCTGCAATAGAGCAGTTTATACAACCATTCGGATTTCCACCTGTACTCTGCCAAGTACCTGTAAATTTAACAACTGATTGAAACACCCAACTCTCTGCATTGGCATCCCACGTAAATGTTTTAATTACTTGAGCCATTTACGCATCCCCTCCATAAATCTGTATTCCCCATACCCAACCAAACTCTACTTCAATAGGAGCTAAAGTTGAAGCAAAAGAAGGAACATCAGAACAGCCTATCGTATCATCAACAGCAATATCAGATTCATAATAACCTAATGAATAGCTTTGAGCAAAAATTTCACTATAAACATTTATTGATAATGTTTCTGCTTGTTGTATAGATACATTAACAAAATCAGTAACATTAATATTATCTGCGGAATTTATTTCCTTATCAGAAACAACCGCCTGAACAAAATCACTTACATTAGAATAGCTTGAAGTAATTACATCTAATATGCCATTATCGAAGTTTATTATATCCAGAACAAATACATTATCAGATACATCAACGAATAACTCTGTAATTAATATTGATACATAATCAGTAGCAGTTATATCAGCTATTACAGCAATAGATAAATCATCTTTTTGCGCAGTAATTATTTCGCTTGTTAAAACGTAATCACTTACATCAATATCAAAAACAAATTCAGCAACTAAATAATCAGCAGTTTCAGTAGAGCTAAATACAGCAATAATTAAATCACTTAGAATTGCATTTACATCATCACTACAATTAATATCATCATAAATATTAATAGCATAATCATCTTTAGAAATATTTATATAGCCACTTATATTGCTAACATCAAAAACATCAATGTATAATGTTCCAGTTGCCTGTATATCAATAGTATTAAAATCAGAAATCTCAGAAATACTATTAACATCTATATCAATGTCAGAAAGGACTATTTGAATAAAATCAGATACTTCTAAATAATCAGTAGCAATTACATCAGATTCGCCATTTTCAAAATTTATAATATCCTGAATAAAAATATTATCATAAATATCTAGGAATAATTCTGTTATAAATTGATCTGTAAAATCAACTACTGTTACATTATCAATAGCAGGTATTAATAAATCATCTTCAACAGAATTTATATTATCAGTTACGGAAACATTATCTACTACATTAATACCTAAATTATCTTTTGCAGTATCAACTACATCAGAAACAGTTACAAAAGCAGATACATTTATCTCTAATATAAAATCAATAACTACATAATCATCAATCGTAGCAGAATCAGAAATATCTATATCTTTATCAGATTGCGATATTGTAATAAAATAGAGGGCAGTAATTAAATCAATTACACTTATATCGGCAGGGTAATAGGCTAATAAATATTCACTAACATTTACAGAATCAAAAATATCAACATTCCGTTCTTCAGCTGTTTGAACATTAACAATTATATCCTCAGTTACAATAATATCAGCATAAACAAAAATTTCATTATCAGTTAATGCTCCTTGAACAAAATCACTTACATTAACATAAGAAGTAGCAGTTACATCCGGCGCACCGTTTTCAAAATTTACAATACTTTCAGCAAATACATTATCGTTTACAACAATAAATAATTCTGTAATAAGAATGTTGCTGTAATCAGAAACATCAGAATTATCTATTGCGCTTAATAATAAATCATCTTTGGTTTCAGAAATGTAGTCAGCAACAGTTATGCTATCATATATGGATATTAATATATCATCTGTTTGTGCGGAAACATTTTCAGAACAAAGCGCAGTACTAAAAATATTTATATCAAAACTATAATCTGCTAATACATAATCAGTAGTATTTGTATTATCGGCTACATTTATTTCAGAAATAGTTTCTGCAACTAAATAATCAGATACGTTTGAATTATCAGATACATCAATATCTAAAAATGCAACAATATCTAATTCAACAGTTGGAACATCCTCAATAGTAGCAGAATCAGAAATATCAACAGATAAATTTTCATAAGGGTCTAAAGGAATTGAGCCACCATAAGCAATAGCTTCAGTAACATCAATTTGACCATAACCATTATATAAATCCCAAGGGCTGGTTGCACGATTAGATTCGGCTCTTGGACAAGTTATTCTTGCTCTATATCTAGCTTCCCACCAAGAACAGGAGAGTTGATCTTTTATGTATAGAATTTTACCAAGTATAATTCCATTAGAAAAAGAACTTTCATCAGCAGTATCACTAACATTTAAATCCCGATCCCAAAATTCTAATCCCTGACCATACCCTGTATTATTCTTATCATTAGTAGGGTTAGAAAAATCTCCTGCACCAACAGTAACAATAACAGGAGGCTCATCATTACTAAATACATATAATTGCGCAAATGTATTTGAGCCTAAAGGAAAGAATGTTTGAACTCTTGGATATATTTGTTGTGCATCAGAAACATAGCTACCAACCCCCGTTGCGCTTCTTATTAAAGCAATTACATTATCATCTGCAACAACTCTATTATAAGCCGGACTCCAATTAGCAACAATTTCTATCTGCCCTGTAATATCAGAACCATAACCAACACTTATTGCAGTTCGTACATCATAGCCATGCTGACCAAATTCATCAGAAATTATTAATCGAAGTATTCCTGCTACAATGCTATCAGATGTATTGATAGTATCATTAACACTTATATATAAATCGGGTGGAGTTGGGGTAATTGATTCAGACAGGTAGGCAGTATCAAAAGAACTAATAAATAATTCTGTAATAAATTGAGTGGTAACATCAAATACAGATACATAATCAGTCGCTGCTATATTGATGGCTACTTCGTCAAAGTCTAAATATTCTTGTGTAAAAACATTATCAGCGACATTTACATTATACTCGCCAACAATTTCTATTTGAACAGTTGCTTCATCAGTTACAGTAATGTTATCTACAATAGAAGTATCAGTAAAAATTTGGACCGTAGTTTTTAAGGCTTTTACGCTTACATCATCTATATATGCGGGTACTGCAAACGAATTATTTCCCTCTAATTGAATAGAACTAAATTCATCATTAACAAAGGTTAAAGTAAATTGCGACCATTCCCCTGCTGTACCAATACTATGTAATTCTCCAGTTCTAACTTGTACAGTTCCTGAAAAACCCCAATACCATATAGATAATATATATGGGTTACCAGCCACTAAAGTTGTATAAGAGCTCTTAGAAAGGGATGCTAATGAAGGGTTAGACATAAACTCTGCTTCAGTAACTAAACTCTTACTACCTGAGTGTGCTTGATTAGAAGAAATACCGCCTTGCCTTAAAACCCAATTAGTAGTAGCTCCTTCAAAGCCTCTATCATCAGAAGAAATTATACATTCATCACCTAATTCATATAAAGTATCTTCAACATTAATATTATCTACAACACTAATTTCTAAAGGAATATCAACAGTAATTTTTAATTCTTTTATACTTATATCATCTATATAAGTTTGAACAAAAAGTATATTGGATTTTATTATGATAGTGCCTGAGCCATCATACAGTAAATTAACGGAATAAAAAGTCCATTCAGTATTATTATTTATATTAAAATAAACTTCATTACCGCCTAATTGACTAGTAGCTACAACACATTCAGTATCGCCTGTTACTTTATACCAAAAAGAAATATTATAATATTTCCCATCCACCATATTAGTATAAGTAGAAACATCAAGAGACTGTCCTGCCGAAGAACTTGGAGAAAAAGCTCGATAAGAATATGAAGGACTATGTGATTCTGCTGTAGTTACTAAACCAAAATCTAATGCCGCCCAATTGGTTACTCCACCATCAAAATTTCTATTATCAGCAGAAATTATTTGTTCATCATCACCTACACTGTATAAAAAATCTACTACTGATATACTATCAAAAACATCTATATTTAAATCAGATAAACCTTCTAATGAAGCAGTGGGCTCATCTGATACATTTATACTATCAGAAACATTTATAGAAAGTATTTCGGTTGGTTGAAGTGTCACACCAATTCCAACAACGGAAATATTGTCAATGCCTACATTTGTTGTTCCTTGTATTACTATCGCTATGTTAGAAGTAATAGTAACTTCTACGCTATAACTACCAACGCCAGTGACATTTATAAATTCTGATAATCCATCCATTATCGATATTGAGCCACTGTCAACTATGTCAAACTTTACTAAATAGTTATTTCCAACAGTAAAAACATTATCCTGAGATATTGGAGAAACCTGCAAACATTTTGCGAACCCGCCGACATCAAATACCCACTTGTCAGGGCCTGTTTGATAATCCCAATTACTTAAATCTGCATCAAATGTTCCATTGATAATATGTTCATCATAATTGTCAGTTACCAACATATTATCATAAACATCTATATTTAAATCAGATAAACCTTCTAATGAAGCAGTGGGCTCATCTGAAACAATAGTATTATCATATATACTTCTATCACCTAATTGTCCCGTATTAGTAACAGATTCACTTTCATAAACAACATCATTAACATTAATAAATTTCGGATCAGGTACACCAATAGTTGGAACATCAGTAACAACAGAAGTATCTATTACAGTTGGAAATTCTTCTTGTACATAAGGAACATATTGTATTTTAAAATTTCTAAAATCAATGTTAGCATTTTCCCAATCAATATATGCAACAGCGTTTATTGATGTATATGGATTTACTTCTATAGTCCAACTTGCAGAATATTTTCTCCAAACCTCAACGTAACTACCATCAATATTATATTGTGTAAAACCCTTACCCCATTCAGTATCTCCAGTAGTAGTACAGTCAAAATAAAAATATAAAGCTGCACCTGCCGTATAGCTATTTACTTTGTATTCAAGTTCAGCATACATAGTACTACCAACAGGAATATTAGGTACTATAGGCGAATATTTTATTATACCTACTCTATCCGAATTTGCAGTTCCTGTTCTTACAATACTAAAAGTAGCGGGATAATTAGTAAATACAGTTGAGCCTGTTCCTGTATCTGTTATATATTCATAAGGAAAATTAGCATCTAAAGAAACTAATAAGTTATGAGAATCATCCACTTTAACAGTATCAGAAACATTAATTTGTATATCAGTAATATCAAAAGTTCGTGTTTCAGACCACTCTGCCCAAACATTACCAACAACTCTCGCCCTAACACGCCAATAATAAACACCGGCAACTAACGGTTCAGCATCCTGAATTGTATAGCTGACTTTATCACCTGAATCAAAAGGATTTGTATCAGCACCATCAGTTGTATTAACAAATCCTGCATCAGTTAAAGAACTACTTTGAACTAAAGAACCTGAACTATTTGATATAATTTTGAATGTAGTATCCATTACTCCACTGGGCCAGTATAAGTTAGCTCTATCCCAATTATACATATTGCCTTGATGGGTTGGAGTAGTATTATCTAAAAGAATAAGAATACCATCAGAAACTGTTGCGCCTGTTCCTATATATTCAAAGGATAAAGCATAGGGGGTATCAGCATCTAATACTACATTATCAAAAGTAAATTCATAAGGTAAGTCAACGTCTAAAGTAATATCTCCTACAGCAACAGTATTTGTAGATATTGCTATAGGTGCAATAGGACTTGAATAAGGAATACCTGTTGAACCAAAAGTTCCTGAATGAGTATGTATAGTTGCTCTTATATAACCTGTTGTTATCGTGCCGGTTTTTCTCAGGTAGCCAATAGCTTTAATTAAAGTAAAACCACCAATAAAAGTTTGCCCTGTTCTACAGTAATAATCAACAGCAGGGTAAACATCAGTATAATCAGTTGTGCCATTAGCCATTAAAGCTCTTACAGAGCCATTGGAAAGATTATAGTTATCAAATATTTCATTACTGCTATCAAAAGTATTTGCAGTATCTATTTGAATTTGATATTCAATAGGTAAGCTGTCAGGGTGAACACCTGTAAATTCTAATAAAGGAGTAAGGTCGTCTGTTTGATAACCATCCGCAGTATTTAATGTAACAGGAATACCCTTAGTTATATAAACTTTATCAGATACATTTACAGTATCAAATAAATCAATCTCCAAATCAGCAGGAGCTCCACCAGTTAATTCAAGAGCAATAGAATCACTACCATCAGTAGCAGTAACATTATCACTAACATTAATAAATAGTTCTGTTATAAGAATTGTAATATCATCAGAAACATTCGCTGTATCAAAAACCGTAGGTATATCAAACGTGGTAGTAGTATAATAAACATCTATTTCAATGGAATCACAGAAAACATCCGCATTATTAATGCGGTTTATCATTCCAAAGGCTATACCGAAGTCAGCATCTTTTACCCAAGATTCAGTTAATGAATTACCCCATTTATCTGCTGAACCACCAAAGGTATAATCTGCTAATGAAATTGTAACTGATGTGGGTGTTGATGCCATATTAGTACCGACTTTAGCCCTTGAAGTGTCTAAAATCTGAACTAAATCAATATCTGCTGCAACTGAACACCTTGCCCTTATTCTGCATACCACTCCATCAATAGTTGCACCAGTAGGTATGCCACTTAAATCAAAGTTGTATGCTTTTAGAACATAAGATTGGTCGCCATTATCATAAGTGTTACTTGTGATAGACGCTTCTGTGCCGTCCCTTGCTGTGACATTAGATGCACTTACCCAATTGTCATCAGACCAAGGAGATTCAGAAACAGTTTCAACACTTTGAGGTAATATGTATCCAGTATTAGCCATTAGATAACAGCACCTTAATAAAATTATCTTTTAATTCTTCCTGCATATTTTCCAATAAGGAAAACTCGCTAGGCAATAAAATTTCCGAATGACTAATTATATCAAACGGATTGCTACTCATCTCTGCTTTCATAATTCCTTTATGGTGTTGTTATCCATCTATATAAACAAATTAAAATTAAATCATCATACTCAGCATCAGAAACACTATCAGGTATATCAACAATACTACCAGCCAGTATTTCATCAGCGATTAGTTTTGATGAAGCACTTAGTCTTTGATAAATAATATTCTTGAAGTTATCAATTTCCTGTTCAGTATAAATTTTCGCATCATCTAAAAAGTTTTTCTTTTTATCAATCCAACCCTGTAAAGCGGTAGTATCATAGTCAGTACCTAATCTTGGTATATAAGTATTCTTTTCAATAATTACGTTTAAGTCTTTTTGATTAAGCGAATTTAATTTTACATTTAGCTTATCATAATAAATAGGCATAGTTATTCCTCGTTATGAAAATTATTAAATTGAATTATATGGATTTGAGCTAAGCAGGTATCTAAGGAAGGCGTGAATACTAATTTATATGGCGGGCTATTTATATCAACAGTAAAACCTTTTACTGCATCAGATATAATTAGCCCTACATAGTCAATAAAGTTCACTACTTTCTTTACAATATATTTTATAGCCTTGATAATCTTATTATCAGAGGCGCTTATTCTATCATAAACAAAAATATGTAAATCTTTATTTGACATTTTTCCTTTCACTTTTTTTCGCTTTAGTTAGCTTTACAGTAGCAGGTTTATTATTTAACATATTAAATCTGTCTTGCAGTTTAGCGATAAAATTAGCATTAGTTCCAGTAATTCCTTTCGGAAAAAATCGTGCTTCCTCACCATTCATAGGGTACTGTCTACCATCCCAATCAATATGTCTACAGAAAATAGATGTATCAACTAAGAAAGGGTATTTCTTCTTTTGATATTCGGGAAATCCAGCTTTATCAAATATTTTATCATCGATAACTTTTTGACACCAATTAATATCTTCTGTTCCTGATATAGTTCCAGACGCTAAGGTATCAACATCATACCACATCTTAGCCGGAGTTTCAAATATTCTTTTAAGTACCGTGCCATTAATTATATACTCTTCAGCTTCATCATACATTACTTTTAGCAGTTTTACATTTATCATAGTACAACCCATAGGTAAAGCACTAGTCCAAACGTTATCACCTAACTTCCAATCAGAATAATAACCCTTACCTAAATCTCTATATACTAAAGGTTCAGCCGGAACAGACTTTGTAAAATACAAACCACTCCAAGCCGGAACAGGGTCATTTATCATTCGCTCATTTAATTTCAGTATTGTTCCCTGTGGGAGTATTGTATCATGATCAATAAAAAATAGCCATTCAAAATTTTGTTTAACCGCTTCGTTTGCAATTATATTTCTTGCATCAGCAACAGTATGTTGAATTGGACTATAACCATCAAGGAATTGTAGCATATCAGCTTGCGACCAATTACAAGGTATTACCTGACCATAACGAGCAAGTACCCACTCACTCCTAAGTAATCCTGTCATTGGAATACCTACCATTATTCTTGATTGCGGTTTTCCTGAATTTTTAATTAGTTTACCTAAATATTCTCCGCCAGCAATTTTCATATTCTTAGGCATTAGGCATCACCATCCCAACTTTCATAGCCTTAGCAGTACTGAGAGTATAACTACCGCTATTATCAAAGTAGCCATCAATATTAGGTGCACCTGTAGTCCAAAATGGATAAGTAGGATAAGAAGGCTGTACAGGATAAACAGGATATGGAATGTATTCAATTTTTTTGTTTAGCTGATTATCTAATTGCAAGGATTTTTCTTTTAGTGTGTTTAATGTTTCATAACACGAAATCAACTCTTTCATTAACTTAATTTGTTTTTCTAATTCTTCCATTACACTGAGCCCTTTCCATATGTTTTTTCTAAAAATGCTTTATTTCTTTTTTCACCTTCTACTACGGAAATTTTTCTAAGAACAACTTCCATAAAACCACCTACCTGCCAACTTCTATGTTCAATAGCAAAAGGCTTAGGTTTGTATACATTATATAAAAAACAGTTTGGGTCAAAATAATCCCACGTTGCCTCATTACTAGGATTACAATGTGTAGGGTCTTGAACAAAAGGAAAGCTCACGCCATAAGGAAAAGATAAAGCTACTTTACCAGCCTTTATGCCTTTAGCAATATTCTCCTCTTTTAATAACCTCCATACTTCATCCATAACTCTCATAGACAACCATGGTTTAATATGTTCCCATACATGAGACATAATAATAGTATTGCAAACACCATCTGGTATTGGATAAGGAAAGACCTCTATGTCATGTACAATGTCGACATTCGGTAGAGGTCTTACATCCATTCCAATAAAACCTTCTCGCTGTGAATCCCCACAACCTAAATCCAGATTTATCTGCTTTTTCTTTTCAAGTATCTTTAATACTTTTTTATCGACTTTTAGTTTAGCCATTTATACACCTTAATTAATTCAACAAATTATATTACTTCTCTAATTTTTTAATACGTTCTTTTAACATTCTGATTACTACTTTAGCGTCAGCTAACTTTTCAGTATTACTAAATAATACAAAATATATCAAGATGCAACTTCTACGGTGTCAAGCCGTAGCAAAGCGGATCTGGTAAGTTACATTCACGTTTTGATTTGACGCTACCTGTGAACTTGTATAAGTATTTCCGGCAAACATACTTCCAGCACCTTGAGTTGAAGTATAGAATAATCCAATATTATTCAAGGTTGCATTACCAGTTACAAAGGCATCTGTACTACCAAAAGTTGCAACAAATTGAGCGGTCTTTGAAGCAATAGAGGAAACAGTAACAGATTTTCTAACTAGGTGTTCACCTGTAAGACTTGTATCAGCGTCAGCAGGAGCTGAACCACCAGAACCAAGAGCTATATGAGAAACTCTACGAGAGCCACCCTGAGCTAACATTAACTCTACGAGATAGAGATTAAAGCCGTCATTAACAATTTTATTTTCTGTCCAACCAGAATCTCCAACAATAGAACCATCAGGGTCTGCTATGTTTACCCTGAAAAAACCTTGAACAAGAACTTTAGTGCCATTCATTTTGTATCTCCTTATGATTTTGAAATTTCGTCAAATCTAAAATAAATTAAAATAGAGCCTTAAATCAATTATTTACAAGAACCTTATTTAGATATATTAACATTTGGTTTTATAAATGAGGGTCTTATTCCTACAAAATAATAACTATCTGAATTATTATCCTGAATATAATTACCTGCCAAGTCTCTCACACCTGTAACAACAATCATATACGTTTTTTTATATTCTGCTCTATTTGTTATTACAGCGACTAATTTATTACCTGTTACATCTATAGGAGGAGAAGGAGGGGCATCATTTAATTCAACTACTATTCCAATTTTCTGTATGACTAAAGGTACTCCTGTTTCCTCATTAGTTACAGAATAATTATTTATATTACGCAACTCCAACGTGTCCATAGGCTCAGAAAACTCCACCAAAAATGTACTTGTATTCTCATTGTCTTGCCAAATTGTATCAACAACAAAAGTCATATCTGAAACAGGAGTAACAGTTAACCAGCCACCAATTAAAAATAATGTACCCCACATAATTATTCTCTCCTTATATTAATATTAGTAGGGAACAAAATAATGTTGCCTAAACTTATATTATCTAAATTATAATCATTCTTATAATTATTTGGTTTAATAATTAACTTATCTACCATAATATAATCTAAATTCAGGGTACGCCAAAAGTCAATTTCAATAAATGTTCTTCTATATTTTAATAAGCTATTTAACCACCCCTCTATTATAAGAATATTTCCTTGATTTTCTGATACCTGATATGCTCTTAAATTATGAGCATAAAAAGTTTGGTTATTAACTTTAGTTATGATTATATCACTACCATATAAAAACAAACTCGTACCATCTATATCAAGGTTATCACCATAATTAGTAGCCATTTTAATTGAACTAAATTTATATCCCTCTAATATAAATTCAGTCAATACCGTGTCACTATTAAAATGCTCAAAATCAATAATACTTTGAGCATTAGTAATAACTGAAAACAATAAAACCAGTAATAATTTCATTATTTCTTCTTAAAAAGAACAGGTGCTCCGGGTTTAGGAGGTATAGTACCTTTTTGTGTTACAGCACTTGCTCCAAGAACAGAATAAAATCCAGAAGCATCAACAGCAACAACACCAGCTACTACATACCTAGCATCATTAAGTAATCTAACAGTATAAGAAAGACTAGTTGCCTCGCCTATTTTTAGAGTTGTTATATTAACAGGGTCTAAATAATCCATATTATCTACTATTTGAAAACCTGTATTAGCAACTTTTTCTTCTAAAAAGACATAGTACTTTACCGCTCCATCAGAAGCACCCCAAGTAATANCATAATNACTTCTCACCTGAGCAGGAGTACAGAAAGTTATTAGAGCTATAAATATTATAGCCATAGATAAGAACATTTTCATAACGAACCTCTTTATATTAGTTGACTGAATATTGTTTATTACATTTTTCATAAATTTTTTCATTTTGTTCGCCATTAGTTACCATTAAATCTGTCAGCACTCTTTTTTTTAACTCAAAAAAACCTATGCCTATAAAATCACATATTTCAATAATGGCTTCCAACTTAAAATCAGGCACAGCCACTTGTTTTAATTTTGTTCTAAGAATATAACTATCATACCCTGCAATACGATAAAACTTATGTATAGGAATATTTCCCTCCAATAGTCTATCTACAGAAAGTATAACAAGTAATGTTCTCATCTGTAAAGACAACAACCAAAATTTATTAACACCGCTTCTTATGCAATTTTTATCGTAAAGATACTTGTATTCTTCCTTTGCTTCTTTTAATAAAGAGGTATCACGGTCTATCAACTTCCCTGCATTTCTTCCTCGTCTATTCATTTATGCCTAAAGTATTATTAAACAAGAGCAATATAATTAAATCGTTAAAGATGAAGCAAGTTTTTCAGCATTGGCAAACATAGCGTTATCAATCCACCATTGTTTCCTTGTAGTATGTTTATCAAACAACTTTTCATTCTCCATCCAAGAATATATATTAAACTTAGTAACAGTTTCTACATCATCGGCGGTTAATTTATCAGGGTCTAATCCCCACCGCTCACATTGATGTTTCAATGCTTTTCTTCTATGCTTCTGAAAATAATCCCACGTTTCAAAATACGCACCATTATATACATAGGTAGAACCAAACTTAGCACCTCCTAAATACGTTGTAGAGTCACAAGTATAAAAAGGGTAATTACCCATAAGCACAAAATTTGTCATACCAAAACCGTGAACAAGCTTTTTCTTTAATAGAGACAGCCTGTAAACTTGACCAAAATATCCAACATCCCCCTTACCATAAACTCCTCCTGATACACCTATCATATTATATCTATCAAAATAATGGTAAAGATTATGATATGGAACTCTGTCATCGTGAGCGACATAAACAACATCCTGCCCCTTAGACTCAAGGTATTCAAATTGTTTATTCCACTCGATAACTTTATTTATACCAACAATACCATCCACGTCATAATTAGCTGCCCAAAAAAATTTTCCGATATTGTCTTGTATAAAATCTAAGTACTCATCAAGGTAGGCTATATGGTTAATTGGTTTTTGTTTTTTTATTGAGTTGCTGTACATAGTGAAAGCACCACTATCAATAGCAACGAGAGGAAAGTCTTCAAGAACGGATTTGATATTTACTTTTCGTTCTTTAATATAATAATAAGATAAAAGAATGCGGTCTACTCCGCACTCTTTTAACC
>BS_KBA_SWE02_21mDRAFT_10000687_pt1 | contig 12813 bp, 7 predicted proteins | sample BalSeasSWE02_21m_FD_9196 | JGI IMG/M metagenome (IMG submission 9196)
AATAAGCGCGCATGGACGATTGCTGGCTGGAGGGTAAAAAGTTTGGATGTCAAAGCGAAGATGGTGAAATTTGTCCGGACTCGCTAACTATTTTAGTGTTGTAGCGTAGGTCGAGCCACTTCGCAGGCAGATTGCTCCCGTTTGGGTTTTCTGTATGTATAAGGTGAGTCATACAACGCACAACTGCATTTTAACCTTAGCAATAGGACATGGGATTATATAACTGGTAATAAAGACAGGGGCTTAGAATAAAACCTTGCGAAGGTTTAAAACCTTCGCAAGGTTGATCTGAATTTTCGGGGTTTGTTATGCTTTCAACCCGATCACTTCGTAAACTTCGACCGGTTCGGAGCGGCCTTTGACCTGCATCGGGCCATAGGGGCGCGCCTCGATCTGATCCTTGACCTTATCATAAGCTTCGTGCGAGATCAGGATCTGGTCTTTGGTGGCGTTCTCCTGGATGCGCTTGGTGGTGTTGACGCTGTCCCCGATGGCTGTATATTCAACCCTTTTTTCGGTGCCGATCAAACCCAGCACAACATCGCCGTAATGGATACCCACCCCGAATGATAATCGTCCTTCGGGAGGAAGTTTGGTGTGAAGTTCCTCAACGGCTGTACGCAACCGCAAAGCAGCCCTCACAGCGCGCAAGGTATGGTCGGACTGGGGCAGAGGTGCATTGAACCAGGCCATGACGGCGTCCCCCAGGAATTTATCGACCGTGCCTTCTTCCGCCAATACGGCTTCGGCTGCAGCAGCCAGGTAATGATTTAAGACCACCACCAGCTCTTCGGGAGATTGCTTTTCGCTGAAACTGGTAAAGCCGCGGATATCTGCGAACAGGATTGTAATGTCGGCATGCTTGCCACCGATCTGCAGGCTGTCCAGGTTGATCTGGTCAATGACGGCCGGGGAGACCATGCGCTCGAGCAGGCGGCGCTGCGCCTCGAGGTGTTTGCGCTCGGTCAGGTCGTCCAACACGATGGCAATGCCCTGGGTGATCTGGTCGCCATCCTTGAGCGGGGACAGGTTCAAGCGCCAGTCAACCTGACCGCGCTCAGGCAGGTTGTGGGAATATTCCAGATCTGTGATCTGCCTGTTGTATCTGATCACCTCGTTAAAGTGGGATAGGATATCTACCCCCAATGAGGGCATCAATTCTGATAGCGGATGACCGATGATATCCGCACTGGAGATACCCAGAATGGATTCGGCAGCCCGGTTGCACAGGGTGACCTGGTCTTCAATATCGGTTGTGATGACCCCGCTGACGATGGATGAGAATATGTTGTCCATCAGGTTCTTTAATTCAGTCACTTCAGACAGGGTGGCGCGGATGGATGCGAACAAGCGGGCGTTCTCTATGGCAAGGGCTGCCTGGTTGGCAAAGGCGCCCAATAACTCGCGGTCTGATTCGCGGAACAAACCAGAACGAATACGGTTATCAGCGTACAAAACCCCGATCAATTCTGATCTCACTTTGAGTGGCACACACAGGATCGAGCGCAGGTTATAGGCCACGATGCTCTCCTGGTTGCCAAAACGCGGATCTTCCTGCGCATTGGTGGTCAGGATGGCCTCTCCACTCTCAATTACCCGGTCCACCACGGTGCGGCTGATGGCAAATTCGGAAGTATTTATAGATTCCTGTTCCAAGTTGCGGGCTACATGGGTGACCATCTCTCCCTGCGGGTCGCGCAGCATCAGGAAGCCCCGTTCGGCTTCGGTCAGACGCACGATGGTGTCCATGACAATACGCAAGACCTCGTTCAACTCCAGGGTGGAATTGACAGCCTGGGTGGTATCTGTCAGCGCGAGCAACTTGTCACGTTCTTCTTCAAATTCACCGGTCTGCTTGCTCAGGTTCAAAAGCGAGCTTTCCAGGTTGGAAAGACTTTCGAACACAATTGGCGAAAGCAAGTTTCGGGCAGGTTGGATCTCAGAGCGAATCTGTCCAGCCAGCTTGCTCAGTGCAAGGATACTGTCGTTCAGGGGCAGATTATTCGCGGAAGGTATCGTCATGATCCATACTCTTGATATATTGGTTGCATAATTCCCTTTTTATTGAAACGCCAGTTTCCTGCAGATCGGTGAGAGGCAGACCTGCCGCCTTTACCCCCCCCCATCTTTACGATCCTTCTTAAAAAATCGGTNCCTCCAATTATTAATTACAGTACGCCTGGTTTTCTGACGNATCAACAAACTGGCCTGTCGCGCCAATCCGGTATTTTCGGGTTGCTGGCTGAACAGGTATTTTTGATATTCATCGCGCAGNTNATCGATCTCGACTGATGCGTCTGGCAGGCATTCCTGCAAAGCCAGGCAAGCCTCCATTGGGGTATCCGACGGGCGTGTGGCTTTTCCCAAACGCCGAAGACTTTTATGGACGACCCTGAAATATTTTTCGATGGGGTCTTCGGTGACCAGCAACACCCAACTCTGAAGCCAATCCGGNACTTTAATGGAGTTCTGTTCGAGGATCAGCTTCATGCGCACCGGCAGGGGCGTGGGAATGGTGCGCTGACGTTGCTGTCCACGCCAGAACAGAAACCCGCTCAACCCGATGATCAGCAATCCAAAGAGCACATATATAAACACCGGAGCGCCTGCCTGATCATCATTGCCTACTGGAACCAGATCAACGTCCGGTACGGGCGTCGGATTGAAGGCACGCGGGGTAGGAACTTCATCTTCCAGATCCGGCCTGGCCAAGGCTGCCGGGGTGGGGTTACCTCTGAACTCAGGTGCAATTCCACTGGGACGGGTGAGGCCTTCCTGTGAAGTGGTGGGTTCGAATTCCACCCAGCCAATACCAGGGAAGTACACTTCCGGCCAGGCATGGGCATCATTTTGCTTTACTGTCAGAACATTCCTCTGCCCGGGCGCTTTCTCTCCCTGGGCAAAACCNACCACCAGTCGGGCAGGAATCCCGGCTGAGCGCAGCAGGATCACTTCCGCGGTAGCAGAATAATTGCAATAGCCCTGTTTGTAATCCAGAAGAAACCATGCCAATATATCCGCCCCGAATGGCGGGCGTGAAACCACCTTGGTATAGGTGATCTCACGACGCAAATAGTTGGTGATGGCTGTCGCCTTGTCGAAAACCGTTTCTTTCTGTGATACCAAGCGGGCAGCCAGNGTGCTGACCTCGCTGGAAAGGTTGGAAGGAAGCTGCAAGTAATGGCGCTTGACCCAATCGGGATAATCNTCNCCGGCCTGGCGAAGNTCCAGGATGGTCGGATTGGATTCAATGGCCTCGACACGATACGATTCTCCGGCGTGAATGACATTATCGGCTTGCATAAGGAGTGGATCAACCAGGTCCTCCCCCGCCCTGAAAAGCGAGACCTCCACAGGCCGGCTGATCCAGACGGGTTGAGCAGGTGTGAACAGGTTGAAAATGCGCCCCTGGGCAACTGAAAAAGTGAATTCACTGGGATCCGGGTAACCATCATCGGTCAGCTGCAGGGTTGGCAACTGCATAGCAGGCATGGAAGGGTTAAAGGCCTGGCTATTGGGTTTGGCATTGACCCACTGCCCGTTGTTATATTCGTCATAAACACGCACCCGCCAGTAATAGCGGACGGCAACCGGTTTGGACGGGACCTCCACATTAAAGATGGTGACATTGCCTGTGATGGCTTTCTGCCCCAATTCCAGCAGGTCACTGCTGTAATAATCATGGGTAGAGGTGGATGAAGTACCTTCAAGCCCGGCCACCGCGTTACCAAGGTCCTTGCGGGTGTTCTGCCAGGGCTCGCTGATGCGGTCCCAAGCATATTGTACAATTAATACTGGCCGGGTTGGAGCTGGAATGACCCAGGCCAGCAACAGGATAACGGAGGCGTAAATGATCAGCGTCAGGTTCATCTCCCTGTGCGAATCCGTAGAGTTGCGAATGCGGTTTTCTTTCCAGAAGCGTCTTTTTTGAAGGATAAACCTGCGTCCCAGCAACAGCAAGGAAAAGAACATGCAGAGGATCACAAATATTATGCGATTGTATTGAATATTATCGTAGACCTGGATAAGAACCACCAGTACCCAGGCAGGCAGTAAAGCCCCCACCAGGTTTTCATGGCGGGACCATTGGTAACCTGCCAATAAACTTATGCACCAATAGATCAGCGCAACAAAAAAGACAAATAAGAGCGTATCATCTACCGGCTTCTTCTGGAATAGAAGTTCGAAAGAGATCCCCAACCGTCCAAGAATACTTGCCAGCCGTTCGAGCCAGGGAATATTTTCTTTATAAAATTCTGCACTTATTACCCAGGGTAGAATTACCAGGCTGTACCCAAGGATCAACGGGTAAACGACCCGGGGGCGAAAACGACTGACGCCTAACATCATACCGAGGGATACACCTAAGATCGTCAGCGTCAGGGCTATTTCAAGGCCGGAGGTCCAATTTGTGGTAACAAGCCTGATGGCAGAGAGTATCAAAGCTATAAACAGGAACGCGGCTGCGGGAATATCCCAACGCCGGGTGGGATCGTTTTTCATTATTTAAGTGTACAATAATACCAATCAACCCGTCAATGCTCCCCGCAAAAGATCCTGGTTCTTTGGAAAAAGAATAGTAATAGGGAGATGTGGAAATATTTGGAGGTATTATGGACACACTCATGAATGCTGGTATCAACTGGATCGCTGCTCTGCAAGGACTGGGGACATGGTTGACCCTGCCAATGCAGGCGTTCAGCTTCCTGGGTTCGGAAGATTTCTTTATGCTGGTTCTACCGGCGCTGTATTGGAGTGTGAACGCAGATCTGGGTCTACGTGTGGGGGTGATATTGTTGATTGGAAGCAGTTTGAATGATATGTTAAAGTTGGCATTTCATGCACCACGTCCCTATTGGGTAAGCACCAAAATCAAAGCCTTTGCATCCGAAACCGGTTTTGGGCTGCCTTCCGGTCATTCAAATTATTCTGTAGGCGTGTGGGGCATGCTGGCCTCCCAGATCAAAAAACGTTGGGCGTGGGTTATCGCCATATTTCTGATGCTAATGGTAGGTATCTCGCGCATGTATCTGGGGGTACATTTTCCCACTGACGTGCTGCTGGGGTGGTTTTGCGGGGCTGTGATCCTGTGGCTGGTCCTGCGCCTGTGGGACCCGACAGCAGCCCGGTTGAAAAAGCTTGACCTGGCAAGGCAGGTATTGGCAATTTTTATTTTTACGCTACTGCTTATTGCGTTGGCACTGATCCCTTACTTGAGCTTGAAAACCAGCGGCTGGCAAATACCTGCCGACTGGTTGCAAATTGCATTCCAGAATCTCCCGGATGGTGAGCCACCCAACCCTACATCCCTGGCTGGCTTGCTCTCGACCACCGGCACGCTGTTTGGCCTGGGAGCCGGATTGGCCTGGTTGAATATGCGCGGTGGTTATAATACGGACGGGTCAGGCTGGTTGCGTTTCCTGCGTTATATTGTGGGTGTGATCGGAGTAATGGTCATCCGTTACGGTCTGAAAGCCATCTTCCCAGAGGGTGAAACCTGGCTAGGGCTCATCTTTCAATATATTCGTTATGCAGCCATTGGCGCCTGGGTTTCAGCTGGCGCACCTCTATTATTCTTTGCATTGAAGCTGGCAAAAAAGAACAACTAACTCGCAACCCAAATTGCAAGGGGGTGTTATTGATTATATATATCTGTATATAACCAGTTCGTCCCGCAGTAAACCGAATTACCAGGTGGAAACTGCGGGACGGTAGTTAAACCATTACTTTTTCAAGGAGGCACAATATGACCCCGGTAAATAAACCTGATATGGAAGGGGAAGTTTTTTACCCATCACAGAGCACGATCGACCAGGCTATTGTCAAAGATTGGGATGCTATGGCGCTATCTGCCAGCCAGGACCTGCCCGGTTTTTGGGAAACACAGGCAAATGAAATGGAATGGTTTCAAAAGTGGGAGACCGTTCTAGACGACTCGAATAAACCTTTTTACAAATGGTTCAGCGGCGCAAAGGTCAATATTGTACACAATTGCATCGACCGTCATTTATCTAATTTCCGAAAGAATAAGCTGGCGCTAGTTTGGGAAAGTGAGGATGGCAAATTGAACCGCACCTTCTCCTATTTTTCCATGAATAGGGAAGTCTCACGCATGGCCAATATCATCAAGGCCATGGGTGTGGTAAAGGGGGACCGGGTAACCATTTATATGGGTCGTGTGCCTGAGATCGTTTTTGCAATGCTGGCTTGTGCCAAGATCGGCGCCATTCATTCGGTGGTATTTGGCGGTTTCTCGGTGGACGCCTTACAAGGGCGCATTGTTGACAGCGAGTCCAAACTGGTCATCACCTGTGATGGCAGCTACCAGAACGGCAAACTGGTTGAACTGAAGCGCATTGTAGATGATGCTGTAAAAGGCTGTCCCAGTGCAGAGAATGTGATCGTAGTACGAAGGATCGGACAGGATGTTCCCATGGAAGCCGGGCGCGATCACTGGTACCACGACCTATGCGCTTTGCCTATCGCCAACGGCAAATGTCCTACAGAAGTCATGGATTCAGAAGATCCGCTCTTTATCCTGTACACATCCGGCTCCACTGGCACCCCGAAAGCCATCCTACATACTCATGGCGGCTACATGGTAGGCACTTATACCACCCTGAAATATGTGTTTGACCTAAAGGATGATGATCGCTGGTGGTGTGCCGCAGATCCGGGTTGGATCACCGGGCACTCATACATTGTGTATGGCCCCATGCTGAACGGCGCTACTACCTTTCTGTTTGAGGGCGGGCCAACCTATCCTTACCCAAACCGCTGGTGGCAGTGCATCGAACGCTATGGCATCTCAGTCTTCTATACCGCACCAACTGCGATACGCGGCCTGATGCGCTTTGGAGATGCCTGGCCGAATAAACATGATCTATCGTCCTTGCGTCTTCTCGGCTCGGTGGGTGAACCCATCAACCCGGAAGCCTGGAGATGGTATTACACCGTCATTGGCAAGGAACGCTGTCAGATCATGGATACCTGGTGGCAGACCGAGACCGGCATGTTCATGATCACGCCTACCCCCACTGTTCCGCTCAAACCCGGCTCTGGCACTCGCCCGTTCTTCGGTCAGGAAGCTGAGATCCTGAATGACGAGGGAGAACCTGTGGCGGATGGTGAGGAGGGCTACCTTGTCCTTAAAAATCCCTGGCCTGCCATGCTACGTGGAATTTATGGTGATCCGGACCGGTATGTGAAACAATATTGGAGTAAATTTCCCGGCAAATATATGACCGGTGACTCGGCCAAACGGGACAAGGATGGGTACTACTGGATCATCGGACGGGTAGATGATGTACTAAAAGTCTCCGGCCACCGCCTGGGAACAGCGGAAGTTGAATCGGCCATGGTCAGCCACGAGGCTGTGGCGGAGGCGGCTGCAATTGGTTTGCCGCATGAGATCAAAGGGCAAGGCATTCATATTTTCTGCGTTTTGAAACAGGGCTATAATCCTTCACACGATCTGGGAGAAGAATTACGCAAGCATGTGTCCACCCATATGGGACCGATCGCCCGCCCAGAGGAAGTTACCTTTGTGGAAAAACTTCCCAAGACACGCTCTGGCAAAATCATGCGACGAGTATTAAAGGCTCGCGCCCAGGGTTTACCTGAAGGTGACATCTCCACTCTGGAAGAGTGAGTTGTAAACAAAAAAAAGACTTCCGATGTTCATAAAATATTCGGAAGTCTTTTTTTTTGCTTCGCAAGGCTGGTATGACTTGCCTTATCTAGTATATACGCTAGACATCAGTTTCAAACGACCAGGTAACAGCCTTAATATAAGTTAATTCGGGCTAGTCCTTGACCAAAGCAAAAAATATCCTGACCACTTCGGGGTCAAAATGACTGCCTGCGCCATCACGGATATATTCTGCTGCCCGGGCTTTATTCCAAGCTGACCTGAAAGGTCGTTCCATCTGCAGCGTGTCATAGACATCGGCAACTGCACAAATGCGTGCACCCAGCGGGATAACGTCATTTTTCAATCCCTGTGGATAACCACTCCCATCCCATTTCTCGTGATGGCTATATGGAATATCCAATGCCTGGCGCCAGTTTGGAATTTGTGATAACAGATCATAGGCGATCCTGGGATGCTGGCGCACCAATTCCCAATCCGCTTCAGTCAACTCACCAGGTTTTAATAGGACACTATCGGGTATTCCCACCATACCGATATCATGCATCATGAGACCATGCCGCAAATGCGAAATCGCATCTCCACTCATGCCCATCGCAGATGCGATCTTTACACTCATATCCATTACACGCTTTGCATGTCCCGCATAGGTGACATCTCGAACTTCAAGGGTGTGCGCCCATGCTTCAATGGTAATATCGTAGGCAGTTGCTATCTCAAGATTCAACCTTTGTAAATTCTCGAAAAGCCCTGAATTATCGATAGCGATCGAAGCTTGATGAGCAAATGCTTCCAGAAAATCATACCAATCTCGGTCGTGTTTGCCATCAGAGCGTTCGAAAACTTCCAGAACACCATTCACCTTGCTTTTTGCCAATAATGGAACACCAATATAGCTGGTGAAACCTTCTGAAACTAAATTTGCTGGCAAGCTGGTAGCATTCACGCCATTCAAGTCAGCTAATTGGATCATCTTGCGCCCTTTTATCACTTGCCCAGCCAGGCTTCTTTTTAGATCGAGATCGATCCCACGAGTACCCGTTCTGCTAAAACCATGCCCGTAAACATAATTCAGCATTTGAGAGTTCTGATTATATAAGAGTATATCCACTGCGCTGACATCCAATTGATTATGGGCTGTCTCGCTTATTATGGCAAGTGTGGATTTCATATCAAAATTTGAAGAGATAGCCCGGTCTATCTGGCGTAGAGATTCTATATTCTTAAGACGTGTCACGGTCTGCTCGAACAGGCGTGCATTATCCAGGGCGATGCCAACCTGTGCTGCCAGTGTAGTAACCAAACGCTCATCTGCCTGGCTGAAAGCGTCCAACATTTCGCTTTCCAGGCTGATCACACCAACCGCGTGATCTCCCGCCAAGATGGGTACGTACAATCCGGATCGAATTTCCGGAACTACTTCCAGATAACGATCATCCTGTTTTACATCTGCCTGGCGTACAGGCTGTTTGGTTTGCCAAACATAGCCGGTTAAGCCCTCTCCCGGTTTTCTTGTTAATGCATTAAAACGATCCATGGTTACCTTGCGTGCACCTTCATCATCCAATCCAGGATGGTTGAAAGCCAGCACAGAGAGGATATCACTTTCAGGGTAATATTGCCGAANAATAATATAATCCCAGTGAAGTTCGAGTTTGAACAGGTTAACGATCTTCTCCCCGATCTGCTGCGGTGTCATCAACTTTCCCAGATCCTGGCTGAACTCTGCCAAGATCTCCAATTCCTTGAGGTGTTGCTTCAAGCCTTCTTCGGCTTTCTGGCGTGCAGAAATTTCATCCTTCATTTCTTCCATCAAGTGCAACAGGGCTGCCTGATTTTGCTTTAATTTGGTGTTAGCTGCCTGGGTTTCTTCTTCTGCTTTGCGTCGCTGCTCAAGCTCATTTTCAATATCTTTTGTACGCTCCACAACCAACCGGGACAGTTCTTTCTGCTCCTGCTTCTCAATCATTGCTGAGGCATGGATCTTAACCATAGCCCTCACCTGGGCGATCAGCTCGGTTTCATCAAAGGGCTTGGTCAAAAAAGCTTCAGCGCCTGTTTCCAGGGCTTTAATGCGATTCTTCTTATCCGTTTTCAGGGCAGTCAGAAAAACCAGGGGAATATGTTTAAGGCGTTCATCCGCTTTCATGCGGCGAGCGACTTCAAAGCCATCCATGTCGGGCATAACTACATCCAACAGGATGACATTGGGTTCTTCCTTGAGAGCCAACTTGATGCCCTCTGATCCACTGGATGCCGTCAAGATCAATGCGTCCTGAAAAGCATCCCGGATTACTGCCTTGAGGGCAATCAGGTTATCCGGAATATCATCAATTGCCAGAATTTTTATTACCTCATTTTCCAAAAAACACCTCCTGAATGGTGTTCGTTAAAATTTCGGGATCAATTGGCTTGGCACCATGGGCATCGAATCCGTGTGCCAATATCTCTTCCCGGTTGCCTTTCATGGCGCTGGGTATTAGTGCCACGACGGGGATGATGGCCTGCACCGGGTCTGCCCGCAAAGTTGCCAGAGCCTTAATGCCATCCATGACAGGCAGTGAGATATCGATCAGAATCAAGTCGGGCTTATGTAATCTGGCTTGATCCCCACCTGCCTGCCCATCCCAGGCTTCCAGAAGATGACAGGTGTCCTAAAGAAATGCGCCTTCAGCTTGCATATTATCCATATTGTCTTCCGCCACCAGGTACATAAAATCATCCCCGCTTTTTTTCGTTTATTTCTTCCAACAGGATCTCAGGACCTGAGGCTACAGGGGCTACCATTTTTCCGACTGCATCAAGCAGCTCTTTTCGACCAATGTTACCTTTCTGGATCAACTGATGCACATTGTTTTTCTTAAGGAAATTGAGCTCTTCCTTGCTGATATGTTTAGCCGTCAGGATCAATACTGGCAGTGCTGAAGTTAGTTCAGTGTCGCGTAAGCGGGACAGGACTTCAAACCCATCCATCTTCGGCATCATCAAGTCCAGAATGATGGCATCCGGCAAGTGTGTTCCCATCTGTTCAAGGGCTTCGTGTCCATTCCGCGCCACTTGCAACGTGTAACCCTGCTCAGAGAGCATATCGGTCATCTGGATCAGGGCCGGCTCGTTATCATCCACCAGCAGGATAAACTTCCCCGTGCTGGTCTGTTTCTTTCCTGCCTGGCTAAGACCAGATGGTTGATGCCAGGTTTCTTCATCCAATTCATCTTGTTCAAAAGCTGCAGGATCCAATGCAATCGGCAAGGTCAGTCTGAAGGTGGTACCCTCACCGGGTAAGCTATGGACCTGCAGATTACCGAATAACAGATCGGTGTAACGTCGGGCAATGGAAAGCCCCAATCCTGTGCCGCCATATTTACGGGTATTGCCTTCATCTCCCTGGCGAAATTCATCGAAAACATATGGCAAATTTTCAGCGGAGATACCAATGCCTGTATCGATCACGTCGATCTGAATATTCTCCCCCACCTGCTGGCCGCGCACTTCCACCTGGCCGACATCTGTGAACTTGACGGCGTTGGACACCAGGTTTTGGAGGATATGCCGACAAAGTGTCTGATCACTGATCAGGGATGGCAGATCTTCCGGCATATCCGTTAATAGCTTGATGTCTTTCTGCCTGGCCTGGGGCAGGATCATGTCAGTCACCTGGCTGACCAGTTCCGGCATTGAAAAACGGCTCAGGGTGACCTCCTGTTTGCCAGCTTCCAGGCGCGAAATATCCAGAACATCATTGATCAAATTAAGTAGATTTTTCCCGTTGCGCTCGATCACTTCCAGGTAACTGAATTCTTCATCCGGGATGGCACCACTCAAGTGCCGGTTGAGCACACCGGACAGGGCGATGATCGAATTGAGCGGGGTGCGCAATTCATGACCCATGCTCGAAATAAAGGTGCTTTTTATCTGATTGACCTGACTTAGTTGTTTCTTTTGCTGCTCCAGCTCAATATTCTGTTCATTCAATGCCCGAGACATCAGTTCCTGTTCTCTTTGCTGGGCTTGCAACTCACGATTCTGATCTTCCAGTCTCTTTGAGAACGTGCGGATCTGTTCATTTTTCATGGTCCCATTCAAGCGCGCCGCGAGCAGGCTTTGGACATCCTGCAAAAAACGCATGACATTGGGACGATAGGTGTGTAAACTGGCTAATGAGATCACTGCCGGAATTTCACTTCCCAATTTGAGAGGAATGGTAATGATCTCGCGTGGTTTAAGATCAGCGCTGACAGTGCGCAGCGTTATGGCACTCCCCGGCGGGATGTCGCGGAGATACTGGATTTCGCCATGCAACAAGGTCATTCCAAATTCTCCATCATATGAAAGCGCCGAGAAGGAAACCTGCTCTGAAGAATCCATCCCGATGGATATATATTGCTCATAATGGGTCTGGTCGGCATTCAACAGGTAGACAGCTCCCATGTGTGAACCGGTCAATTGAATGAGCTGATCCAGCATAATTTTGCTCAAAGCAAGCAATTCATCTTCATTAAGCAGACTGGCAGTCAGGCTGACGATATTCTTCTTGTTCGTCAGGTCAACCTGGATAATATCAGCCTGTCGATTAAGGGATTCCGCCAGCAAACCGAATTCATTGCCTGAAACATAATTACTGCGGGCTTCATAATCTCCTTGTTGATAACGCTGACTAGTTTGGGTCAATTCCTTTAATGGGCTACGGATGCTGCGGATCAATGTATAACTGGTTAAAAGAGTAAGAATGCCAATAAAGAACAGCAAGACGATCAATCTGGATCTCAGGGAGTTATATTGATCCCGGGCATCCTGGTAGAATTTATCCCCGCGCGCTATGGCATAAGCGCTGATCGTATTAAGTTTGACAAGGGTCTCCTGCATCAAGTTGAAATTGACTCCGCCGGGTATATATCTTTGCTGTGCTTCCTCAATTTTATTTTCCCGTACCAGGAAGATGGTTTCATCCCGGCTGATCATCCAGGCATTAAAAGATCTGACCATCGATTCCACATCGCTTTCCGGACCCAGGTATTGAATGGAGATGATGTCCATCTGTTTCTGGGCATTCACCAAGAAGTTGTTGTTGGATTGCAGCAGGTCTTCGCGTTGTGCAGCATCTTTACTGATCAAAAATTCATCCATCACCTGGCGCATATTTAACATGTCGAGGGTTAATT
>BS_KBA_SWE02_21mDRAFT_10000688_pt1 | contig 12807 bp, 8 predicted proteins | sample BalSeasSWE02_21m_FD_9196 | JGI IMG/M metagenome (IMG submission 9196)
GTGGGCAATAGAATCAAGCTGATCAACGCTGTAACCGGCAGCAAACAGCCCGCCAACTATGCTGCCCATGCTTGTTCCAACAATTAGATCCGGTTTGATTCCAGCTTCTTCAAAGGCCTTTAAAACGCCTATCTGGGATAGCCCCCTTGCACCGCCGCCGCTAAGAGCAAAGGCAATTTCTGGTTTGTGAGCGGGAACTAAATCTGTTAATCCAAAAGGAAGTTTTTTTTCTTTTAGATCTAACGACAAAACATATTTTGTTTGGCCAAAACTATTCGAGAGAAATAAAACAAAAACTGTCAATAATATTTTTATCTGTTCTCTCATGTATTTCTTTAATTCTCAAAAAACAGAAATTTAATAACTCTATTTCTTTTTCTTCTGCTGGCCTTTAGTTTTTTCTTCAGCAGCTTCCATTAGCTTGGACATAAATCCTTTTTTCTTATTCGGGTTTGCTACAGGAACAAGTTCAACTGTTCCGCCTTGATGATTTATATAATATTGCTGCGCAATGGATAATACGTTAAACATAAAGTAGTAAAGATTTAATCCCGATGGAAAACTCATAAAAAGAAGCGTTAACATAATAGGCATCATATAAATTAATGCTTGCTGTTTGGGATCCTTAATCGTCATTTTTTGCTGTACAAAAGTTGTTATGCCCATTAACACAGCTAATCCGCTTATTTCTTGGATACCAATGAGAGGTAGTTTTGTACCAAGATGAAATATAACATCTGGTTGAGAAAGATCAGTAATCCATCCAACAAATGGCTGTTGACGTAAATCTATTGCTGATTGGAACATTCCCCACAGCGCAACGAAAATAGGCATTTGCAATAGCATTGGTAAACATCCGCCGGCTGGGTTTACACCATATGTAGAGTAAAGTTTCATCGTCTCTTTGTTCATCTTCTGCGGATCATCTTTAAGCTTTTCTTTCAGCTCTGTAATCATCGGCTGTAAAGCCTGCATTTTTTTCATTGATTGATAGCTGGTTTTTGTAAGTGGATATACAACTATCTTTATGATTATTGAAAAGATTATTAGTACAAAGCCGTAGTTTGGAATAAATAAATGAATAAACTGAAACAATGGAAGTAAAATATATTCTGCTATTGGTCTTACTATAAATTTAAGACCGAAGAAACTGCCAAAATCTACAATCTTTACTAAGTTTCTTCCATAAGCTTCAAGTTCTTTATAATCAACTGGTCCGATAAAAAGAGTAAAAGATTGTGTTTCAACTCGTTGATTCTGAAAAGGAAGTGTCAGCCTTGCCTCGTACGTTTCATGCAATCCATCTTTGCCTCTTACTTCCTGCATTCCTTCAATGTAGGCGCCTTCAACTCTTTTAGTATCGTCAGGGATTATTATTGCGGCAAAATATTTATTTCTAACTGTTAACCAATCTACTCTGCCCCGGAACTCCTTAACTTCTTTTTCTCCAACTGACGATGCGTTTACAATAACCTGTTCATCACCATAATAAACACTTGCGTTAGAATAATTAGCTTCGTCAACTGAATTTCTTTCAACCGATCGAATTCCGTTGCTCCAAACAAGATCATAAGAATTGTTGCTGATTAATTCATTAAATCCTGCAAAAGATATTTTACTTTTAATTTCGTACTTACCACCAAAAAAAGTATACGACTTTGTTAGGATCTTGCCGGGCTCTAGCTCAAAAGAATAATTAATAGTTAGAGAATCATTTTCGTCTATTTTATACTTAGCGGCAGGTTTGTCGGAAATGAATGTTATGTCTTTTGTGTTAATTCCTCTGCCATCAATCGAAACAAAAGAAACGTCGTATGAGCCGCCTTTTTTATAATCTATCAGCTGTACATAGTCATTAAAGTTTGTTTCCCCATTTTTATTTGCCGAGTACCAGTTTTTAAATTTTGATAAGAATATTTTTTTAAAGTTTGCACCCTTGTTTGAAAGTTCAAACCTTGCTAATTGAGTTTCTATTACAACTTGTTGTTCTGGTAAACTAGAATTACTAAAACTTACTATTTCTGTTTTAATCTGTTCAGGAATTGGTTTTGATTCAACGACGCTGTCTTTAGAACTCATTTTAACAGAGTCTGTTATTTGTGTTGTTTCGTTTTTTTGCTTTAGCTGCTGATTAGGATCGGGCGCACTTATATAAAGCCATAAGACCAAAATAGCGCCAATTAAAATAAATGCAATTGTTGTTTGCTTATCCATCTATAAAACTCTGATATTAAATTACGTTTGAAGAAATCCTAATTAATTCCGGCGTGCTAAGAAATGTAGTTTTTTTTTGAAGTCTTTTTTTCAAAATAATCTATTAAATCTGTTGTATGATTTTACTCATCAGTTCAACAACACCAGGAGAAACATCCAGCAAATATATTTTTTTATTACTTGTTTCCGATAATCTGTTTGGAGCAAAAACCAAAAGTAATTGAATCTTCTTGTTTAATAATTTTTCCAACAATGGTTTTTTATTAAGTCTATAAGATTCTTTTATTAGTCTCTTTACCCTGTTCCTCCAAACAGCTTTGCCTGCTTTTTTTGATACTGCGGCCGCTACTTTAACCCCCGATACTTCACTATCAAGAAATAAAAAATGCACCTTTATCAAACGATCTGAGCTGAACAGTACCTTTGCAAAACTATAAATCTTTTCAAAATCTCTTTTCTTTTTTACCCTCTCATTGTGGGTTAAAGAAAAATTTTTCAAAGTTATTATTTCTCATCACTAACGGTAAGTTTTTTTCTGCCTTTTGCTCTTCTGCTAGCTAAAACTTTTCTACCGTTTTTTGTTTTCATTCTTTCTCTAAAGCCATGTTTATTTTTTCGTTTTCTGTTACTTGGCTGAAAGGTTCTTTTCACTTTGTTACTCCTATTTTACATAAAGTTTGCAAAAATATAGATAGATTCAAATTTTTCCAACAATTTTAAGCCATCGCTTGCGTTAAATCTCAAAGAAATCATTACAAGTATCGTCTAAAAATAGCGTTATCAAACATATCTAAAGTCTGATTCATAAGAAAGAATGAAATTTGGCACTATTTCGAACATTTTTTTAACAGTAAAAATTTAATTAGTCAATATTTATTTTCTGAGTTATGAAAAAAATATATTTAAATAAACTTGCCGATATAATATTTTGTATCTATTTTTTACTAAACTTAGTGTAGTTCTTTTTCTGTTTATAACCTGTGGATAACTTTTCTTTGTGAAAACGTTTCACAAAACAGAGTAATAATAAATTGGGGTAAAAATTACCACTACTTGCTTGATAACATGAAAATAATCCTTGTAATTTGTTGAAAAACAGCGGCTTATACGTTGTTTAATAATGTTAATAACTTGTTAATTTGTTTTTTACGCTTAATTATATCGAAAAATTTTTTAATCTAATAATCGCTTTTTACGCTTATAACTATTGTGGATAACCTAAAATTTATTAACCTCGAAACGACAACTTTCTCTATAAATACAGACGCTAATTTGGTCTGGAAAAACTGTTTAACCCACATCAAAGAAAATGTTACTTTAATGACTTATAACACCTGGTTTTTACCTATCAGGCCAGTTGGTCTTAAGGATAACAATTTAAAGGTTCAATTACCAAATCAATTTTTTTGGGAATGGATTGATGAACATTTTAGCACAATCATTAAACGAACTATACTTAATGTTCTTGGAGAAAATGGAAAGCTCTCTTATATAATCGCCGACGAGCAAGAACAAAAGGAAGAATTTGTAAAGCAAAACTCCATAGGTAATGCTAATAAAGTAAAGGTAATAGAGACCAAACGTCCGGAACATGAAACAAATCTAAATTCGCGCTATAAGTTTGAAAATTTTATAAAAGGCGAAGGTAACCAATTAGCCAGAGCTGCCGCTGGTGCGATAAGCGATAATCCGGGGGGAACGTCTTTTAATCCCTTTTTCGTTTATGGCGGTGTGGGATTAGGAAAAACACATCTTATACAATCCATCGGTAATAGTATCCTTGAAAAATTTCCAGAAAAAAAAATAATTTATCTTTCTTCTGATTCATTTACGGTTGAGTTTGTGGAAGCTATTCAATCTAATAAGGTCAATGATTTTTCCGGTTTTTATAGAGGCATGGATGTTTTAATAATTGATGATATCCAGTTTCTTATGGGAAAAGAAAAAACTCAGGATTTATTTTTCCACATTTTTAACACTCTTCACCAATCCAGAAAACAAATTATTCTTTCCAGCGATAAACCCCCAAAAGATTTAAAAGGATTAGATGATAGATTAGTTTCACGATTTCAATGGGGGCTTTCAGCTGATATACAGCCGCCTGAACTTGAAATGAGGATTGCCATACTAAAAAACAAAGCAGAAGAATATGGAATGCTTGTATCTACAGATATACTGGAATTTATAGCCAGCAGTATTACATCAAACATTCGTGAGCTTGAAGGCTGTTTAATAAAATTACTTGCCAACGCATCCTTAAACTCAAAAGAAATTACCCTTGAACTTGCTAAACGAACTGTTAAAGAAATTGCAACTGATAGAAAAATAAGTATCACTATTGATGATATTAGCAAAGCTGTTTGCCATTATTTGAATATCCCTGAAAACAAAATAAGAGAAAAGACCAGAAAGAAAGAAATTGTACTTGCAAGACAGTTAGCAATGTATTTTTCTAAAGAACTTACAAAGTCATCTTTAAAAACAATTGGACTGCACTTTGGCGGAAGAGATCATTCAACTGTAATTCATGCTTGCAACAATATTGAACAAATGCGTAATAAAGATCTTTCTATGAAAGAACTGATTGATAGTATAAGAAATAAGATTGAGCTCAATTATTCCTGAAAAATTTACCTGACTACTTAGGGGCCCTTTATAGAACCTTTGTTTTTATAAAGTATTGAAGGTTTTTATGATGTTAATAAGGTGTGAATGAATGGTATATAAATTGTTAACTAATACTGATTTCTATAATTCCTGTTATTAACCTAAAACTTAGCAGGTCTATAATTAACTTTAAGTGTTGATTTAATATTTTGATTTTATTATAAAAAGAGATAGAAAAGAGATTATCAACATATTAACATCCTTATTATAATTATAATTAATATCTATATATATATTAATTATTAATATTGTGTTAATTGTTTTTTAAGTTGAATTAGTTAAATTTTGAGAAACAAAAATATCTCATTATGTAAAAATTAAAATGAGAGAGGAAAAAATGAAAAAACAATTTATTATTCTTTTTACTTTGGCTGCAATTTTTGTAATCAGCTTTACTGGTTGTGAACCACTTATTGAAAATAAGATTACAGCAAGAAACAATGCTAGCGAAAAGGTTACCTTTAACATCCGAGGAAAAGTTTATCCTATTCCAGCTGGAGAATCCTTAATATTGAGTGATTTCTCAAAGGGCTCATTTGAGTATTCAACTGTTTATGTTGTGCCCAATGGACTTGCTCCATCCGAGGAGGGAGATATTGCAGGTACGATGGTGTTGAATGCAGGAACAGAACTTCTTTTAGTTTATACGAGCATACAGGATGTTTCAAGTTATACTATTTATGGAGTACTATCATCTTCAGACGATGTTAACAGAGTAGATCCTACTATTGATGATGGAACACCGTAGGAAGTAAAGCATAATAACAGTTTAAGAAGGAGCCAGGCATAAAAAGTTTAGCTCCTTTTTCTTTTTAGTCCAACCAAAAACAATCGCGTTTATTTAATATTTTATCTACTAAATTTCATTGAAATTACCGCCTTTTTTCGTATTTTTAGACGCTTCAAAAGGAGATATTTTTATATGGAATTCAAGATAAACAGCAAAATTTTAGAAAAACTATTAGCCAAAATTATTCCCGCTGTTCCATCACGCACACCAATGCCGATATTGGAAAATTTTATGTTCGAAATAAAAGATGGTTCGCTTACTGTAAGCGCAACGGATCTTGAAATAGCATTACGCTCCTCGTTAAATGTTGCGGCAGAAAAAAACATAAAAATGGTAGTGCCAGCCAGATTGCTTTACGATATTGTGCGATCTTTAGAAGACACCCAGGTAAATTTTTTAGTGAATGACAAAGGAAAAATTAAAATAACTACCGATAAGGGTGCTTATAGTTTAAGCTATTCTCCTTCAGAAGATTTTCCTGAAATTGCATCTGTGTCAAAAGAAAAGGAAGTAATTATAAATGGTAACGATTTAAAGAAAGCACTTGAACAAACATCTTTTGCAATGAGCAAAGAAGATATGCGTCCGGCAATGACTGGAACCTTAGTAGAGTTTGCAAAAGAAGGATTAAGATTTGTTGCAACAGACGGACACAGGTTAGTTAAATTTATTAATAAATCTTTTTCATCAGAAGCACAGGAACAGTACATTATTCCCGAAAGAGCCATCTCCGTTTTATTAAAACAATTAGGCGACACGGATGTAAAAATTTATTTAAGCAAAACTTACGCTTCTTTTATTATTAGCGACCTAGAATTTATCAGCCGATTGATAGGCGAAAAATATCCATCCTACAGCAGCGTTATTCCATTAGAGAATGAAAACTTTCTAACTGTTAACAGACCGGAACTTCTATCAGCAATAAAAAGAATGATGTTATTTTCAACATCAAACTCTAAACAGGTTAAGTTTTCAATTGGCGAAAACACTTTGGAAGTATCAGCAGAAGATGTAGATCATGGTTCTGATGCAAAAGAAAACATCCAGTGCGAGTATAAAGGCGACCCAATGGATATTGGGTTTAACACAACTTATGTAAATGATATTTTATCACATCTTGTGGGCGATCAAGTAGTATTTAAACTTCATTCTCCAACCAAAGCAAGCATTATAGAGCCTGTTAAGAGTGAAGAAAATGAAGATATTATGATGTTACTTATGCCGGTGCGATTAAATAATTAAAATGATCCTGTCCCAATTAGCTCTAAGGAATTTCAGAATTCATAAGAATATAAAACTTACCTTTTCTGATACATTAAACTATATTGTTGGCGGTAACGGACAAGGAAAAACCTCAGTGCTTGAGGCGGCATATTATCTTTGTACAACTAAAAGTTTTAACGCAAAAGATATTGAAACAGTAAGTTTTAATGAGGATGATTTTGAAATAAATGGTTTTTTTAACGATATAACCGAAGACAAGATAAGGGTGATTTTTTCTTTACCCGAAAACCGCAAGTATTATTTTCAAAATGATAAATTGATTTCCAGAAGTGCACAAATAATCGGAAGATTNCCCGTTGTTATTTTAACTCCGGCAGATCACGCGATTACGCAGGGTTCGCCAGGCGAAAGAAGGAAACTTGTTGATTCTATTATTTCGCAAGCGAGCAGCACATACTTAGATATTTTGTTGGACTACAATAAAACACTCAGACAGCGCGCAGTTGTTCTTAATCGATTACGAGAAAATTTTATAAAAAGCGAAGTTGCTGAATTAGATGCGTGGACAGAAAAATTAATTGAAAACGGAGTGGAATTAATTCTACATAGAAAAAAATTCATAAATGGCTTTGTTAAATATGTTTCTGATTCCTATAAAAAAATTATTGGAGATAAAGAGAACCCGTCTATCCAGTATAGTTTTCTTGAAGATAGAGCAGAAGGTGAAATAAGCAGCACGTTCCAGTCTCTCATTAAAGAAAAAAAAGAGGAAGAGATAAGGCGCGGCGTTAATCTTGTAGGCCCGCACAGAGACGATTTTATTTTTAAGATAAACGCGATAAGCCTAAGAACCTATGGTTCACAAGGACAGCATAAAACATTTCAGACAGCATTACGCTTTGCGGAATTTTTTTATTTGAAAGATACAAGCGGAAAAACACCAATCTTTCTATTGGACGATGTGTTTGGTGAGCTTGATGCATATCGAGCGGGAAAAATAAGCGAGTATCTAAAAGAGGTAGGACAGGCGTTTATAACCCTAACTGACTTTGCTGATTTTTCTTTTCTTAAAAAAGATGAAAAAGATTTGATAATAAAATTAGAAAACGGAAACATTGCATATGCCTGATGGATTTAAAAGCATTAAAGATGTTTTTAATAGTGATCCTGCATTAAAGAACATAAGAACCGTTATTAGTGAAAGCGATGTTGTAAATGATTTTGAAAAGATTTTTCCGGAGTTTAAAAAAATTGCAAAGGCAAAAAAGTCACAGAATAAAGTAATTACGCTTAAAGTAGAAAACGCAGCGTGGCGTAACGAATTAAAGTTTAAAGAAAAAGAAATAACAGAAAAAATAAATTCATATTACGGCGAAGAACGAATAACTAAAATTATTTTTTCTGCCAAATAAAGAATTAAAGGAACCAAATTAGATATGGCCAAAGCAGAAAACAACAATTCAAATAATTACAGTGCAAAAAACATTAATGTACTTAAGGGATTAGAGGCTGTTCGTAAGCGTCCCGCAATGTACATTGGTGATGTAAGCACCCGCGGACTTCATCACCTTATAAACGAAGTTGTTGATAATAGTATTGATGAAGCACTCGGCGGTTATAACGATAGGGTAATAGTAACGATTAATAAAGACGACACTGTTTCTGTTGAAGATCGTGGAAGAGGCATTCCTGTTGATATGCATCCTGGTGAAAAGCGCTCGGCTCTTGAAGTTGTTATGACAGTACTTCATGCGGGTGGAAAATTTGATAAAGACTCTTACAAAGTTTCCGGCGGATTGCATGGTGTTGGTGTTTCGGTTGTTAATGCCTTGTCTGAAGTGCTGATTGCCGAAATAAGAAGGGACAATAAAATATATTTTCAAGAATATCACCGCGGAATACCGGTTGAAAAAGTAAAACAAATAGGAACGTATAAAGGTGATCAAACAGGAACAAAAATCACCTTTAAACCTGATAGCGAAATATTTAAAGCAACCAAATTTAATTTTGAAACTGTTTCAGAGAGATTGCGCGAACTTGCTTATCTGAATAAAGAAGTTACCATGATTCTTAAAGACGAAAACGATGGGCAGGAAGAAACATTCAGGTTTAAGGGCGGGTTGATTGATTTTGTAAAATATCTCGATGAACAAAGAACCGTATTACACAAACCCGTATATATTGAAGGTGAAAAAGAAAACACTCCTGTTGAAATATCTTTTGAATACAGTGACTCATACTCGGAGAATGTGCACTCTTACGTAAACAACATTAATACAATTGAGGGCGGAACACACTTAGTTGGATTTAGAACGGCACTTACAAGAACACTAAACAGCTACGCGTATAAAAATGGCTTGATCAAAGACAACAACAAAATAACTTTAACCGGGGAAGATTTTCGCGAAGGACTTACAGCAGTAATTTCTATAAAAGTTATGGAGCCCCAATTTGAAGGACAAACAAAAACCAAACTAGGCAACAGCGAAGTAAAATCAATTGTAGAAACAATAGTTGGTGAAAAGCTGGCAGAATATCTTGAAGAAAACCCATCGGTTGGTAAAAAAATTATTGAAAAATGCATGCGTGCTGCCGAGGCAAGGGAGGCATCTCGTAAAGCGCGTGATCTTGTTAGAAGAAAAAATGCGTTAGATTCGATGCACCTTCCAGGAAAACTTGCAGATTGTTCAATCAACGATCCCGAGCATTGTGAAATATATATTGTTGAGGGTGATTCTGCGGGTGGATCTGCAAAACAAGGCAGAGATAGAAGATTCCAGGCAATACTTCCAATAAAAGGAAAAATTCTTAATGTAGAAAAAGCAAAGCTTAATAAGATTTTAGAAAACCAGGAAATTCAAACAATGGTTGCCGCGCTTGGTGCCGGAATTGGAGAAGAGTTTGATGCTGCAAAATCACGATATGGGAAAATCATTTTGATGACGGATGCAGATGTTGATGGAAGCCACATCCGAACATTGCTTCTTACTTTCTTATACAGACACATGAAAGAGCTTATAACATCCGGAAAAGTTTATATTGCACAGCCGCCGCTTTACAAAGTAAAGAAAGGGAAAGAAGAACATTATGCTTTTGATGATGAAGAGAGAGATAAGGTTTTAAAGCAGTTTAGAAAAGATATAAAAGCAAAAGCAGGAGTAGTTGAAGATGATAGCGAGGTTGATGAAGAAGGACAGCCAAAGGGCGTTACCATTTCTCGTTATAAAGGATTAGGAGAAATGAATCCAGAACAGCTTTGGTCAACAACAATGAATCCTGAAACCAGAACAGTTTTACAGGTTAATGTAGAAAGCGCAGCAGCAGCAGATAAGATTTTTGAAACGCTTATGGGCGACGCTGTTGAGCCGAGGCGCGCATTTATAGAAAAACATGCTAAGTATGCAAATCTTGATATATAATTAAATAGAATTTTTATAAAAGTAATTATTTAAAATTATGACCACAATATTTGAAAAAGTTGTTCCTGTTACATTAGAAGATGAGATGAAATCATCTTACATAGATTATGCAATGAGCGTTATTGTTGCGCGCGCTTTACCCGATGTGAGAGATGGATTAAAGCCGGTTCATCGTAGAGTTTTATTTGGTATGCATGAACTTGGTTTACCGTACAACAGACCATATAAAAAATCGGCAAGAATAGTTGGAGAAGTGCTCGGCAAGTATCATCCGCACGGTGATACTGCTGTTTACGATTCAATGGTAAGAATGGTTCAGGATTTTTCTCTTCGTTATCCGCTTGTTGATGGGCAGGGAAACTTTGGTTCGGTTGATGGTGATTCGCCAGCGGCAATGCGTTACACGGAAGCAAGGCTAGCAAGAATAGCAGATGAGATGCTTCGCGATCTTGATAAAAACACCGTTGATTTTGCAAACAACTTTGATGAGTCGCTTCAAGAGCCAACTGTAATGCCTTCTTATCTCCCAAATCTTTTAATAAACGGCGCTAGTGGAATTGCAGTTGGAATGGCAACAAACATTCCACCGCACAACATAAGCGAAGTGATAGATGGCTGTGTTGCTATGATTGAAAATCCAAAAGTTACCGCTGCTGATTTGATGAAACATGTTAAAGCTCCGGATTTTCCAACAGGTGGAATTATTTATGGATATGAAGGCGTTAAAGATGCTTTGCTTACGGGCAGAGGAAGGGTTGTTATCCGTGCAAAAGCAAATGTTGAAACGTTAAAGAACGACAGAGAAAATATCATAATTACAGAAATACCATACCAGGTTAACAAAGCTTCGCTAATTGAAAAAATGGCTGATCTTGTGCGCCAGGGAAAGATAACAGAGATATCAAACATAAGAGATGAATCTGATCGCGATGGAATGCGTGTTGTTATAGAGCTTAAACGAGATGCACAGCCTGCGGTTGTTCTTAATCAACTATTTAAGCATACGCAAATGCAAGTTACTTTTGGTGTTATTATGCTTGCACTTGTTCATGGTGCTCCTAAGGTACTTAACGTACAGGAAATGATTCAGCACTTTTTAGCACACAGAATGGAGGTTCTTATCCGAAGAACCAAATATGAATTAGATGCTGCTGAAAAACGCGCCCACATTTTAGAAGGCTACATAATTGCGCTTGATAATATTGACGAAGTAATAGCAACAATTAAAAAATCCAAAGACGTTGAAACTGCCAAAAGCAGCTTGATGAAAAAATTCAAATTAAGCGAGATACAGGCGAAAGCAATTTTGGATATGAGATTGCAGCGCCTAACCGGATTGGAACGCAAAAAGATTGAAGACGAGTATAAAGAAATACTTAAGTTGATAGAAAGACTTACAGGAATTCTTGACAACGAAAGGACAAGAAAAAAAATTATTAAAGACGAACTTCTTGCTCTTAAAGAAAAATATGGCGATGAGCGCAGAACAGAAATCATTAAAGATTATAAAGAATTTACTTTAGAAGATATTATTGCCGAAGAAGACGTTGTTGTAACAATATCACATGGCGGATTTATTAAACGTTTTCCTGTTAGCGGATACAGAAGACAAGGGCGCGGCGGTAAAGGCGTAACTGGAGCCGGAACCAAGGAAGATGATTTTATTGAACATATGTTTGTTGCCTCAACGCATCAATATATTTTGTTCTTTACGGACAAAGGAAGGTGCTACTGGTTAAAGGTTCACGAACTTCCCGAAAGCGGAAGAACAGCAAAGGGAAGATCAATTGTTAATCTTCTTGATAAAGACAAAGACGACAACATAACAGCATTTGTTGCAGTTAAGGAATTTCGAGAAGATCAATATCTTATTATGGCAACAGAAAAAGGCACGATAAAGAAAACAGTGCTTTCTGCTTATGGCAATGTACGTAAAGGCGGACTCAATGCTATCAATCTTGCGGCAGGAGACAGATTGATCGAAGTTAAGATGACCGATGGAAAAAATGATATAGTAATCGGAACCAGCAACGGTTTTGCAATTCGGTTTAATGAAAAAGATGTTCGCAATATGGGAAGAACCGCAACAGGTGTGCGCGGAGTTAGACTCGGAAAAGGTGATCGCGTTGTTGGTTTGCTTGTAATTAGAAATGATAAAACCACAGTTCTTGTTGTAACAGAAAAAGGATATGGCAAGCGCTCTGATATAAACGATTACAGAATTACAAAACGCGGTGGCAAAGGCGTTATTACCGTTAAGACAACAGACAAGGTTGGTAAGCTGATTGCTTTGATGGAAGTTGTTGATCGTGATGAGCTTGTAATTATTTCTACACAGGGAATGGTTATAAGACAAAGCATTAAAGATTTACGCGTGATGGGAAGAAACACTCAGGGCGTAAGAGTAATTAGATTGAACGAACACGACTCAATTGCTGATATTGCCCGCGTTGTTTCTGAAGATGATGAAGAAATTAATGTTAACGGTAACGG
>BS_KBA_SWE02_21mDRAFT_10000689_pt1 | contig 12806 bp, 12 predicted proteins | sample BalSeasSWE02_21m_FD_9196 | JGI IMG/M metagenome (IMG submission 9196)
TTGCTGTCACGGGCAACAATATATTCAGCCCAATAAACCGGGTAACCATAGCGAACAGCTTTGAAAGCCACATCCACACCGCACTGGGCGCTGGCAATGGCATATGCCAGGGCCGGGATGAAAGCCATCGTGTCTTCAGGGGATGCACAAATTTCTTCGATAGTAGCTGCATAGGAAGTCGGTACAGAAGCTACAAATCTCAGACCTGTGGCTGCGTTCAATGCGTTGGCCAAAAGTTGTCCACCGGCTACTGTCGCTTTTGCATCAACAGAAGGAACAAATAGCACTTTGATGGGGTGTTGAGCGCTACCGATGTCATACATCATGGGAGCTTCTGTGGGAGCCATGGTGGGGGCTTCGGTAACAACTGGAGCTTCAGTTTTCACTGGTGCTTCAGTTTTCACAGGAGCTTCGGTAGCTGCTGGTGCGCATGCTGATAAAAGCATGGATGCGACCACCAACACAGAGACAAGCAATAACAGTTTTTTCATTATTCTTCTCCTTGAAAAATAAGTAGTTAAGGGGAGTAATCCCCAATTGACCATTAAATCATAACGCTAAACACGTAGGATGACAAGGTAAATATCCTTAAATTATTATTTTCTCTCCTGATCTAAATAATTTTACTTACTGGATGAATACCGGTCGCTAAACACGTCCGGTCCAATCATGTTGAGAGTATTTTGTTTCTACAAGTTCATGCGCACGATTCAATTCTTTTGTTGATAGTTCATCTTCCATCAAACGTAAATCCAATTCGGATGAAAACGCTTGAACAAAAACCATGGCGACAAATTCCCAATCCAACTTTTTACCGGACACAGTTTCCGCATTGGTAGCTCGATCCATCAATCTCGCAAATGCTTCCTGGCGCTCTCCATCCCCACTAAACGTGAGCACCTGAATAATGCGTCCGAGATCTCCGAATAATGGAAAGGAACCATGTTGCAGCACCCCCTGTTTTCGGCGAGCTTGGGCAGAACCGATCAGCTTCTTTCCCTGGAAAGTGATCTCGTAAGCCGATGGCATTTCAAAACAAACTGGACCGGCTGCATTTGTGTTCAAACCAGGTGTGTGTGCGTTAATCTCCACCGGTAGATCAAGGATTTCCATTGCCTTCAGCAACCCTCGGGCTATACGGTTATAGCTTTCCAGCAGACTGCCGGCGACCAACGGTTCATCAGCTGAGGCGATCAATGCATACGTTAATTCATCAGTATGTAATATCGCTCTGCCCCCAGTCAAGCGGCGGACGATTCCCCAACCACGTGCCTGCAAACGCTGTAAATCCACATCCGAAAAATTTTGAGAATAGCCAAGAGACAAGCAAGCCGGCTGCCAGGCATATAAACGCAAGGTAGGCATAGCCTCCTTGCTACTAACAGCTTCCAGGATAGCTTCATCCACCGCCATATTCCAGGCGCCATCTGCGGGTTTATTTTTGATCAACCGGTAGGTATTCATAAGACAGGCACGACGGCAAATCCCAGTCCATTTGGTCCGACATGGGTTCCGATCACCGTCGTCACATTTACTATTAATGCTGGATGAGATAGATTAGGATTTAGATCTTCCAGAAATTGCCTGGCTGTTATTTCAGCATTTGTATGCAGAATGGCCATTCTTTCATGCGGCCCCCATTTGTTTATACTCTCGATCAGTCGTTGGATCCCTTGTGCCCGGGTTCGAGCCTGGCCTATCCGCTTTACCATGCCGAAACGAAGTTCGATCAATGGTTTCAAATTTAACAGCCCCCCAACCATTGCTTTCGCCCAGGATACACGTCCACTTCTGCGCAAATACTCCATCGTATCCAACAAAGCCATCACTCGCACCCTTTGCTTGACGCTCATCACCAATTCCAGAATTTCTCCCAAAACAGCCTCACGCCCAACAGCCTCTGCTGCAATTATTACTTGATACCCAAGTCCTAACGATAGTTGGCCGCTATCCAGAACATGAACCCGTTCACCAAATGATTCAGCTGCAAGGCGCGCCGCATTAAATATACCGCTCAGTACTTCGGGAGGGTGAATGGATAAGATAACTTCGGCACCTCCTGTCAATAATTTTTCATAACGCTCTTGAAAACTACCTACCGAAGGAGCAGATGTTGTTGGAGAACTCGTTAAACCTGGCAAACGCTCATAAAATTCTTCTCTGGTCAGCCCTTCCCCATCTTTAAAACTGGTTTCCCCAAGGTTCAAAATTGCAGGTACAACTTCTATTGAATGGCGGTCAATAATACTTCCAGGTAAATCCGAGGTACTGTCAGTAACCAATCCTATTTTCATTATGCACCTTTGATGCTTTTTATTTATTTTTCAATGAATTCGGGAGTGGAATGGAAGGTCGCCGCCTAATTTGTCTTCAATTACGATAAGACCTACACTTTGATGTCCAAGTAGATCAACCAATGGATCACATATCATGTGTTCTCCAAAAACGGTTCGTGGAAAGTTCGTTTTTACGTAATCCCGCAATAATGCCGTTTTTGTTTGGTTGGATTTTTTTATAATAGCAACATAATAAGGGTCAATAAATTCGTCCAAAAATTCTTGAAATGATTCCAAAAGGTGTCGTTGAGTGCGTACTTTTTGAATTGATTTCAGGCTCCCATTCTCCAACGAAAAAATTGGCAGCACACCCAGCATCTCACCAACCACTGCCTGGGAATGAGAAAGATAATTGGCCGCAGCAAGATTAGACAGGTTCGGCAAACACAACAAAGTATAGACGTTCGTGATGGAAATCCGCAACTGGTGTTCAATAAGATCTGGAGCCATCCCTTGAGCTGCCAATCCGGCCGCCATTTGAACCAAAATTCCCATGCCAATGGATGTGGTATGGGAATCAATCAATTTAATACTACCAAGGTCACCAAATTGGCTGACAGCTTTTTCAACAACCGTAAACAATTTACTTAATGCAGATGAAAGCGTAATTACCAGGATATCGGTATGATCCTGATGTAGTTTATTTAAGATTTTGAGAATTTCTTTGACTGGAGGAGGTTCGCTCCCATATTGATTACCCAGCCCGGAAAGGTTGTCGCTATTATCTTTCAATGATGCGGTTTGGTCTTGGTCTGTAAATGGGAAAGTGAAGACCAATTCATTGCCCAAGTAATCAGGATGTGTAAATTGAACACTGCTATCTGTCAAAATGCAGACTCTGTGCATATCCCCTTATTCCACTGAAATAATGAATTGATAGTGCGGTTGACCGCCATCCTGCAGCTCAAGTTCAAGAGATGGATATGAAATCCGCACTTGGTCTGCGATGCGATTAGCTTCAGTTGTCGGCAGGTCTTGTCCATAGAAAAGGGTGATTAACTCATAATCTGTTGCTGAGGCTTTCTCAAGCATGGTCATCACCGCATCTTCAATTGATTTGGCCGCGCTTACCAGTTTGCCGTTAATTAGAACAATAACCTGGTCCTTTTCAACTGATACACCATCTATCTCCACTGTACGTGTTGCAACTGTTATCTCTCCTGTGATCACATCATCCAGGGATTTATCCATCTTTTCTGCAATCTTAACCAGATCTCCATCCAGATTCAAATGCATCATGGCAGCCAAACCTTGCGGGATTGTTTGGCTTGGGACAATGTGTACTTTCTTCACTGTCACTTCCTTGGCAGCTTTGGCGGCAAGAATAATATTCTTATTGTTCGGAAGGATGATAACTTGATCGGTCGGAAGATCCTCAAACGCTTTCAGGATCTCTTTAGTACTTGGATTCATAGTTTGGCCCCCTTCAACAAGNGCAGCCACTCCCAGGCTTGCAAATACACGNGAGATTCCAGGTCCGGGAGATACAGCCACTACTGCAATTTGACCAGGCTCTATGGGGTTCAGCTCAATGCGATCACCCCTGGAAGCCCGGCCAATTTCATCCATTTGTGCCAGAAGGTTTTCTATTGCCACCTTTGTGACAGTCCCCAACGTCATAATATATTCAATGGGAAGATAACGATTCTCTGTTGGGACATGGATATGCAAGCGATACATGCCATCCCCTTCCCCAACTTGAATGGATGTACCAATTTCTTCAAGGCCGGAATATAATTTTTGAAGATCCAATTCCTGCGCAGGTTTAAAGTCTATAACCAGCTCAAAATCTTGCCCGGGTTCAATAGCACTCATGCTGTTATCAAGATCCATCGTCGCCAGGGGCAGCACACTGTTTAAAGGTGTATCTAGAGATTCACCATATGCATAACGAAGCATACCTTCCAGAATATAGAACAATCCTTTTCCACCTGAATCCACCACTCCGGCCTGTTTTAACACCGGTAACAGCTCCGGTGTATGCTCCACAGAAACATCAGCAGCCTTAACGATCCGTTCAAGGATCTCATAAGGATCTTGCGTTTCAACCAGAGCAGATTTTGCTTCAGTGGCAACGTCTTTAATAACGGTCAGGATCGTGCCTTCCACCGGTCTTACAACCCCTTTATAAGCTGTATCCCTGGCATCGGCAAAAGCATTGGCCATGCTGGGTCCATCCAGAACATCTATGTCGTGTAAAGCGCGTGAAAATCCTCGCCATATCTGCGATAAAATTACGCCTGAGTTTCCCCTTGCACCCATCAATGCACCTTGAGACACCGCTTGAGCCATCTGCCCAATTTGACGGTGCCCAAGTTGATCAATTTCTGCGTAAGCTGCCTGCATGGTTAAAACCATATTGGTACCAGTATCTCCATCTGGAACAGGAAAAACATTCAGGGCATTAACCGTTGCCTGGTTCGCTTTTAACCAAAGCAGTCCTGCTTCGACAAGTTTTTTTAGTGCTTGACCATCTATTGGCTTGGATTTAAGAAATTCCAAACGCGCTTGGTAATCTGGATTCATTAAATAATGGTTCTCCTAAGGAGTATTTTATTCTTCACTACTGACACGTAATCCCTGGATATGCACATTTACATTATGCACCGGCATACCTAGAGCTTTTTCAACTTTAAATCGTACGGCATTGGCAACACTGCTTGCCACAGAAGTGATCCGTGTGCCGTACTCCACAATGATATGGATATCGATATCGATTTCATCTCCGGAATAATGGACAGAAACCCCGCGCGAGGGTTCTTTGGTGATGGTTTGGGCCAATCCCTCTGCCAGGTTTTTTGGGGCTAATCCCACCACTCCATAAGATTGCAGTGTAGCCTGGTAAGCAATGGTAGCCACGGCATCTGGCGATATATTAATGCTCCCTAAAGTAGTAATTTCTTCACCCATGGTCAATTCCTTTGATATGTATTAACAACTTTCCTTGTATAAGGATGCGATATATGGTAAAATCAGCCGCTTCCACTAAGGAAGATAAACTCGAACATCAAACATTATCTCACGAAAGAGTGAGAGTTGGGTAATTTTGGCAGGTTAATTTCTTATCAAATTACACAAGTACTCACTTATTTGCATATTTAGCAAGAAAGGAAGTTCAAGATGGCAAAATGCGCTCATTGTGGTAAAACCACCACCTTTGGTCACAATCGTTCATTCTCCATGCGGGCCACCAATCGAACATTTAAGCCCAATTTGCAGAAGGTATCTATGATTGAAAACGGACAGAAGGTACAGAAAACGCTATGCGCCAGGTGCATTCGCACCATGGTAAAAACAGCATAATTAATTTGTATTCACATTTTCCGATCAAATATCACGGCTTGTGCCGTGATTTTTGGTTAATCCAGTTTTCATTACATCATCCAATTCAGTTCAAAACAAATTAGTTACTGAAATGCTACCTGTAAAAATGATGTTGTTACCTGATAACCTGCTAACGGATGGGTGGATTATTTACAAAATACACCCACACCCAGAATGGGATCAGACCGCCAACCATCAATAGCGCCAGAAGTCCCAAACCAACTGAAACCCAATCGATATTCAATTCAGGATCATCAACCACGGCTTCCACAGGATGAGCAAAATATTCATCTGTCTGCATTTCAGGGGTCAGGGATAAGGCAGGGAGGCTGTTTATTCTGGAGGACCCAAATTTTAGAAGCACTCGTCCCAGCTGGTCAGCCGTACGATAACGCATGGAGGGTTCTTTCGATAATACCTTGTCAATGATCTGCTCAAGCTCCGGGGAGATATTCGGAAGCATTGAGCTTAGAACTGGAGGAATGGCTTCCAGGTGAAGTTGTGATAACCCCGTTGCAGAACTGGCGGTAAATGGAAGGGAACCAGTTAGCATTTCAAATAAAACAACTCCCAGGGAGTACACATCCGATGCCGGAGATGGTGCCATACCTGCAGCCTGTTCGGGTGAAAAATATTGAGGCGAGCCCCAAACCACATCAGCCTGCTCATCCGGGTGGATGGTTGCCAGAAGACGGGCAATTCCAAAATCTGTCACTTTTAACCGATGATCCGGCATAACCAGCATATTCTGTGGTTTGACATCACAATGCACCAGCCCGGCCCTATGGGCATAGCCGATCCCCGCACAGGCTTGAATGATAAGGGGTAGGGCTTCATCCGGCGTAAATCGACCACGCTGCAGTATGTGGGTTTTCAAGTCCACCCCTGGTACATATTCCATCACTATAAACAGCTTACCCTGGTCTAATCCGAAATCATGTACTGTAACAATATTGGGGTGTGAGAGGTTGGCAGCAGCGCGTGCTTCTTGGCGAAAATGTTCTTGAAAGACCGGGTCATTAGAATAGTCTTCTCGTAATACTTTTATGGCAACATCACGCTCTAACATCAGGTCGCGGGCATGGTAAATAAAAGCCATTCCACCTTTGCCTCGCTCTTCCAAAACCTGATAACGATTGTTTAATAAGGGAATTTCATTCATTCTGGGATTTTCTCTGTATGGTGACTCATATAACCTGAAATTCGGTTTGGATGGGTTATATTGAAGACCATTTTACTCAAATACTTTTTTTTCAAACTTGCCGGGATTATAACATAAGGGTGGTTCAGGCTTATAATATCCATATGAAAGATGTTCTTCTCATATATAACCCTGCTGCAGGGCGAGTTCCCGTAAAACCATTCATTCAGGGTATCGTACGTACACTTTCTGCAAATGACTGGCGTGTACAGGTAGCTGAAACCTTGAACGGCAGGAACACAACCCAACTTGCACGTCAGGCAAGCCTTGAAAATTTTTATGCAGCATTCGCAATAGGTGGGGATGGAACGGTCGGACAGGTTGCCAACGGCTTGATCGGCTCCAATACTGCCCTGGGGGTTCTTCCAGCCGGTACTGCCAATGTATGGGCACGCGAACTTGGTCTTCCAACCTTCACCTGGTTGCGCTGGAACAGTCTGCGAGAAAATGCCCAATTGCTGTCGAAATCCACTATATGCGATATTGATGTAGGGTTGTGTAATGAACTACCATTCCTGATGTGGACGGGTATCGGTTTGGATGCTATGACAGTCAATAAATTGGAGCCTCGCAAGCGCTTTTATAAATACCTATCCGTTCCCCATTATATGGCTGCCACTATATATAATGCCAGTTTCTGGCATGGTATGAACTTGAATGTTTGGGCTGATGACCAAAAAGTTGAGGGGCATTACCTGCTGGCAATTGCCAGTAATATACGCCATTACATGGGTGGTTTATCAGAGATCTCACCGCAGGCATTCATTGACGATGGCAAAATGGAATTGTGGCTTTTAACGGGTAGCAATCTGGCTGATACCTTCAGGCATTTTTTCGAACTTGCTTCTGGTAAACACATCACTTCTGATTATGCGCGTTGTATTCTTTTTCAAAAATTGCGAATTGAATCTGAAACTGCTTTCTCCATTCAAATGGATGGTGAACCCATGCTGGCTGGCAACCAGATAGAGATCAGAATTCTGCCGCGCGGCCTGCGTGTTCTATTGCCTCCCCGGGCACACCGCTATTTGTCACAACCGGATTTATACAAACCCTAGATCTTTCTCAACGACCTTCATATTTATGTTTCCAACCTACAGCATCTGCCAATTTGGATTATTCGTGATATATTTTCCATTATCAATCACAATGAGATGTCATCCTAAATGATAAAAAGAAATCTTTTCAATTACAAAGTGATCCTGGGAAGTTTGCTCCTGGCCGGGCTTCTGCTATTCGCCACGTTCATTTACATCTTCTGGCTGGATCCTGTCCTTTTTAATCCCCCCCCTTACTCACCTGGTTCTGTATTTACCATCATCCCAGCCTCGACTTCTACACCCCGGTTTGTCACACCCAGTCCTATGTCTATCTCACCGACACCTCCACCGACATCCACGCCCTTGCCTGGGACGATTGCCTTAAACACCTATGTACAGATCACTGGCACCGATGGAGACGGCCTGCGGATAAGAGTTTCCCCGGCTCTATCCAGTGATCCCCTTTTCCTGGGTTTTGACTCCGAAGTATTCCTGGTAACTGATGGACCCAGCCAGGCTGATGGTTACACCTGGTGGTATCTCACCGCACCTTACGACCAGACGCGTTCAGGTTGGGCTGTGGTTAATTACCTTTCCTTTGTACCGTCTCCTTAGGCAATAAAAACTACTGCGCCTGATCACCATTTTCCTGTTAGCGCTTCAGCATAAGATGATCGAAATCAACATAACAAATCCGGATGATGAGGCAAAGTAATTTTTCCACCCTTAGTACGAAAGGTAAACAAAAGTTTTTTATCAACTTACAGGAAAAAAATGAATTCAAAACCTAAATCTATTACCGCCAATCGTCTAGCAAATCAATTAACCATTATATGGGATGATGACCATACCAGCGAATATCCATTCGAATTGTTACGCTTGGGTTGCCCTTGTGCTGAGTGTCGCGGTGGTCATGACAAAATGGGTGGCGAACCCGACAAAGCTATTTTTCTCAAGCACCTGGAAGATGGACCTGCCATCCGTTTGAAGAACATTGTTGGAGTCGGCTCTTATGCGTTATCTCCCATTTGGGAAGACAACCATGACTATGGGATTTTCAATTGGCATTACTTGAGGGCTTTATGCCCTTGCCCGATCTGTCAGCCTGATTAACTGAATCTCAAGCATGTAAAAATGCGAGGCTCACATCTGCAAGGCCAATTTGACTCACGCTGAGCCCAAAAAGAAAATTAAATTGAATTATGGTGTTTTAGTGGGGGTTTTTGTAGGCGTTTTGTTTGGAGTTTTTGTAAGTGTAAGCGTTCGAGTAGGGGTAATTGTTAATGCCGGTGTAGGTGAAGCAGTAACACGTGCCGCAAAACGTTCTTGGGCTTGATTCCACCACTCTTCTGGCACAACATCTTCCGGTAGGTCCAGTAAATTCTGCCAGAAAGTAATGGCTGAATCATTTTCCAAAGCTTCCAGGGCAACTGCCTGCCAATAATATACCTGTGCTGATTGACTGTCGCTCTTAGCCAATTTGGATGCGTGATCTTTGATTTGTAGATAGGCATCCCCGGGAAAATCCATCTTGAGAAATACCTGCGCCAATCCGATAGATGCATCAAAATCATTGGGATCATAGGCATTTGCATACTTAAAATCATCGGATGCTTTCTTGAATTCTTCCAACGCAAGGTATGCAACCCCGCGCTGATAATAAGCTTCTGCCTGTTTTTTATTTCTTAAGATCACATCATTCAGTAGATCGATGGCGTCATTGTAGTTCCCGGCTGCGTTATATCCGGTCGCCAGGGAGAGCATGGCAGTGATATCACCTGGATTATTATAATTATAGATAACAAGCGCTGCAACCGCTTCATCAAATTGTCCATTCATCAGGTAAGCCTGTCCCAAAACAAGGTAAACAGGCAGGCTGGTAACATCCAATTCATTAGCGTTTTGGGCAGCTATCAGAGCTTTTTTATAACTACCTGACTGCAATTCGATTTTAGCCAAAATATAATATGCTCCGGATGAATTCTCATCAAGATCAAGCGCTTTATCCGCATCTGCCCGGGCAGCTTCGATATCGTTGTTTGCCATAAAATAAGCAGCCCGTTCCACATATGCAGGAGAATAATTCGAATCTTTTTCAATTGCATTATCCAGGTCAGGTTTTACATTTGCATTTGGATCCATCTTCAGGGAAATGATGGCTCTTGCCAGATAAGCAACCCCAAAATTCGGGTCATTTTTTATTGCCTGGTCAAAAGCTTTCTTGGATTCGATTTGATTTCCAATCAAGCGATAAGCCTCACCGATATAGTACCAGGCGTCAGCAGCGGAGCCAGGTTCAAGGTCTGTAACCTGTTTCAACAAGGAAATGGCATCCTGCCAATTTCCATCTTTGAAATAACGGATGCCGGCATTAAAAGCATCCCCACTGGTTATCGGATGTTCGGTAACAACATATAAGGGTGTCGGCGTGTAATTTGCCTGAGGAAGCACCCCAATCAGGTTGGAACTATCGAAAGTGGGAGTACCCTCAATAACGTGGGCATTTAAAGCAGTTGGTGTAAGCGAATAAGTCGGCGATGGTCCTGGTGTGCGAGTTGGACGTCTGATCACAGCTTGAGGTACATTGAACCCGGCCCAAACCACCCCAATCAGAAGAACAACCATGCCGATAATTATCGTCAACCGAATAGCTGGATTGCCCCAGGCTCCTTTAATGCCCTTGGGCTTGTTTGTTATGCTTTTCTTAAGACTTTCTTCCCAGGGACTCACATGGTTCATTGGGAAGGGTTTGATGTCTGCATCTTGCTTTATCGCCCCAAAAATTATCAGACCACGCTTGGCTGCCACATTATTCGGGTCCAGTTTGAGAGCTGTTTGCAGGCAGTAAATGCGCTCCTTTTTTGTTTCAACAGCTGCACTCAACCATACCCAATAAGTGGAATTGCTTTGATCTAATTTGAGCAAACGCGTTAAAAGGTCTTTGGCGCGTACCTGGTCCCCCTTGCGCAGTGCTTCGATCGCATCATTCAGCATGGTATCTTCAGCCATAAAGCCAGTTTAGCACAGCCTGATATAAGCGACAAGTGGTAAGAGTATAATTCTATTATGCAGAAATTCTTAATCCTGATCCTGACGCTGGGATTGCTGGGAGCGTGTACCAATGGACAAGCTTCCACATCCACATCACTGAGCGAAATTTCAAGTCCCAGCCCATTATTGGTGTTTACACCCACTCCCAGTCCATCTGCCACGAAAAGCCAAATTCCTCCTTCGGTAACTAAGATACTGCCAACTCCTACGCCAAATCTTTATACAGTTGAGCAGAACGATACTCTGACAGGTATTGCCCGTAAATTCAATATAACACTGGAAGAACTCGTGGTTGCCAACCCGTCTGTTGGTTCGCAAGCATTAACAGTGGGTTTTGTACTCGTCATACCACCACAGCAGAAGGCTGAAACTGAACCTACAGCCACCCCCTGGCCTGTTTCTGTTCAGCAAACGGAGTGCTTCCGCAACCAGGATGAAAGCTTATGGTGTCTGACACTTCTCAAAAACGAGTTCGCTGAAGCACTTCAAAATCTTTCCATCGGCATTAGTCTGTTGGATTCGGCTGGAAAAGTTGTCAGCGATAAAACTGCTTACGCTCCCCTGGATTTGCTGCCTTCCGGAAAGTCAATTGCTCTCGGCGCACTCTTCATGGCACCTATCCCCGATGGTTACAGTACGCAAACGCAAATTCTCAGTGCCTCACTTTTGCCATCCACAGATAGACACTACCTGATCGTTCATCTTCAAAACAATTTGGTGCAAGTGGATTGGGGAGGAATTAGCGCCAGGGTCAGCGGTCAGGTTAAATTGGATAAGCAATCTGATCCTGCCACCAGGGTTTGGATACTGGCTGTTGTTTATGATAGATCCGGCAATGTTATTGGCTTTCGGCGCTGGGAATCCAATAATCCTCTCTCACCTGAAGATGTCTTATCCTTCGACTTTGGGGTTTCATCCCTGGGGCCAGAGATCGATCACATTGACCTGTTGGTTGAAGCTACCAATTAGCAACAAAATCAGGTCCATATTTTAGTCCGATAATTAGGTTTTTATATATTTTTTTCTAACCTTGAGCAAAATGATGTGGATTTTATTAGGGATTAAGAAATCATTTCCAGATCCCCAAAGCAATTAGGCGCCCCAACCAAATAGCTCCAAGCCCAAATACAACATGTACACTCAGGGAAATCAGGGCACTTATATTATCACCAGCTTGCATTAAATTAATACTATCATTGCTGAAAGTTGAGAAAGTTGTAAATCCACCCAAAACACCAACAAATACAAACATGCCTGCCTCGCCTGTAAAAATGTTGTGCGCTTCTGCAAGTTGTATTAAAAATCCGAAAACAAAACAACCTATCAGGTTCACTGACAGTGTGCCTATTGGAAATGTGATAAAGTTGGAAACTTTCTGAACGAATCCGCTGATCAGAAAACGAAAGACCGAACCAATAAATCCACCTGTACCAACGATCAATAATTTAACCAGTGTCGAATACATTCAAATCCATTCTCAATTTATTTTTACCAATTCTTTTCTGCGATGGAATTGAATGGCAAACTGGAAAAGCAATTATTAGGTTTCTTGACAAATTTTATTTCGGCTCTTAATTGAAAAACATCTTACCATTTTTTCGCTTCATTTGCAATTTCCAGATCTAACTTTGTACTCTATCAACCAAATCCCGGCCTCTGGTACAATAACTCTGATGCCAACCAAACATCTTATCAAGCTTTCCATTTTCCTGCTCTTACTTTCTGCTTGTGGACCGGCAAAACCCCAGCTCCCCAGCGAACCTGTAATTTCATCAAGTCCAAGCCCTTTGCCCACCAGCACCTTACATCCCAGTCCTACTCCTACTTCCCCCCCCACCCTCCCCACTCCTACAA
>BS_KBA_SWE02_21mDRAFT_10000690_pt1 | contig 12803 bp, 9 predicted proteins | sample BalSeasSWE02_21m_FD_9196 | JGI IMG/M metagenome (IMG submission 9196)
CCGCAGTACCAAAACTGCCAAATGCCGTACAGCTTCCCGCGCTCGTACAAATTTGAATACGGTCATTGCCACGATCCGCAATAACCAAGCGGCCCTCGAGGTCAATCGCGATCCCCGAAGGAGAGTTAAACTTACCCGGTGTTGAACCCAAACTTCCAAACGCCGTGCACGTTCCCTGGGCATTACAAATCTGTATACGATTGTTATCCGTATCGGTAATATAAATTTTATCCTGAGCGTCAATTGCGATGCCCCTGGGTGACTCAAACTGGCCTACCGCAATACCTGAACCACCGAAATCGGTACAACTGCCTGTGGGGGCGCAACTTGCTATGCGGTCATTGCCGCGATCTGCAATAAAAACACGATCCAAACTGTTAACTGCAACCCCCCGGGGCTTGTCAAATTCACCTGACAAAACTCCAAAGCTGCCAAAAGCGCTGCATACATCTAATTCAGTGCATAGCTGGACACGGCTATTACCGGCATCGGTGATGACGATCCTGCCCGCATGGTTGACGGTCACCCCTCGCGGGGCATCGAACTGACCGCGGGCAGTGCCGAAGCTGCCGAATTGTGTGACGAACTCGTATTGGGCGAAACTATTTGTGGATAAGCCGAGCAACAACAGGGCTGACACCACAGCAATTAACCTGCAGTTGAATAATTTGAAAATAAATTGTGTTATCACTGAAAATCTCCGATGCGTGAAATCCATTTCAACATCACGGAATGCTGTGGGGCTGGTCAGAGCCGACCGTGTATACAATATCAAGTTATCAGGAATTGCTTCCTATGTCGATGATCAATATAACAAAATTTAGATTGAGTAACGCTATCGACAGCTTTAGCATGTAGTATATAGAGAAAGGGGTTTGTTTAAGTTAAAGAATTATAAAGTCGCGACAGAAAATGGATTTTCATGGCAAAGGATAAACCACTAAAACAATCGATCCCGGGTTTTTGGAGCCTTTTAAAGTACATGGGCCCCTATTTAGGCCAGCATCGCCCCCTGATCATCGGTTCATTCCTGGCCCTGTTTGCGAATGTGTTGATGCGTGCCCTTGAGCCCTGGCCTCTGAAAATAGTCATTGATCATGTCATTGTTCCTGGCGCTGCCCAAACCACGGGTAGCGGGTGGATAGATTCACTGCAGCCTCTCACGGTGGTAGCCGGCACATCCTTCGCCCTGGTCCTGATCCTTGGCCTCAGGGCACTGAGCACTTACTGGCAGAAAGTGGGTTTTGCACTGGTCGGAAACAGGGTGCTTACCAAGGTCAGGTCTACGCTCTATCGCCATATACAATGCCTGTCCCTGGCCTTCCATAATAAGGCCAAAAGCGGTGATTTGCTGGTACGTGTGATCGGGGATATCGGCCTGCTCAAGGAGGTCGCAGTAACCGCTTTTCTACCGCTGGTCGGTAGTGTGCTGGTGCTCGCTACAATGGCCGCCCTGATGCTTTGGCTGAACTGGAAACTGGCTTTGCTGGTGCTTCTGTCTGCACCACTCTACTGGCTACCAACCTTAATACTCGGCAAGCGCATTCGGGTTGTGTCACGCAAACAGCGCAAGCGGGAAGGCGCGATGGCTTCCACGGCTGCCGAATCGATCAGTGCCATGCAGGTCGTACAAACCCTTTCACTGGAAGACACTTTTGCCGATCAGTTCGGTAAACAGAACCAGAAAAGCTTAAAAGAAGGCGTCCAGATAAAGCGCCTGCTGGCCAAACTACAGGGCACGGTGCAGTTGATGACCGGGGTTTCAACCGCAGCCGTGCTGTTTTACGGCACTGTGCTGGTTTTGAGAGGTGCACTGTCTGCCGGTGAGTTGCTGGTTTTTCTCTCCTATCTCAAGGCCGCTTTCAAACCCATACAGGACTTTGCCAAGTTTTCGGGCCGGATAGCCAAGGCCTCTGCTGCCGGTGAACGCGTTATCCAGTTGTTTGAAACACCGGCCGACGTGACTGATGAAGCGGGCGCTCAACCAGCACCTGCATTTGCAGGCAAGGTCAGATTTGATCACGTCAATTTTGCTTATGAAAAAGACCAGTTAATACTGAAAGATATCAATTTTTGCATCCAGGCCGGGCAAAGAGTCGCAATTGTTGGACCCTCGGGCGCAGGCAAATCCACGCTGATTGGTCTGTTATCGAGATTGTACGACCCCACTGGCGGGCGGGTGCTGATTGATGACATCGACATTCGCCGGGTCACGCTCGAATCGTTACGGATGCAGATCAGTGTGGTCATGCAGGATACCCTGCTATTTGCGACTTCCATTGAAGAGAATATTGCCTACGGTGCACCGGATAGTCCCAAGTCAGAAATACGCCAGGCGGCCAAACTTGCAAACATCCACGATTTTATCAAGAGCCTGCCGGAAGGATATGCTACACAGGTCGGAGAACGCGGTGTGTTGCTGTCGGTCGGGCAACGTCAAAGAATCGCACTGGCACGCGCGGCACTTCGCAAGGCACCCCTGTTGATACTGGATGAACCGACCAGCAGTCTCGACAAGGAAAACCGTCATGCCGTGTTGCAGGCCATACATGAAATCAGTGCCGGCCGGACAACCTTCATGATTACCCACGAGTTGAAAGAAATCGAACACGCTGACCTGATACTGCACGTCGAGGATGGTGTGTTGATTGAAATGGGCTCACATACTGACTTGATGAGCGTAGGCGGTGCTTACAAAAATCTGGTCCAGCGGGAGTTTGTGCACAAAGATGTTATTGCCTGATACCCATATTCCGGTGACACCAGCCGTTCCATTTGTGTTTGTTGTTGGCTGCCCTCGTTCCGGAACAACGCTTCTTCAAAGAATGCTGGATAACCACCCGCAACTCACTATCGCCAATGACACTCACTTCATTACCCGAGCGGCAAAAAGGGTTTTACGCAAAGATCCACAGCCATTACTGACACCTGAACTGGTGGCGGCAGTACAATCCTACCGCCGCTTCTACCGTATGGGACTGGATGAGAATGATGTGAAGCTTGCGGCGGAAAACTGCCTGACCTATGCGGAGTTCACAAGTCGGCTTTACGCCCTGCGCGGACAGAAAAAAGGCAAAAAGCTGAGTGGGGAGAAAACACCTGATTACTGCAGAAAAATGCCGTTATTACACGGCCTTTTCCCAAAGACCCGTTTTGTCCATATTATTAGGGACGGTCGCGATACCGCACTATCGGCCTTGAACTGGGCGAACGAAAGCAAGGGTCCAGGCAGGTGGTCACTCTGGAATGAAGACCCGCTGGCGACCTGTGCGTTGTGGTGGCGTTGGCAGGCGGGCATGGGAGAGCGCGATGGCCAGAGACTTGGGAGCAGTTTTTACCACCGGGTAAAGTATGAAGAACTGGTGGCAGAGCCGGAAAAAGAGCTGGAAACCATTGCCGCGTTCCTCGGCATTCCTTATTCAGAATCCATGGCCAATTACCATGCGGGCAAAACCCGTCATGAAGCTGGACTATCAGCCAAATCGGCCTGGCTGCCACCGGTAAAGAACCTCAGGGACTGGCGTACTGACATGCCATCTGAAGACATCGATGTCTTCGAGGGGATCGCAGGTGTTTTACTTGGGGAAAGCGGTTATAGCTGTAGAGGAAAACAGTCATCAGCCACAGTCAAAGCCCGGGTGTCCCGTGGTCTTGCGTGGTGGGATTCTGAAAGTAAAAGCTAATGAGCCAGGTAGGTAAGTTAGTAGCGGTAACGTATTTGCAGCTTGCTGACCCAGGCATCATCACGTATCCGAAATGCCTCACCCGGGTTGAACCAGCCCAGTACCAATTCAAAATCCCATGAGCGTACCGGGCGCCAACCAATAATCACATCGACTTCCCAGCCTAAATCGCGGCTTATTCCATTGGGTTTCTGATCTATGTCTGAATCAATAATTTTGCGAATCGCCTTGTCCTGGGCGTAGTAATGGCCCACCAGGTCAATTGAACTTTTCTCTGTGGGTCGATAGCCTACCCCAAGCGTGCTGATGTGCATGTTCGCCAGCTCAGGATCTGTCATTTCCCCGTAATAGCGGAATGAGGTCACGCCGCCAAACTTGCCGTTGTTGTCCTGCATTTGGGTTTGTCTGAAGTTGCTATTGGTACCATCATTCGGATTGCTATCGCCCTGACCGTAAGCCCAGGCTGCTGTCAGGTACCAGCGCTCCCCGATCGATCGAGTGGTCCCAATGTCTATTCCCCACGCCCCCAATTGGGTCTCGCCACTGGTCCCGTCTATGTACGCGACTTCCAGCCAGCTATCGTGCTGCGGGGGCCACTCGACAAAAGCCCGCAATCCCAGGTGCGTAATTTTTTCTTTTAAACCCGCCAGGTCAGTATCCCGGTGGATGACATAGGCCGCGAATCGACGGTCCATATTTGACACGTAGGCAATATAATTGCCGGTGTTTTCATCCCGGGGCTTACCGTCAGAGAGTGTGGTCGTGACTGACAATTCGGCGAGCCAGCCGCCCATTGTCCAATAGGCCCGCACACCGTCCAGGTTCTGGTCGTAAAGCCACTCCCTTCGGTCGTCAAAATCAATGCGCCCGGCCTGAATATCAAAATCGACGCCAAAGGGATCATCAAAAAGAACAAAACTTTCGCCAAGACGGGTGTCGTTGACATCAAAATTTCCTAATACATCGTCATTGGCCCACACATGTGTGTAACGAAATTCCAGTTGACCGGAAATACCATGATTACCGGGAGCCAATATGAAGCGACCACGAATTGAAGCCGCGGTATCCTGACGGTCCTGCGCCCGACGATCATCCAGATCATAGTTATCCTCGCCTGTGTAGCGGGCCTCGGTCAGCGTGGTGAAACGAACCCTGTTGCTGATCGCAAAACCTTCACCAAACTGGTCATCTTCCGACACCTGCTTACCCAGGGGCAAGGCGATATTCAAACTCGCGACCGCATATTCTGATATGGGTTTCTCGTGACGCAACTCCACATCTGCGGGTATCAGGGCCTGCTGGTACATTATCGTGAGCACGTGTCCATCTGCGGTCTTGCGAATGTCGCTGACAAGCCCGACCATACGATCCCTGCCGGGACCTCGGTCACTGATTTTACGGGCTGAAAAGCGCCTTTGCCCACGTAAGTGGCCTTCAACTTTAACCCGTTTGTTTAACAGTTTGCCCGGGCTGACTTTACTGAATGTGGTTTTCGGTGATGCCTGTACCGCCTGCCCCAACAACATGAACTCACTGGAGCCTGAAGATGTGGTAACAGTCCCTATCAGGACTTCCTCTGTGGCCGGTTCAACCAGATCCACCCGCTCCACCACGAACACACCCTGTTCATCCAGTGCACCGCGTAATTCCACCCAGTTGCCGGGAACAATGTCATTCATTTCTTCAGCTGTAGCCGGAAATGAACAGATCAGGCACACCAGCATTAACCACGGAACCGGTTTAAGCAAAAAACTCATGACCGGCCCCGGTTTCCGTTTAGCGCTTCGATACATCTATTTCCTTCGGTGATCAGGGATTCAGTCAAATGAGACCAACGCGGTCGCAAGGCGTACAACAGTGCCAGACGATAAAAAGTGGTCGCCTGGTAATAATAAAGACGATCTTCAAACCCCGGTTCATCCTGTCTTCCCAGACCGGACAGAAACGCCTTGCTGCAATCCGCCAATGCAGTAGCCTCGCACCCCTGCCGAACCTGCAGCGCCCTGAGCTTCATGTGGGCAAGCAGATTACCGGCATCAAGAGCAACATCGGCCCTGCATATCAGGTCAAAATCCAGCAGGCTGATAGTCTTACCGGCAACGATAAACTGCCCGTCATGCAGATCCCGATGGGTCAGGCCTATTACGGCGGGTGGCAGATTGATCGCCAGGTTTTCCAGACGCTTACGGCCAGGCTCCCAGTTCTCAGGTAAGCCCGGCATGCACAGTGAAAAGCGTCTTGCACGTTCGTCCAGTACGATCAGTTCATCGCGGCAACTGAATTCCTGTAAACCGTCGATGCCTTGGGCCCGCTGGAATCGTTGCAGGCAGGAACCGATAGCACCCCATGTAGCAACCGCATCCGCTGCAATGACAGGTGCCTGGCCCATCCGCTTCGTCATCACCAGGTAGTCGCCCTGTGTTTCGTATTGCAGCAATTCCGGGATATCAAAACCGCCGTGTTCACAGGAAGAAAGTGTAATTGCATAGTTTTTTGCCGCTTGCGCAGCTTTATGCTTTTTGTAAGCCTTTATAATGACGCCACGATCTTNGTGCACCGGTCCAAGCACGATGCGTCTGCCCGGGCGATAACTGACAATGGCGTGGTCGGCCGCAAAATCAAGCTCGTTTAATTTTGCAGCCAGGGGAATTTTTGAATCATTTTCTGGCTGTAGCTCAGATAGTTCATTTGCCTCGTACACAAAAAAACGGGGCTTTTCACTTTCATTTATCTCAATATGGAGCGTGCCCTGAGATGCCACCGCGACACGCCTCACTTGCCCACTGTTCAGGTTCAGAGTCTGTAGTTTTAACAGGGCCATGTGTAAGTTGTTGTTATGATCTTGCACGACAGGGTGTCAATCAGGAGCTCAGTGAACCGAAACGTTTGCAATTGGCAGCGGCCTCAAGCGCATGAGACGCTATCAATGCCCAACTGTGCAATGAGGCTTCCCTCGCTGCTCGCCGGCCCAGATTTTCGAGTAGCTCACGATCCGAAATCAGCGATTCCAGCTGCGCCAGTAACTGCTCTTCATCCCCTGCTTTGTATACCAGGCCAGTTTCCTGATGCTTTACGGCATCCGGCAGGTCTCCCAGGTTTGGCACCAACGGCACGACGCCACAAGCCATGGCTTCAGATAATTTCAGCGGTGAAAAATAACAGGGCATATCCGCCTGGTAGGTCAGCGGCAGGACATCACAGGCCGCTACATAGCGGGGAATTTCTTTGTGTGGTTGCCATTCAACCCGCGTGTAGCGGTTGTCAGGCAATTGCCCCAGTTCGTCAAAATCACCTTCACCCACCACCAGCAAATGTATATCAAAACCACGCAGTAACAGTTCACGGCTTACTTTCACAAGCATTTCGAAGCCATGCCAGGGTCTTAGGCGGCCGTGAAAACCGATCACAAACCGGCCGGGCGGGATAAGTAAATGACGTACTGAATTATTGCGCGCGGCAAGGTTAAAACGTTCGGTATCTATACCATTTGGGAAGACTTCCAGCCGATCAATTCTTGCGCCCCGTTCCACCGCGTAACGTGAGACATCGCTTGAAACCGCGATGATCTTGCAGGCTGAGCCCATCGTAAAAGCATCATGGTGGGCATCATCGAGTCCGTTTGAACCGCCCCTCCAGCGCTGTTGCTCATCAGCCAGGGGCGCATTGACTTCCAGCACCAGCGGAATCTGGTGCATATTGGCGAAACGCGAGGCTGTGGATTTACCCAGCGCGTAACGTTCATAAATCATATCGAGAGGGCCTCTATCAAATTCCGCAAGCAGCGCTTCGGTTAAACGTGTATCGTCCGGTTCGTCGATACCCCGGCAATCTACCCCCAGTTTTGAAAATGCCTCACGCATTGCGTTTAAATGCACTGCGGCACCCTTGGCTCGCCCGGGGCTGATACCCGCGTCCTGGTTGACGGAAAGCACAACTGGTTTTTGACCGGGGGTACTCACATCATGTTTCCCTGTGGACCTGACCGGCGATCAAATCCATACCAGTCATATCTGAAAAAAACGCCCGGATCGTTGCCGTGTTTTTATTGATATCAAATTTATCTTCAACTATCCGGCGACCATTTCGGGCCAACTCGCCACACAAATCCTGATCGGTAAGCAGTCGCTCACAAGCATCAGCCAGCGCGATGGCATCACGTTCTGCGACCATAAGACCGGTTTCTTCGTGCTTGAGCACTTCAGGGATACCAGTCACCGGGGTCGAAATACAGGGTGTACCCAGGGCCATGGCTTCGAGCAATATGGTGGGTAAACCGTCACGGTCATCATCCTCGGCGTGTACACACGGTGCGGCCAGTATTCTTGCCTGTCGGATTTTTTGTTTTACATCGCTTTGCGACATGGGTCCACAAAGCTTCACATGTCCAGACAGATCAAGTCTTTGAATTTGTTCCTGTAAATTTGATTCAAGGACACCACCGCCGACAATTTCACAACGAAAGGGAATGTCCTTTGAGCGCATTAAGGCACTGGCTTCAAGCAAGTAGCTGAAACCCTTCTTTTCAACCAGTCGACCCACGCCAAGCACCAGCGGTGCTCTACCCCCTTCCGGTTCAAAGCGGAACGCGTCCAGATCCAGACCGTTGTAAATCAATTTCACCCCGGCGGCGGCTTCCGCATACTTATCCTTCAGGTAGTTAACATTAAACTGGCTGACCGTGATGACACCGGCCGCATCGGCCAGTTTATTGCGCAGCACATCTTCTTCAACAATCTCGTGAAAAATATCCTTGGCATGGGCGGTAAAGGAGTAGCTTACACCGGTAATTTTTGATGCCAGGCGGGCAACGACCGTGGCAACTGTGCCGAAATGGGCATGCATGTGAACGATGCCGCGATCAATAATGGCCCGCGACAGAATGGCTGCCTGCAAAAGGTCCTCAGCATTGGCATTACTGTTTTGAACGACATCCCATAAGCGGGGTAAGTGCTGTCCATGTTCTCTTAATACACTCAAAGCCAGGGAGGCATTGGAACTCGCCCTTGCGACCTGAAAGACCGGCGACTGCACCTGGGCCAGCGCGGCATGAAAGCGGGTATCATCGGTCCGCCGCAGTGAAAAAATGTCCATCTCCAGACCGGCTCTTTCGTGGGCAAGTATTTCCGTCAAAACAAAGGTCTGTGACGTACGCGGATAAACCTTCAGGACATAAGCGATCCTGGGACTTGAACTCATTTCAACTGCTCCGTTGTCATTTCAGGAACTCAACAGGGTTTCCACGCGTTCCAGAAGTTGCTCTGTTTGTGCAGGCCAATCCAGCGACCAATCCCTGAAAGGATGATGGATTAAGGCGAACAGACCCAATGCAATGTACCGGTTGAGATGATCCGCGCAAATGCTGCCTGTCAATTGTTCGTAAGCACTGATCAAGCTGCCCTTTTGGGTCTCAAGGTCAGTCGTTGATATCGAGTGATTGCCGGCCTGGCGCTCAAGATGAGCGATGTAACTGCCCAAATCCAGCAGGGGGTTACCCAGGCAGGCCGCATCCAAATCAATTAACGTTACCTTGCCGTTGTTTGCGATGGCCTGCTTATCATAAAAATCACCATGTACAGGTTGTCTCACCGGTGTCTCGGTTTCGAGCCAGTGAGCCATTTTTTGAGCGACGGATTTTGCCCTTTGATCCAGGTGCGGTAAAAGCACCCCAAGCTGATCGGCAAGAGCGCCTAGTCGTGCAAGCTGCACACTCGGTTCGGGCATCGCCAATCCATCGCAACTGGAAGCATGTAACTCAGCCAACGCTTCGGCGGTTGCTATAAGATCAGACCCGGAGAGCCTGCTGTCGGTATTCAGCTGCCTGAGCGTTGTTCCGGGCTGCCATCGATAGGCGACCACCGTATATTTTTTGGAGCGCCCGATGGTCTCAGGAAAAAAGCCGTGACGGCTGCGGGTCAGTTTACGACTGATGGCGTGCGCCTTGGCATAACCACTGCGTGTGTAGAACTTAGCCAGTGCGTATTCACCATCTGCGCGGCTAAGACGGGCAACAAAGCGCCGTTCCGGTTTGTAATTCAGCGCTTCACCGAACGTGCTCTCCCGCCATGCCGAATCCGGACCAAATACGCGGTTGAATAGCCGGTTTCTGTATGTTGTATCGCTGAGGCACTGCAGGTTGATAAGTTTTGCGTCATTGGGGAAAGTGGAAAAAATAATCTGCGGGTCTTCCAATACGACTCGGCCCGGACCGAGCACGCCATCGACAACAGGACGGTCCCTGGATTTGTCGGCCTTGATGCGGGCATCCTGACCATGGGCTTTGGCATACGCGCAGATGGTGTGCCCATGCGCACTCAGTTCGTAGCGTGCAAGGCTATTCATACCGGGTTTATAACGCAGGTAATTCAGCTTGATACTGTCGACCCGGCTGATATCCAGGTGCGTGTGCAAGCTCTTGAGTAATCGCGCAGGATCAAGCATCAACCCCAGACCCGGAATGCTGCTATCCCTGCGAACCAGATCTGACGTGGCAGTTAGAGCGTTATCTACTTGCACCTTCGATTCACATGGCACTATTTTGCGGTTGCTTCAAGTGTGCCATATTTTTGATCAATCCGGCAGTTTGCAGTAGTTCAAAAATAATCTGACACAAGTTGCCGAGCCCGTTCAGGTCAGCCTCGGGCTGATTCTTACGGGGAGTCGCCAGTGCTGCTTCAACCGCTTCCAGCAGTTTTTGTGGATCGGGATCCGCTTCCGGCAATACCGTCACCCATCCACGATCCGCCATCAGGGTTGCTCGAATCAACTGCTCTTTGCGTGGGAAAGTGCGTGGTAATAACACCGCCGGTACACCGCTTTGCAGAATTTCAGCACAACTGTTATAGCCAGCCATACTGACAACGGCGTCGACCTGTCGCAGCAGTGTAGGAATATTGCGATGAAACCTCTGGATTTTGATCGAACCAATCGGTTGAATTCTTTTCGCCTGCTCGCGTATGGATCGTTTGATATCACCGTCCATCAATGGACCGGTAATGATATGACTATCCCAATTCACCGGCGCTATCGCCAGTGCCTGTAAATACCTTTGCGCCCGTTGGGTACCATCACTGCCACCGCCAAATGTAACCAGTACTTTCTTGCGTTTGTCCCCGACCGGCTTTTTCATTTTCTTCCTGCAGGAAGGAACGAGGTAACCAGTGAAATCGACGTGCCTGACCTTATCCAGACAAGGGGCATATTCAACACGGGGATCAAACAAGTCCTGCATGCCATAAACACAGATCCGGTTATAACCCTCATGCAAGGCCCAACGACTATCAACCGTATCCCAATGACGCTTAACAACCGCCGGACTGTCCTTGATGTCCCGTGAACCATATAAGGTCAAGACCCCTTTTTCCTTCGCTTCGCGTAACATCTTCAAGGCCTCGCCCTTCAGACCGAGCAATTGGTGATCCATGATGACCAGGTCTGGCTTAAACGAACGGAAAGCTTCCAGAATCATGTCACTGCGAAACTGCAAGGCGCTCTCCAGTGATCCGGAGAAATTTCGGGTGATGTACTTTCCTTGCTCATTCTTGGAAATTGAGGGAATCTTTACCAGGTCGGTATTGGCAGGCAATTGAAACTGGGTAGCACAGGGTGAGCCCGTCACAATCAGGATGCTGGAGCGAGGGAAGGTGGCTGCAATCTCGCTTGCAATGGCCAGGTTCCGGCGCAAATGACCCAGGCCAACAGAATCGTGGCTATATAGAAACACCCGTAATGGGTATTCAAAACCGTTTTGTTGGGTCTGGGGGTCTAAAACTATGCGAAACAGACTATCTTGATCGACTGGCATTACAACAATCCTTGTCGTGATTAGCCCCTTTCTGGCTCGGTTACAGTTACTGATCATTCACTTCCCTGAAAAAAATCAATAACCTATAAATTATTATGCTTCAAGCAAACGGTAATTACAATTTGTATCCGCATGACCGGCCAGGTTAATTGTCGTCTAACAGCTGCCGGGTTCACTGAAAACTCCAACCCACTCATGGAATGATCACCAAAGTGGTCATGAGTCCATCAAGTTTGTTGCTGATAGACTGTTAACGGTCATGACCTATCCCCCAACCAGTCATTACATGACTATTAATGGTTGCATCCGGCGTAAATTGGTGGCCAAACATATCAAATCCCATTCGCCTTGTACCGCCTGTAATCCTCGAAAACTGAAGCGGCGAAAACCCAGCACATTCTTGATCCAGCCATTGGCCGGCTCTACCACAGCCTTGCGTTGAGCGTAACGCAACTTACCATCTGCATCCGCCAACTTGTCAGCCATTCTGGCCGTGGCCGGACTGCAATGCCCTGAGAATGGTGGACACTGCCAAGCCTCAAATGGATGCTTCACCGGTGCTGGATTATCTTGCAAAAGATGCTATCCCCTCTTTTGGTGCACTGGGTCCGGTCAGCATGTTAAAAGCCTTTGCCAAATCGGTGGGCCGAAGTTTCATCAAGGGACACGCGTTCGGTAAAAGACTCTGCCCTGAAAGGGCTTAGTAAGCATCAGATTTTTTTACCAGCCTGAGTTCCAGGCTACGTGCAGTTAGCTGAATCCAGCTAATTTCCAACCCGTGACCTCAAAACACTCAATTTTTCAGGTTACCCTAAAAATTTTCAGCGTATTAGCTTTGACTAGAACTGAAACTGGCGGTGCGTGGGTTAATTCCCTTGGGTGGAAGTCCTGGATGTCCAGGAAATATGGATGTCCAGAATCAATTTCAATTTTATTTCAGAATCAATCTTATGGATGTCCAGAATCAATTTCATCCAGAATCAATTTCGCTTTTGAGCTCCCGGAGTTCTTGCTCCAAAGACGCGATGCGCTCATCCCTTTCGGCCAGGGCGGCCACGACATCGGCCGCTTCGAAGCGTTGAGGAATATGTTGTGGGCAGTTGGCGTCCCAGGTACTTATCTTGAACAGGATGAGTTGGGAGGCCCGGGCCTTGTAGTCCGGCGGCATAAGCCGAGCGGTTAATTCGGCATCGTCTTCGACCACCCGTGCTTCACCCCAGATCTTGACCCGACGCCGCTGTGCGTAATCAATCAGAAACAGGTGCGCTTTCGGGTTTTCGGTGAGATTGCCTAGCGTGACGTATTGCTTGTTGCCGACG
>BS_KBA_SWE02_21mDRAFT_10000691_pt1 | contig 12802 bp, 12 predicted proteins | sample BalSeasSWE02_21m_FD_9196 | JGI IMG/M metagenome (IMG submission 9196)
GATTTTCAACCAATATCCGCATCAAATTTCAGGCGGACAAAAACAGCGGGTAATGATTGCCATGGCTATTGCGTGTAAACCTCAAATTTTAATTGCAGACGAACCCACAACTGCTTTGGATGTAACTGTTCAAAAAGAAATAATTGAGTTGTTGAAAGAGTTGCAGCAGGAAACAGGAATGAGTATTATTTTTATTACACACGATTTAGCATTGGTTTCCGAAATTGCCGATACTGTTTTAGTGATGTATCAGGGTAAAATTGTGGAGCAAGGTGAGGTTAAAAAAGTATTTATGTCACCTGTTCATAATTATACAAAAGCTTTAATTAATTCAAAACCAAGTTTAACACGGCGTTTAAAAAAATTGCCAACAGTTAAAGATTTTATTGAACAAACCATTCAGTCTGAAATTTATACAACTGAAGAACGAACTGTCTTTCATCAAAAAATTTACAGCAATAAGCCCTTATTAGAAGTTAAAAATTTAGCCACTTATTTCAATGCAGATAATAGTTTCTTTTTTGGGAAAAAAAGTGAAGTTAAAGCGGTAGACAATGTTTCGTTTCAATTATTTGAAGGGGAAACTTTGGGTTTGGTTGGTGAATCTGGCTGTGGAAAAACAACTTTGGGACGCACAATTCTTCATTTAGAGAAAGCAACAAAAGGCCACATATTTTATCGCCAAAACGATGTTACCAATCTTTCAAAAAAGGAGTTAAAAAACTTCAGAAAGGAAGTTCAAATTATATTTCAGGATCCTTTTTCATCCTTAAATCCAAGAATTCCTGTAGGTGAAGCAATTATGGAACCTATGAAAGTTCATGGAATTTTAAATAGCACAACGGAAAGAAAAAAATATGTTTTTGATATTTTACATCGTGTTGGTTTAACGGACGAGCATTTTTATCGTTATCCACATGAATTTTCAGGAGGTCAACGTCAGCGAATTGGTATTGCGCGTACCATTGCTTTAAAACCTAAATTAATTATTTGCGATGAATCGGTTTCCGCATTGGATGTGTCGGTGCAGGCTCAGGTATTGAATTTGCTGAACGAATTAAAGAAAGATTTTGGATTTACGTATATCTTTATTTCACACGATTTGGCTGTTGTTAAATATATGGGTGATCAATTAATAGTGATGAATAAAGGTAAAATTGAAGAAATTGGCGATGCGGATGCTATTTACAAAACCCCAAAAACAACCTACACACAAAAATTAATTGATGCAATTCCTAAAGGAATTTAACTTCAATAAATTGTATATTGCGCCCAAATATGAAGAGCAACTATTTATACATTTTCTTTTTTGCTGGAATTTTATTATTTTCCAGAGTTTCCTATGCTCAAGAACCAACGCTTCAGGAAATAATTTCAGGTAAAAAAGATTTAAGTATAGAAGACAAAAATCTTGAATTTCAAACCTTTTTCTTCGAAGCTTTAAAGCAAAATGCTATTAACAATTATAGCAAAGCCATTGAAAACTTAGAACAATGTTATCAAATTGAAAGCACTAGTTTGGCGGTTGAATTTGAATTCTCAAAAAATTATTTAGCCCTTAAAAAATATTTTGAAGCTGAAATATTTATAAATAAAACTTTAGAAAAGGAGCCAAAAAACGTATATCTGTTAGGGCATAAAGTGTTGATATATAAACAACAACGAAATTTTTCAGAAGCTATTAAAACACAAAAACAACTTGTTGAAATTAATCCAAAATATGCTGAAGATTTGGTTTTATTGTATTTACAAAACAAAGAATATGAAAATGCTGAAAAATTAATAGTTGAAGTTGAAAAAAACGCATTGTCTTCATCAAGAATTATTGGGTATAAAAATTATTTGAAAAACAGGGAATTCCCAATTGACAGCTTAAATGTTTTGAATCAAACACCAATTGAAGGCGGTAATATTTTAGAGTTAAAATTACGTTACCAAGAAAAGAAGGAATATAAAATTTTACAGCAATTTTTGATAAATGAAGCTGCAGAATCACTTTTTGAATTGTTGTTTATGGATAGTAAAAACGGACTTGAATTATTTCCTTCACAACCTTTTTTATACTACATGAACGGATTTGCATTGAATAAAATGACGAAATATAATGAAGCAATAGCCGTTTTAACTATTGGCATTGATTATGTTATCGAGAACATTACTTTGGAAGCTGATTTTTATGAGCAATTATCCATTAGTTATGAGGGATTAAACAATAAAACAGAAGCTTTAAAATACATGCAAAAAGCGAATCAATTAAGACAAAAAAATTAAATGAAGTATAGTTTAAAAATAATTTTGTTACTTTTTTTGGTAATTACTTCATGTAAATCAAAAAAAAATATAACAGAAACCAGTACGCTTGAAGTAGTTTCAGCCAAAAAAATAATTAGCAATCATTACGAGCATGTTTTTAATCAGCAAACAATTGATGCTAAGATAAATGCCAAGTATAAGGATAAAAATACCACAGTATCAATTAATATTAAATTGAGAATTGAAAAGGATAAAACTATTTGGATGAGCGCAACCAAACTTAATATTCCTATAGCTAAACTAATAATTACCCCAACCAATGTTAGTTATTATGAAAAGATTGACAACACTTTTTTTGATGGTGATTTTTCATTGCTTAGTAAATGGCTTGGTATTGAACTAGATTTTGAACAAGTGCAAAATATGTTATTAGGTCAAGCTGTTTTTGATTTAAGAAACGGAAAATACGATTCTAAAATTACAAATAACACCTATCAATTAACGCCAAAAAAAGAGCATGATTTATTTGGGATTTTGTTTTTTATGAATCCTGAAAATTTTAAATTAAAAAAAAAAAAAGCAAGTAAAGAAAGAGCAATTATTGTTAATTTCCTATCCAACTTATAAAGAAATAGAAGGAGAACAATTCCCTCAAAATATTGATATTATGGCAATTAACAGTAAAAATTCAACAACTATAAATCTGGAATATAAGTCGGTTGAGTTTAATAAAGAATTAACTTTTCCATTTGAAATACCAAGTGGTTATAAAAAAATTAATTTAAAATAATGCAGTTTAAATTTAAGTATGTCCTTGTTTTTTTAGCACTCATTTTTAGTGCAAATTTATTTTCTCAAAACTCGCGTGAAGTATTGGAAGCGCGCAGAATTCAACTTCAAAAAGACAAAGAATATATCAATGCATTGCTTTCCAATACCAAAAGAACAGAAAAAAATTTATTGATTGAACTTGTAGATTTAAATAAAAAAATTGATACAAGAGAAAAATTAATTTCAGTAATTTCAAAAGAATCAAAGGAGCTTGGAAATGAAATTTATGAAAATCAACTTGAGATAAATCAAAATAAACGTGATTTAGAAGCGTTGAAAAAAGATTATGCAGATATGATTTACAAATCGTATAAAAGCAAGTCTCAGAATAGCAGAATTATGTTTTTGCTGTCTTCTGAAAACTTTTTCCAGGCTTATAAAAGATTTCAATATATGAAGCAATACACTTCATTTAGGAAAATGCAAGGGGAAGAAATTCAAGTTAAAACAGTTGAATTAGAGGCTTTAACAGATTCTTTGAAAGTGAAAAAAGATCAAAAACAGTTGCTTTTAAATGATCAGAAAAAAGAGCAAAGTGTTGTGGAAAAAGAAAAAAAAGAACAGGAAATTGTGCTGTCTCAGGTGAAGAAAAAAGAGAATAAATACGAAAAACAAATTAAAGAATTCATAAAAGAAGAAAATAGAATTAACGCACAAATTGATAAGATAATTAGAGCTGCAATTGCAGCTTCAAACAACAATGCTGGTCTTCAGGAACTTTTGTATTAACAGCTGAAGCCAAAGAACTGGCTACACAATTTGCGTCTAATAAGGGTAAATTACCTTGGCCCGTTGAAAAAGGATATGTTTCCATGTATTTTGGAAAACAACCACATCCAATTGTTACAACAGCAACTATTGAAAGTAATGGTGTAAGAATTACAACTGAAGAAGGTAGTAAAGCAAGAGCAGTATTTAATGGAACTGTTTTATCTGTTCAGGTATTATCAGGAAACAAAAAAGCTGTTTTAATTCAGCATGGTAATTATATAACGGTTTATAAAAACTTAGAAAATGTTACCGTAAGTACTGGAGATAAGGTTGTTACTAAACAGGAAATAGGTACTATTTTTACCGATAAAGTTACAGGAAAAACCATTATAGGTTTTGTTTTATCTAAAAATACCACAACCGAAGATCCTTCTTTGTGGATTTATAAAATGTAAAAAGGATTAGCTAAAAAGTGCTTTTAATTCGGTGGCGTCTTGTGGGTTCATTTTTCCAGAAAGAATTAAACTCAGCTGTTTTCTTCTCAACGCACTTTCATAACGTTGTTTTTCCAGTTCAGTTTCTGGTATTATTTGAGGTATTGTAACTGGAGTCCCCGTGGTATCAACAGCTACAAATGTATAAATGCCTTCATTTACTTTAGTTCGTTGTTGTGATTCTCGGTCTTCAATCCAAACATCAACATATACTTCCATGGATGATTTAAAAGCACGTGAAACTTTGGCTTCAATGGTAACGACACTTCCTAATGGAATGGCTTTGTTAAAAGCAACGTGATTTACAGATGCTGTGACTACAATTCTGCGTGAATGTCTTCTGGCTGAAATACTACAAGCCCTGTCCATTCGTGCCAGTAATTCGCCGCCAAATAAATTCCCTAAAGGATTGGTTTCTCCAGGTAAAACAATATCAGTTAAAACAGTTAAAGATTCTTTAGGTGATTTTGCGGTCATGCTCATAAATTTTCGACAAAGATATGGCTATTTTATTAAAAATAATTGAATATGAAATTTGAATTTTAGTACTCTTGTATTAGCAACCAAGCGTCTTTTGACTCTGTTTTATGGATGTCATTTAGTGAGTTAATGGCTTCGTTTTCAGAATTAAAACTATTGAATGAAACTTGTGTTAAATCCCACTTGTTAACGCCTAAAATTTTTGCATCATAACCCTTTTCTAACAATTCTTGCAGTTTTTTCTCAGCATTTTCAGGTTCTCTAAATGCACCAGCGATAATGTGATAATTAAATGTTTCTTTGGTTACGTTTAAAGTAATTGCAGGTAATGGATTGTTAATTACAAAAGTAGCTTCTTGTATTTTTTTCTCAACTTGTTGTTGTTGTAGTTCAACTTTGGCCATTAAAGTATTGTACTCAAATTTTTGATACTGATTCCAGCCAACAGAGCCTAAAGCAAAAACAATGGCTGCGGTTGCAGCATATTTAATAAATGCAGGCGTTTTGCGTTTGTTTTCTTCAGAAGGTAAAACTGGGGCAATAGTTTCAAGTTTTCGTACTTTTTCTTTATATTCTTCTCGTTTTACAGCGTGAGAAACATAGGTGTTCAAACCAAAAGAAGAAGTCAAATAATTAACAGTATTACTAGGTTCAAAAATATATTTTCCATCTTTACTTAAATAAAAAGAACCAATATTTTCTAGTTCTACCGTTTCATTTATCAATGATGTTTTCCATAAATTGACTTCGTTTTCAATAAACGTTGAAGCTTTTGAATATGAAATGTTTTTAACGCTCGCCACATAATTAACCAATAAACCATCACTATTTTGTAAATGAGAATTAAAAGTTAATTGCTTTGAGGGTGCGTAAAAAGTGTGTGTTAAATGATTCACTTTTGCTGAAATTTCATTGGTTACAAAACCTCCAAAATTTGGTACAATCACACACTCGTATCGGTATAATAAATCTCCTATGTATTTTGCTAATGTCATCGTAACAAATATAAGAGAAAACCAACCAAAAAATAAAGAGTTATCACATTTTTTATTAACAATAATTTTATATATTGAACCTCAAATTGTTAAATATGCTTGAAGAAGAATTGTTGTACGTTTTAGCGTTGCAGCGCGTGAGAGGTATTGGAGATATCAACGCGAAAAAGTTAATATCACATTGCGGAAGTGCAAAAAATGTGCTTAAAGAGAAACGCCTTAACCTCGAAAAAATCAATGGAATAGGTTCGTTTACCATTCAATATTTATTTGATACTGAAAACATAAAAGCTGCAGAGAAAGAACTTGAATACATTCAGAAAAACAATATCGAAGTCCTTTATTTTTCTGATGAAAACTACCCCGAAAAACTAAAACACTGTATTGATGCTCCTATTTTATTGTTTAAAGAAGGGAATTTCAGTTTAAAAAATAATCCTATAATAAGTATTGTTGGAACCAGAAACATTACAAGTTATGGTCGAGATTTTTGTGAGAAACTTATTTCAGACTTAAAAGAATACAATCCAATAATTGTTAGTGGCTTTGCTTATGGCGTAGATATTTGTGCTCACAAAGCTGCGATGAAAAATGATTTGCAAACGGTTGGTGTCTTAGCACATGGATTTGAAGAAATATACCCTAAATCTCATAAAAAATATGTAGCAGAAATGCACAAAAATGGTGGCTTTTTAACCGACTTTTGGCACAATGATGAAATAATAAGAGAAAATTTTTTAAAACGAAATCGCATTGTCGCTGGTATTTCTGAAGCAACTATTATTATTGAATCGGCCGATAAAGGAGGTTCATTGGTCACAGCTGATATTGCAAATTCTTATAGCAGAGATGTTTTTGCAGTTCCAGGCAGAAGCACCGATAATTTTAGCAAAGGTTGTAACGATCTAATCAAAAGAAATAAAGCAGCTATTTTAACTTCTGCAAATGATTTGGTTGAAATGTTGAATTGGAATTTAGATAAAAAGACACCAAAAGTAATTCAAAAGCAATTGTTTGTTGAATTAAATGAATTTGAACAAAATATTTACGATTTTCTGTTTGAAAATGGCAAAGAATTATTAGATATTATTGCAATTAATTGCAATATTCCCATTCACAAAACAACAACTATTTTATTCAATTTAGAAATGAAAGGTGTAGTAAAACCTTTGCCAGGAAAATTGTACGAAGCCATTTAAAGTTTTAATAAAACTCAAAATAAGCATTCAAAAGAATAGATTATCAGTACTTTTGTGCTTTTTGAAAATATGATGATAGAAATTTCACCAAAAGCCAAAGCCTTAATTTTTGATTTAGACGGAACAGTTGCAAACACAATGCAAAATCATTTTGAAGCATGGCGAGCAGCAGTTTCGCCATTTGGAATAGATTTCACGGGTGAGTTATTTTTGCAGCTAACAGGTATGCCAAAAGCGGCTACTATAATTAGATTAAATGAACTTTTTGGAACTGAAATGAACCCTGAGGAAGTTGGAAAAGCGAAGGCAGACGTTTATAAAAAGTTGGTAACAAAAACCCAGGAAATTGAAGTTGTGTGTAATGTTGTTAGAAAATATCATAAACTTTTACCAATGGCTATTGGAACGGGTAGTACACAGTTTGGAGCACGAAGAACATTGTCTATTTTAGGTTTAGAGCATTATTTTAATCCAATAATTACAGCTGATGATGTGCTGAATTTTAAACCGCATCCTGAAACTTTTTTAAAATGTGCAAATTTGATGGGTGTAAATCCAAAAGATTGTGTTGTTTTTGAAGACGGAATTCTTGGAATACAGGCCGCTGAAGAAGCGGGAATGATGGTAATTGATATTAATAATTACTATAAAATGGAATTTTCAGTTTAAAACTGACTGTTTAAACCAGCTTCCCATTCAATTAAAAAATCTTCAATTTCTTCAATAAATTCATCAGGTTTTTGAGTCCTGTTGATGGTGCAATGAAGCACAATTTTATTTTCTTCAGGAGGAAAACCAGTTGTGATTGTCCATTGTAAAGCATTAGGACAATCTAACAATGCAAACCGAACTCCGCCTTTAATTTTATCGTAACTAATTAAAAATTCGCCCCACAATGTTGCGCCACTAAAATCATTTTCAAGTTGTTCCAAAAGAAACATACTTTCGGTAAAATTTTCTAAATTTTCAGGTGTAATTTTCTCTTGAATATTTTCCTCAGAAGTTTGTTTCTCAATAATTTTAAAGAATTCCATTTTTTATATTTTTATGAGATTGATAACTTTCAATAACAACTGTTGAAATTATTAAAATACCTCCAATAATGGTTTTTGAAGCAGGAATTTCTCCTAAAAAAAACATTCCAAATAGTATTCCATAAATGGGCTGAACACTGCTCATGATGCTTGCTGTACTTATCGAAAAATTTTTAAAACTCATTACAAAAAGCGTATGTCCAACCGATGTAGTAAGGAAAGCTAAAATTAACAATGCGCTCCAATCATTTATAGTTGGGCTTACTTCAAAAATGAATAATACTGGCCATAAAACTACTGAAATAACAATCATTTGGTAAAACATCAGCACAGAGCCGTTATATGTTACAACTTTCTTTTTCATTAAAATGTTGCGTATTGCATAAAATACAGCTGAAATTAATCCAAAAAGAACACCCTGTGTATAATTATTTTCAATATTGAATTCAGGTGTTAAAAAGTAAATCCCTATTAAAACAATTACACCTAATAAAACGTGCATTTTATTCAATGTTGTCTTAAAAAATAAAGGCTCTAATAAAGCTGTAATTACTGGATAGGTAAAAAGAGATAACATACCAATAGCTACATTAGAAAGGTGTAATGCGTAAAAATAAGTAACCCAATGTGCACCCATAAAAAATCCGGCAATAATAATGGTGGTTAGGTCTCTTCTTGATGCAATTTTTAAATCTATTTTTTTATACCATACAAATAAGCCTAAAAAGACCACTGCAAAAACACAACGCCACCAAATTGTAATTGGTGGAGGCATTGAAATATAACGACCTAAAACACCTGAAGTACTTATTAAAAGAACTGCAATATTTAATTCAAAAATATGAGTTAGGTGTTGGTTTTTTATTTTCATATTTTTTGAAGTGTTTCTAATGCTTTTTTAACGGAGGTTATTTTAATAAAAGTGAGCAATAAACGCAATCCACTTTTAGTTTGTTTTTCTTTCATAACACAAGTGGTTGGATTGTTTTGAACAAATTTTACCACTTGTAAAAACATTGGAGAATTATAAAATGAACTTTGCTGATCTGAAATAAAATAACAAATCATTCTTTTCTGTTTTAAAATCAATTTTTCAATCCCTAAATGTTTGGAAATCCATTTTATGCGAACACTGTTGAGTAAATCTTCAACCTGTGCAGGGAATTCTCCAAAACGATCTATAATTTCTGTTTCAAATTTTAGCAATTCCTCTTCGGTTTTAAGTTCTCCTAATTTGTTGTATAAACTCAGTCTTTCAGAAATTACATTTATATAATCATCAGGAAACAAAATTTCAAAATCAGTATCAATTTGAATATCTTTTACATAATCTTTAGGTTTGTTGGCATCTTCCTTATACAAATCTTTGAACTCATTTTCTTTGAGTTCTTCAATGGTTTCATTTAAAATTTTCTGATAAGTATCAAAACCAATATCGTTGATAAAACCACTTTGTTCACCACCTAATAAATCACCAGCACCACGAATTTCTAAATCTTTCATGGCAATATGAATACCGCTTCCCAAATCGGTAAATAATTCAATGGCTTGAATTCTTTTTCTGGCATCATCTGTCATCATATGGTATGGTGGCGTAATAAAATAACAGAACGCTTTTTTGTTAGAACGTCCAACTCTACCACGCATTTGATGTAAGTCGGACAAGCCAAAGTTGTTTGCATTATTGATAAAAATGGTGTTTGCATTTGGCACATCTAAACCGCTTTCAATAATGGTTGTTGCAACCAAAACATCAAATTCATTGTTTATAAAAGCCAACATTAAACCCTCCAGTTTTTTACCATCCATTTGTCCGTGTCCAATGCCAATTTTAGCATCGGGAACCAAACGTTGAATCAAGCCTGCAACATCTTTAATGTTTTCAATTCTGTTATGAACAAAAAATATTTGTCCGCCTCGCTGAATTTCATATCTAACAGCATCTCGAATGGTTTCTTCAGAAAAACGAATTACATGACTTTCAATAGGAACACGATTTGGAGGTGGTGTGCTAATGATAGATAAATCACGCGCAGCCATTAAGCTAAACTGCAAAGTTCGCGGAATTGGTGTTGCCGTTAATGTAAGGGTATCAATATTTTCTTTTATGGTTTTAAGTTTGTCTTTTACAGCGACTCCAAATTTTTGTTCTTCATCAACAATCAACAAACCTAAATTTTTATATTTAATAGCTGCATTTGTTAATTGATGTGTGCCAATAACAATATCTACTGAGCCATTTTCCAAACCTTCTAACACGCCTTTTCGTTGACTAGCAGATCTAAATCTATTTAAATATTCAACCGTTACAGGGAAATCTTTTAATCGTTCCGTAAAAGTTTTAAAATGCTGAAAAGCCAAAATGGTTGTTGGTACCAGAATTGCCACTTGCTTTCCGTTGTCAACAGCCTTAAAAGCAGCTCTAATAGCGACTTCAGTTTTTCCAAAACCAACATCTCCACAAACCAATCGATCCATAGGTTGTTCACTTTCCATGTCATTTTTTACATCTTGTGTAGATGAAGTCTGATCAGGGGTGTCTTCGTACAAAAAGCTGGCTTCAAGTTCGTGTTGCAAATAACTATCGGGTTGGTATTGAAAACCTTTTTGTATTTTGCGTTTGGCATACAATTCAATTAAATTGTAAGCAATATGTCGAATACGGGATTTTGTTTTTTGTTTTAAGGTTTTCCAGGCAGGGGATCCTAACTTGTATAATTTAGGCGGTTTGCCGTCTTTTCCAGTATATTTTGAAATTTTATGAAGCGAGTGAATGCTAATGTATAAAATATCACGATCGCCATAAATTAACTTTATGGCTTCTTGTTTTTTTCCTTCAACATCAATTTTTTGCAGTCCGCCAAATTGGCCAATACCGTGGTCGATATGCGTTACATAATCACCAATTTCAAGATTTGTAAGTTCTTTTAATTTTAGAGATTGCTTTTTAGAATAGCCATTTTTCAGCCTAAATTTATGATAACGCTCAAATATTTGATGATCGGTGTAGCAAACCAATTTATTATCAACATCAATAAAGCCTTGATATAAAGGGAAAACGATGGTTGTATATTGAATTTTAGTATCAACATCGTTAAAAATATCGTGAAAACGATCGGCTTGTTTTTCTGAATCACAAAACAAGTAATTGGTATAACCATCTTCGGTATTTTGAAGAAAATTTTCAATTAATAAATCAAACTGTTTATTAAAGGAAGGTTGTGGTTTTGTGTTGAATTGAATATTTTTAATATTGGAAGCAGCAGCAGCAATTTTTTGAACTTTTTTCAGATTTTGATTATCGGCTGAAGCTAGTTCAGATTGACGAGCATTTACTATTTCAACAGTAGTAAAATCTTCCAACTGATTTTTTATGAATTCACCATTACAAAATAACTCAATAGGCTCAGCATGATTAATTGCTGTTGATAATTTTTTGAAAGCCTCTTCGGCTTTTATAAAAAGTTTGTCTAAAGTACTTGTGAGCAGGTCTATATTTTTTGTGAAAACAACTGTTTTTCCCGAAATATATTTTAAAAAACTTTCTCTTTTTTCGTCTAATGTTTTGTTTTCAACATTAGGCATAATACTAACTTTCGTTAATTTTTCGGTTGAAAGTTGTGTTTCTACGTCAAAAGTTCGAATGCTTTCTACTTCATCACCAAAAAATTCTATTCGGTAAGGTTCGTCATGTGAAAATGAAAAGACATCAATAATTCCACCACGAACAGAAAATTCACCGGGCTCACTTACAAAATCTACACGATTGAAATGATATTCAAACAAGACTTCGTTTACAAAATCCAGGCTTAAATTGTCGTTCAAACTTATTTTTAAGGTGTTTCTATTCAGTTCAGCTTTGGTAACAACTTGTTCAAAAAGTGCTTCTGGATAAGTTACAATTAATGCTGGTTTTTTTTGTGAATTGATACGATTTAAAACTTCAGACCGCAATAAAACATTGGCATTGTCTACTTCTTCAATTTGATAAGGTCTTCGGTAAGAGCCTGGGTAAAAAAGCACATCTTTTCCATTTAATAATTGCTCTAAATCGTTTAAATAATAAGCAGCTTCTTCCTTATCATTAAAAATTAAAAGAAAAGGTTTTTCTGATTTTTTAAAACTTTCAGAAATAACGAAAGACAATGACGATCCAACCAAATTCGAAATTTGAAAATGGTTTTTTTCAATGGATACTAATTGAGCTAATTGTTTTTTTTGTACAGTTTGCTCGTAATTCTGGATAATATTTTGCTTACTCAAAAATTGCAAATTTTGTCAAAGGTAGTATTTTATAAAAAAAGAAAAGTATTTCTTAAATAATTGCTTAAATTTATATTTAAGAATTAAAACGATACAACATGTCTATTTCAGATTTATACCCAACGGGGTTACACCAGCAAAATTTAGGGCATTTTGCTTCCATAGTAAAATTGGCTTTGTATGATCATAAAATTGATTCAAAAGAAAAGCTTTTATTAGAAAGATTGGCTGTACGTTTGGATATAACCAATACTGAATTTGAAGAAATTTTAAAGCACCCTTCAAAGTACCCGATAAGTTCACCAGTTAGTTATGATGAACGTTTGGAACATTTATACGATTTAACGAAGATGCTTTTTTTAGATAAAAACCCAACCATTGACAAAACTTCCACCATGGATAGAATTGCAGTTGGTTTAGGTTTTCCAGCCGAAAACGCGAGAATAATAGTTAAAGAGGCAGTAAAATTCTTTTTAAAGGAACCTGATGTTGAAGAGTTTAAAAATGCTATTAAGAAAGTAAACCAGATAAACTAATAAATA
>BS_KBA_SWE02_21mDRAFT_10000692_pt1 | contig 12802 bp, 9 predicted proteins | sample BalSeasSWE02_21m_FD_9196 | JGI IMG/M metagenome (IMG submission 9196)
AACGCAACGTATGACACTACAACTAATTATTAGCACTCATACTGCTTGAGTGCTAATAATTTAAGTCCAAAAAAAAGTATCTCAAGGGGGTTAAAGGGGCGGGGCGAAAAATTTTTTCAAATTTACGTAATACTTATAAATAATAAAGTGTTATTATCTATACTTAGTTTTACATTATTGCTATTAATTCAAGCCATTCTAATTTATCTCGTTCCCACGCGCCAGCGTGGGAATGCCGTGAGCAACGCGCCAGCGTTGCGGGAAAGGGACGCTGGCGCGTGAGAACGAGATAAATGCCGTTAAGTTAAGGCTGACGACGGGTCACTGCCATTAAGTTAAGCCGCTTTGGAGTCCAAACCTTCAGATTTGGACGAGACTGGTCAAGGTGAGACGGCGTTGCCAAATCTGAAGATTTGGACTCCAACGCCGTAACTTCAGCTTAACTTAATGGCATTGAGGCTAACGGGTAGGGTGCGTCCCACGCACCACTTAGGCACGGTGCGAGTTTCCGAATGGTGCGTGGGACGCACCCTACCTTAACTTAACGGCATTGCGGCTAAAGCCTCCACGACGACGCTTTGATGGATTCACAGACTAAAATAGGTGTTGCCCATAAGGTAAACTTGGTGTGGGAGTGTGACTGGCTACCACACCAAGCGTTGCGGGAAGATAAGAACAAATGAGAAAATAACGAGAAAGTTTGGAGAAGTGTGAAATCAAGAAGTATAATTATCAGTTTAGGCACGTAACGCCAAGGTTTTCTTCAATTTATTCATGGCATTACTCTCAATTTGCCGAATTCGTTCAGCCGATACTTTATGCAACTTCGCTAACTCTTGCAAGGTCATCTTGTTTTCGCTTAACCAACGTTTTTGTAAAATATCCTGACTACGGGCATCCAATTTTTTCAAGGCCCTGTATAACAGGCTACGTCCATGATTTTCCCAATCGCTTTGCTCCACTAACAGCGCAGGCTCATACCGCAGATCTTCCAAATAACCAGAAGGAGTCAACAATTCCGCCTCTTCTCCCTCGGTATCTAGTCCTGGTAAATCAAATGCCATATCGGCCATACTCAAGCGCGTTTCCATCTCCCATACATCTTTAGCTTTCACACCTAAATCCTTGGCTACCTTTTCCACTTCATCTGAGGTAAACCATCCTAAATGTGTTTTCGCACTACGCAAATTGAAAAATAATTTACGTTGCGATTTGGTCGTTGCCACCTTTACAATCCGCCAATTACGCAAGATGTACTCATGAATTTCCGCTCGAATCCAATGTACTGCAAATGACATCAATCGCACCCCGACACTGGGATCAAAGCGCTTCACCGCTTTCATTAAGCCAATATTACCTTCTTGAATTAAATCCGCCTGCGGTAATCCATAACCGCGGTAAGTATTAGCAATGTACATGACAAAACGTAAATGCGACATGACTAAAGTTCGCGCCGCTTCAATATTATTATCGGCATTAAAACTCTTTGCTAACTCACGCTCTGTTGCCACCGTGAGTATTGGAATATTCTTAATCGCTTTCGCATAATCTTCCAAATTAGGTCCTGGGACCGCCAATTGCATATTTAAACTTAACGTTGAAGATGACATACTTTCTCCTGAATATGTTATCTCGAACACGATTTTGAGAATTTCCTGGATAAACCGAGTAGTTTCAAACTGTTTCAACCAATTTTACCCAGGTAATCCTCAAAATTGTGTTCAAGACGTATAATAATGGATAGTGGATAACACGTGGCAAACCTAAGTTTGCTAATTTACCAACTTACTTTTCCTAGTATAATTGTCAAGTATTATAGCTGTCAAGTATTCACGTATTTAAATCTTTGTAATAATGTTTCATGAGGATAAAATGCCCAAACGTATCAATATGTTAAACACTTGGTTGAGTTCTCAACTAGGTATTCAACCGCAACAAATAATCGCCATCACCAATGATGCCAGTTTTCGTCGATATTTTCGAATCATGGTCAATGACACTTCTTACATTGCCATGGACGCGCCCCCAGAAAAAGAAAATTGTGAACCTTATATTGATGTGGCTAAACGACTGCGGGCCAGTGGCCTAAATGCGCCTGAAATTATTGCCAGTGACCTCAATCAAGGTTTCTTACTACTTACCGATTTTGGTCAGCAATTATATTTACCCGCTTTGACTGAGAGCCAGGCCGAAGAATTATATGGCGATGCCATTGCCGCTATCGTCACCATGCAAACTCGTACTTCCAGTCAAAACTTACCACGGTATGACCACCGCTTATTACACCAGGAAATGTCTCTTTTTACGGATTGGTTATTAGATCGTCATCTACACTATTCACTCTCCCCTAGTGAAAGTACCGACCTTCATGCTTGTTTTGAATTACTCAGCACCTCAGCCCTGTCCCAACCTCAAGTGTTTGTCCATCGTGATTATCATTCACGTAATCTCATGCTGGTCCCCAATCACAATCCTGGAATCTTAGATTTCCAGGATGCGGTTAAAGGTCCGATCACTTACGATTTAGTCTCATTATTACGAGATTGCTACCTCGCTTGGCCATTAGCACGAGTGAGAAATTGGGCCCAACAGTATTATTCACAAGCGCAACTGGCTGGATTATTGACGGAAATAGACGAAACTCAATTTTTCCAGTGGTTTGATTGGATGGGAATTCAACGTCACCTAAAAGCCAGTGGAATTTTTGCCCGCCTATACCATCGTGACGGTAAAGACGGCTACCTCAAAGACATTCCTAGAACTTTAAACTATATCGCACAAGTAGGACCTGATTACCCGCAATTAGCGGCTTTACACCAATTAGTTAGCCAACGAATACTGCCGGCTTGTCAGCAACCATAACATACTGATGGCCGATTTTCCAACTCACTGTTAATTCAACCACCCCCTGCCCCTCCTTATTAAGGAGGGGAGTATTTCCTGCGACTTAAGTCGAATCCACTCCCCTCCTTATTAAGGAGGGGAGTATTTCCTGCGACTTATAGTAGTATTCTTATAAATTTGTACGATTCACTCTGGAGCGCAATAAGAATTATTGCGCGGCGGTTCGCAATTCGGTTCGCAATAATTCTTATTGCGCTCCAGAGGGAATCGTACCGTTTTACATGAATTTTACTATAAGTCGAATCCACTCCCCTCCTTACCAAGGAGGGGTTGGGGTGGTTTGGAAAATCGATTTCGACGTGATGACTACCCATTTCTACACTACTTAAAAACCAACTATGAAAGCCATGATACTTGCCGCAGGACGTGGCGAAAGAATGCGTCCGCTCACTGATAGCACCCCCAAACCACTATTGCGCGTGGGCGGTCAATGTTTGATTGAATACCACCTCAAAAATTTAGTCGCCGCCGGTATTACCGACATTGTGATTAACCACGCTTATTTGGGTCATCAAATTGAACAAACTTTAGGTAATGGGCAACGCTATGGTGCCCGCCTAACTTACTCACCAGAAGGTACCAAGGTACTAGGCACCGGTGGCGGTATTGTTAAAGCACTACCATTACTAGGTACGCAACCTTTTCTTGTCATTAACAGCGACATCTGGTGCGACTACCCTTTAGTACAATTACCCGCCACTCTTGACGTGCTGGCCCATTTAGTGCTCGTAGATAACCCCGACCACCATCCTAACGGTGATTTTTGTCTGATTAATCAACGAGTTTATGTCGACAGCGGACCTCGTTTAACTTTTAGTGGCCTCGGCATCTATCACCCTCACCTGTTTAAAGATTGCCAACCACAACCCTTTCCTTTAGGCCCACTCCTCACTCAAGCCATAAAAACTCATTACATTAGTGGCGAACATTATCAGGGAATTTGGATAGATGTCGGCACCCCAGAGCGATTACAACAAGTAAATAATAGACATAACTAGATTTGACCACTTTCGCAAAGTTGTCAAATCTCGATGGCAGTCAGATTTGACAACTTTCAAAAAGTTGTCAAATCTTGATACAGTTAGATTTGACAACTTTCGAAAAGTTGTCAAATCTTGATACAGTTAGATTTGACAACTTTCAAAAAGTTGTCAAATCTTGATACAGTTAGATTTGACAACTTTCAAAAAGTTGTCAAATCTCGATACAGTTAGATTTGACAACTTTCGAAAAGTTGTCAAATCTAAATTTTTGGTTCAAACATAATTTATGTTTGTGTTATACTAAATTTAACTTTTAGCACCTCAATCCAATGAAAATTCTCTATCTCACAGTTTTAATGAGTTTATTATACTCTCTAGCAACCCATGCCGAAGATATAATTGCTTCTACTAAAGACCTATTGAGTTTATCCTTAGAAGAACTTATGGAAGTAAAAATTATCACCGTTTCCAAAAGTGAAGAAACGCTGAATGATGCCCCAGGTATAATTAGTGTTATTACTGCTAGAGAAATTAAGCACTTTGGTGCTAACAGCCTCTTTGAAGTATTGGAACGAGTCACCAGCGCTTATATGACCGGCTTTCACCTATTTCCGCAAAATAACCCATCTATACGTGGAGATTTAGCCAGTCATGTGGATAATCATGTCCTCATTCTCGTTAATGGCCGACCCTTCCGCGAAAGTTTTGGCGGCGGATTTGCTTTTTCCATCTATCTAGCTTTTCCCGTGAGTATGATAGAAAAAATTGAAATTATCCGCGGCCCAGGGTCAGTACTATATGGCTCTAATGCGTTTGTGGGTGTCATTAACCTCATTACCAAAACCAAAGCACCCCAGCAAGTTAGTAGCGAAATAGCCCTCAAGCAAGGGACCTTTGGCGCACGCGCACTGGAAGCAAATGGCATTATGAACCAGGAAAGTTTCAAATTAGCGGGCGGCATTAAGAAATTTAAAGAAGATGGCTGGCCCTTTAGTGCCATTAATGAAAGTGGTGGTCGCGGTGAAATCCCGTACCGCGAAGATAATTTGGGCGCTTATTTATATGGAGAATCTCATGGCTTCAAACTGAATGCCTTGTTCGTGCAGAGCGTACAAGATGTTTGGTTTATACCTTTAGCACAAGGGCAAATCAGAAATGAGAATAGACGAGTTTTATTAGATTTAGGTTATGAACATCAATTTTCGGCGGGATGGACGGCGCAAGCCAATGTCACCTACAACGGGCATGACACCATTATTGATAATATTCCGTTTTTGGCAACAGATACGACACATCCACAAAGTGATGATGTCTTGCTGGAATGGACTAACTTTATGAAGCAAGGTCGGTGGAATTGGTTATTAGGTGGAACGACCTATGTTCTGACCACGGAACGTGATGGATATAAAACTCATGGCACCTCATATAGCCTTTACGCACAAGGACAGTATCAATGGACTGATTCTCTGCATTTGATTGCAGGTGGCCAGGCCGTTAAACCGGTGGGGATAGCTTGGGAAGTGGTGCCCAGACTCGGAATGATTTACCAATTTTCTCCCAATTTAGGAATAAAAATGCTGTACAGTCAAGCCTTTAGAACCTCGCTTTACGAGGAAAAATTTGGTGCCGGCAACATCCTCATAGGCAATCCTCAATTAACTCCCGAAACGATTACCACAGCCGACCTCAATTTGTTTTATAACACTAAAGACTATCAATTATCAGCCACTTATTTTCATAGCAAGGAACAGGATTTAATCCTAAAAGTACCAGCCCCTAATTCTAACTCGACTACCTTTGCCAATGCGGGTGAGGTTACTTTTGATGGTATAGAATTAGAAGGGAAGGTAAAACCCACGGACCGGTTTTTTATTACCTCATCCTTGACTTATCAAACCAACCAAAATCAGGCCGGTAAAGATAATTATACCAGCGTACCTAATTGGATGGCCAAAATTGGTATTAGTTATGAATTCGACCAAGATTCTTCCATCGGCCTGTTTAACAACTTCTTTAGTAAAGCACCTGATGTCAGTGCTCGATTTGCCAATGTCAAACACGTCAATCCAGAAACTGATGCGTTTAATTTGATGACGCTAAACCTGAGAATGAATTTGCACCAATTCGTAGGGTGGCCTGTAATATTAGAAGGCTATGTCTATAACGCCCTAGATACAGACATTTACGCCCCAGAATTTGCCCGCAGTCGAGTTAACTCGATTCCGGCCCGTCAAGGGCGAGGTGTTTACCTTGGAGTACAATATAAATTTGAATAATTATGCGAATAATTAGTAGTGAGGCATCAAACCCGTCAGCGGTAACACCACTACCTGGCGCCTCATTACTCAAAAACTCAGTATTTTTAACTAAATCTCAACCGCTCTTCCACTTAGATTTGACAACTTTCAAAAAGTTGTCAAATCTGGCCGTTGATCGGCGTGGGAACGAGTAGAAGATTTGACAACTTTTTGAAAGTTGTCAAATCTAAAACCTATGCTGTTGCCCGGTTTCTTCGTGGGTGAGTTTGTCAGTCATTTGCCTGGCCACGCGCCGACTCAACTGGAACAAGAAGAAGAATTGCCCCTACCAATCACTTAAAAAGTTAAAATTTTCTGGCCGTTAAAAGTCTCCGCTATGGACGTAACTAATGGGGTAAAATCTTAATGGCAATGGCATTACGGCTCCCCCCTTGCACTTAATAGAGTTTTCAGAGATAATTGACGAGTTAGATTTGACCACTTTCAAAAAGTTGTCAAATCTTCAGTTAGATTTAACAAGTTAGATTTGACCACTTTCAACCAGTGGTCAAATCTTCAAATTAGATTTGACAACTTTCAAAAAGTTGTCAAATCTTTTTTCAAAAACTTGTCAAATCTTTTACCATTTTATTTAAATTATTTAAATTAATTTCAAGGAAACTGCGACATGACCCCAACGTTTGTAACCACAGACCTAATGATTTTATCACCGGAAATTTTTATAGTCACAATGTCCTGTTTAATTTTAGCCATTGATGCCTATTTACCGGACCAAATGCGTAACTTGACCTATCAATTGTCCCAAGGCACCCTGATTGGGACCGCTTTGTTGGTCCTCGTAATCGCTCCGTCACAACGCTTGTTAGCCATGAATGGAATGTTTGTGATTGACTCCATGGCCACCATCCTAAAATTTGTCGCCCTCATCATCGTCTTCTTAGCATTCTTATATTCTCGCACCTATTTAAAAGACCACCAAATGTTCAAAGGCGAATACTTTGTGTTAGGACTCTTTGCTACCGTAGGCATGATGATTATGGTTTCAGCACACACGCTGTTAACTATCTATCTCGGACTGGAATTACTTTCCTTATCACTATACACCATGGTTGCCATGCACCGTGATTCCCCAACCGCCACCGAAGCCGCCATGAAATATTTTGTACTAGGTGCGTTAGCCTCGGGTATGTTACTCTATGGCATCTCTATTCTCTACGGTCTCACCGGCACCTTGGATCTAACCACATTAGCCACCGTCATCGCGTCCCCCGACTTTGGCAACCACACCTTGCTAATTTTTGGCTTAGTTTTTATTGTGATTGGCCTCGCCTTCAAATTAGGTGCAGTCCCTTTCCATGTCTGGATTCCAGACGTATATCAGGGTGCCCCTACTGCCGTCACCCTCTTCATCAGCAGTGCCCCTAAACTGGCCGCTTTTGCGATTTTAATGCGTGTACTGGTAGATGGACTGCAACCTATTGCCGTGGACTGGCAACAAATATTAATTCTTCTCTCCATTCTCTCGATGGCCACCGGCAACTTGATTGCCATTGCCCAAACCAATCTAAAACGCATGTTAGCCTACTCTACCATTGCCCATGTCGGTTATCTCATGTTAGGCGTATTAACCGCCACGCCAGCCGGCTATGCCGCTTCCATGTTTTATGTCATCGTCTATAGTTTAATGAGCCTAGGCAGTTTCGGCATAATTATCTTACTCAGCCGCGCCGGCTTTGAAGCCGAAAATATTAGTCATCTAAAGGGCTTGAATGAAAGAAGTAGTTGGTATGCTTTCATGATGCTGATTCTGATGCTATCCATGGCCGGCGTCCCCCCTCTATTAGGATTCTGGGCCAAATTATCCGTCTTAACTCAAGTAGTCCAAGCCGATTTAGTCTGGTTAGCCGTACTCGCGGTCATTTTTGCCATCATCGGTGCTTTTTATTACTTGCGCATTATTTGGATGATGTATTTTGAACCAGCCGAAGACACCACTCCCATTTGCGCCAAGATGGATTTTCAAATCGCATTAAGTGCCAATGCCCTAGTGATTTTATTATTAGGACTCGCTCCTCATACTTTAATACAAATGTGTAAACAAGCGTTAGGCGTGTAAACTCAACCACCTCCAACCCCTCCTTGCTAAGGCTACTCTATGCACACAAGTTGGCAACATATTGATTTTTCTCGTTTTCTCGTTCTTATGCGCCGCGTGGAGTCCAAGACATGTCTTGGACTCCAACCCACGCTCCGCGTGGGAACGAGCAGAAAAGTTACGGCGTTGGAGTCCAAATCTTCAGATTTGGCAACGCCGTCTTACCTTAACTAGGGATTGAGATGGTTGAGTTAACCGTGCATAAAGTGAGCGGTAAATTGACTTTGGCCCAAGCCGGAGTCAACTGAAGTTTAGATCGCTCAGGACTGGCAGTCCTCAAAGGACTGCCAGTCCTAAGTTCTAAGTAGTGGTTTAAACCTGACAGGTCTTCGAAACCGGTCAGATTTGAGATCTCAACCACTGCCTATGGCATCACTACCCGAAACCAAGTACCACAAATGACTGGAATCAACGAACAAAATTATGACTTTAACCACTCTTGATTGGTTACTACTTACCCCTTTAATTGGAATCTTATTGCTCCTCCCCGCGGCTTTAAGCAACCGTTGGCGCAGTGCCGGTTGGCTTAATAGTATCATTTCCACCTGCACTTTTGGTGTCGCCCTTTGGGTCGCCTGGGAAGTTTGGCAAGGGGGACCCCAATTATCCACTAAAAAGTTCTTTTTTCTGGACGCTTTCAACATCTACTTAGTGGTAATCACCGCGCTAGTCGGCATGAGCACCGCCATTTTTGCCCAATCCTATATGGCCGCTGAAATCGTGCATGGGCGCGTCAGTGCTAAACACATGCGCTTATTTCAGATCATGTATCAAGCCTTTATGTTTTCCATGTTGTTAGCGTTGACGACCAATAATTTAGGCTTATTATGGGTCGCGATGGAAGCCGCCACTTTAGCCACCGTGCTACTCGTCAGTCTCTACCGCACCCCAGAAGCCATAGAAGCGGCTTGGAAATATTTTATTTTATGCGGGGTCGGCATTGCTCAAGCCTTATTTGGCACCGTGTTAATTTATTTTGCCGCGGAAAAAGTGATTCCTAACCACAACGACGCTTTATCGTGGACGGTCTTACATGCGAATGCCGGGCAATTAGAAGCTACCGTGATGAGCATCGCTTTCGTCTTCATTCTGGTCGGTTACGGCACCAAAGTCGGTTTAGTCCCCTTACATAACTGGTTACCGGACGCGCATTCGGAAGGACCTACCCCCTTGTCCGTGGTATTATCAGGCTTGCTACTCAATGTCGCGCTCTATGCTTTAGTCAGAATCAAAACGCTGGTCGATGGCTCCCTGAATACTGATTTAGCCGGTCATTTGATGATGGGATTTGGTTTATTATCAGTGGTCGTCGCCGCGCTCTTTTTACCACGACAACATGATATTAAACGCCTATTTAGTTACTCCTCCATTGAACACATGGGATTAATGACCTTTGCGTTTGGCCTCGGCCATCCATTAGCCACCTTTGGCGCCTTATTGCACATGGCCGCCCATTCGCTCACCAAATCCGCCTTATTTATTACTGTCGGACATGTGTCGCACCTCGCCGGCACTCAAAATCTGGACCGCATTCGCGGACTTTTAAAAACTCAACCCACGGTAGGCTGGGGACTTCTCATTGGTACCGCGGCCATTGCTGGTTTTCCCCCGTTTGGCATTTTCACCAGTGAATTTTTACTCCTGATTGCCACCATGAAAACCTGGCCCTGGCTGACCTTACCTTTGGTGATGGCGCTAATCATTGCTTTTGTCGGTTTATTCAAACACTTGCATCCCATGGTTTATGGCGAGGCACCGCCTAATCAAATGCCCATTCACGCGAATATGCTACCCGTCTTCATTCATTTACTCCTAGCACTGTGGTTAGGTCTCTCGATCCCTCTATTTTTAAACCAATGGTTTGAACAAGCTACCGTGATTATTATTGGCAATTCAGTTTGGAGTTCACTGTTATGACCCAGTTTACTTGGCTCCCTCAATTACTCAGCCGTTTAGAAAATGAACACGTTTTAGTCCGGGGAAGTTCTTGCTACGTGCTAGCCCCCGCCCACTTACTGCATGTGGACAAAGAAGACTGGAAACGCTGTGTCACTCAATTAGCCCAATTAGAATTTCGCTGGAGTGCCTTGTGGGCCGAAGACAGTTTATTGCCCTTTGAAGAAGACCAAACCGGGTCAATTATGGTCAGCGGCTGTTATGAAAAACAAGGCGATTATCTAGTATTACGGACCGAGGTACCACGCTCCCAACCGAAGCTCGCTTCGCAAACTTCACTCTATCCGGCAACGAATCGAGTCGAACGACATTTGCAAGACTTATTTGGTTTGGTCTTTGAAGGACATCCGGACCCCCGTCGCTGGACTCGTCACCAAGCCTGGCCTACTGACCAATACCCCCTGCGCAAAGATTTTCCCACCGAAGGCTGGGCCGTACCCACCGTCAGCCCGCCAGATGCCGACTACCCATTTTTACCAGCACACGGCACCGGGGTCTATGAAATTCCCGTAGGCCCCGTTCATGCGGGGATTATTGAGCCTGGTCATTTCCGCTTTCAAGCGGTGGGGGAGACCGTGTTGAACTTGGAGGAGCATTTAGGATATGTCCATAAAGGTATCGAAAAAATTGCCGAAGGACGCGATGCCGAAGGATTAGCTAAATTAGCCGGCCGCGTCTCCGGCGATAGCACCGTGGCTCACACTTGGGCCGCTTGTTTAGCCATGGAACGCGCCACTCATCTCACGCTACCACCGCGAGCCTTGATGTTACGGGCCATTATGGCCGAACGCGAACGCGTCGCTAATCATTTAGGAGACATTGGTGCGATTGCTAACGATGTCGCTTTTACCTTTGCATTTTACCAATGCAGTCGTTTACGCGAACGCTGGCAACGCTTTAGTCAACAAAGCTTTGGGCATCGTTTGATGATGGATGCGATCATACCTGGCGGAGTACGCTGTGATTTGACTGCCAGTGACCAACAGGCGCAGATTGACCAAGTTGCTGAATTGCATACTGAAATACACCAATTAGAAGGTATCTTAGAACGTCATACTGGTCTGGAAGATCGTTTAGCCACCACCGGCATCTTGAATCCAGCATTGGCCACTAAATTAGGCTGTTTAGGCTATGTCGGACGTGCCAGCGGTCAGCAATTTGACGTGCGTCGAGATGCGCCTTATTCTCCTTATGACCGTTTTCCCTTCGAAGTGCCAGGTTACCAAGCAGGAGATGTACAAGCGCGGCTCCGGGTGCGAATCGATGAAATTCATGTCTCTTTACATCTACTTCATCGTTTATTAATAGAATTACCCAAAGGTGACATTCAAATTCCCTGGCCCTGGCCCGTCAACGATGCGGAAGGGTTAGGAATAGTGGAAGGATGGCGAGGAGAAATTATCAGTTATGTGCGCTTTGGCGAAGGCGGGAGAATTTATCGTTATTATCCACGGGACCCCAGTTGGTTAAACTGGCCCGCGCTAGAATTGTTGATTCGTGAAAATATTGTACCGGATTTTCCCGTGTGCAATAAATCGGTCAATGGCTCCTATTCGGGACATGATTTATAGTTCGAGATTTGACAACTTTCAACCAGTTGTCAAATCTGGACTGAACGATTTATTTCACCAGGATTCCCCCCGGATCCACAATTCGTCCATCGATTCCCGTACTATCTCCCAATTCACCATCTTTCAAGGTATAACTGGCCTTTACCACTGATTTACCCCCTATCATCACCGCTTCAAAGGTGACCTTGGGGAGGAGATACCAGCCTATCGTTTGCTCATCCCCTGGTACCAGCGGACCAAATTTGCGGAAAATCGCATTGCGTTTCACCGTACTCACGGCATGATAATACAGGCTGATTTGTGCTTGTCTGCAAGCCAACTCAAAGTCAATCACTCCCTGAGGCATCGGTTTATGGTTCTCTGATTTGCCATAATTTTCTGGTAAATCGGTATACACGTCACTAATCACGCAAGTGTCTGGTTGGACCGTGAACGTGACATAATTGCCGCCCACTTTATCTGGTAAGCTAATGACATCAGCCATTCCCACTCGATATAAAAAAGTAGTATAATGAGAGAGTTAAAAAAACGTCTGTCTAAGGAAAATCACTAATGTCGCAGAAATTACCCACAATTCCAGCACAAAATAAGTTGAAATTTCGAAAAAATCTCTCGATTCTTTGGTTATTAGTAACCGTGAGAAAAAATTTTGAATTGATTAAAAAACATCATCGGATTAGAAAAATTAGTTATAGTAATACTCACCTATTTTTGTACCCCCGTACACGGGTGCGGCTACTCTACTCTATGCACACATCTTTTGGAGTAGCCATTTTCTCGTTTCCACGCGCCACCTGGGAACGCGAACCAACCTCTTGGAGTAGAGGCTTTAGCCGGTGGACCGGCCGCGACAACTTTTAATGGGGTGCCAACCCCTACCGGCTAAAGCCTCTACTCCAATATTCTAAATAGTTGCTCGCGCGTGGGAACGAGCAGAAATGCAGTTGTGTGCATGGAGTAGCCCGCGGTGCGGGG
>BS_KBA_SWE02_21mDRAFT_10000693_pt1 | contig 12794 bp, 6 predicted proteins | sample BalSeasSWE02_21m_FD_9196 | JGI IMG/M metagenome (IMG submission 9196)
AATTTTTCAGGTGATGGAAACGGTTTTAAACTTGGAGGAAATTATTTTGCAGATCCACACAAAATAATTCGGTGTGTGGCATTCGACAATCCGAGCAAAGGATTCGATCAGAATAATAATACTGAAGGAATAACTGCTTTCAACAATACGGCCTGGGGAAATGGCTCAAGAAATTTTTCTTTTCCAACACAACCAACAAGTGGCGCACATAATCTAAAAAATAATATCTCCTTTAATGGATCAATTTCTCTGGCTTCAAATACAGTCCAGGAAGCAAACAGCTGGCAGGGATTCACAGTTACATCAGTAGATTTCAATAACCTAGATTCCACTTTAGCTATCTTACCAAGAGATTCGGCTGGGTATCTTCCTTATATTGATTTATTACGATTGGCAAGCGGTAGTTCCATGATAGATGCAGGAGTATACGTTGGATTACCATACAATGATTCAGCACCTGATTTAGGAGCATTTGAGACCGATGGAATTCCAAGTTTAATTGAAGATGAAGAAATTATTGTAAGTGAGTTTTATCTTCAACAGAATTATCCAAATCCATTTAACCCTAGTACTAAATTCGTTTTCAATATTCCATTTGCAGGAAATGTAAGTTTAGAAGTCTTTGATATACTCGGAAATAAAGTGGATGAAGTCCTAAGAGATTTCCTCATTACCGGCAATTATGAAATAAACTGGTATGCTAAAAACAGTTTTGGAAATCTTCTTCCGAGCGGAATTTACTTTGCCAGACTGAATTTTGGGACAAGCACAAAATCAATAAAATTAATTCTAATGAAATAATTTATGAAGTATTTTTTACGATCTGCTATTTTCCACATATTAATAATTTTTATTAGTTCAGCAGTTTTCTATTGTAGTGGTTCCCAAAAGTTACCGGAGGGATGGGATCAAGTTAATAGTATATTGAACGATATAATCCAGCCTACTTTCCCCAATAATAATTTTAATATTACTTCATACGGTGCTATTGGTGACGGCGTTACTGACTGTACTGAAGCATTTAAATTAGCTATTAATGATTGTTCAAATAATGGTGGAGGATTAGTTGTAGTTCCGCAGGGAGTTTTTATGTCAGGTGCAATTCACTTAAAGAGTAAAGTCAATCTGCACGTGACAGAAAATGCGATCATAAAATTTTCTGATGATAAAAGTAAATACCTTCCTTTGGTTTTTAGCAGATGGGAAGGTGTTGAATGTATGAATTATTCCTCACTCATTTATGCTTACGGACAAGAAAATATTGCAATAACCGGTAAGGGCTTGCTTGATGGACAAGGGAGCAGCGAAAATTGGTGGAGCTGGAAAGGTAAAGAAGAGTTTGGATGGCGAAAAGGAATGCCTCACCAAAAAGTGGGCAGAGACAAACTTTTTGAAATGGGCGAAAATAACATTCCCGTTGAAGAACGTGTTTTAGGGGAAGGATATTTCTTAAGGCCAAACTTTGTTCAATTCTATAACTCAAAAAATATTTTAATTGAAGGTGTTACATTTAAAGACTCACCAATGTGGTTTATTAATCCAGTATTATGTCAGAATATTTCAATAATAGGAATAACCGTTGAAGGTTTGGGGCCAAATAATGATGGGTGTGATCCCGAAAGTTCAAAAAATGTGTTGATAAAAGACTGTTTCTTTAATACGGGTGATGATTGTATTGCTATCAAGTCAGGAAGAAATAATGATGGAAGACGAATAAATGTTCCTAGTGAAAACATAGTTATTCAAAATTGTAAAATGAAAGAGGGCCACGGTGGTGTTGTAATCGGTAGTGAAATTTCTGGTGGGGTGAAAAATGTATTTGCTGAAAACTGTTTAATGAGTAGTCCAAATTTAGATAGGGCAATCAGAATAAAAACTAATTCGGTAAGAGGTGGGAAAATTGAAAATATATTTGTGAGAAACATTGAAGTAGGTGAAATTAAGCAGTCTGTATTAACAATTAATTTTTTATATGAAGAGGGCGACACTGGTGAGTTTACCCCAAGCGTGAATAATGTTGTACTGGAAAATGTGACAAGCAAAAAAAGCTCTTATGCTCTATGGATCAAAGCATATGAACGCTCACCTGTTACTGGATTAAAAATAATTAATTGTGAATTCAGTAATGTTAAAGATGGCAATATCATAGAGAACGTGAAATCCCCAATAATTGAAGCTGTTCAAATAAATGATAAAGAATTAATCTTGAAATAGTTTATTATGTAAAATGATATAAATTTATTAATTATCTTAAAATTTTCTGATGAAGAATCCTACTGTTTTTTATTTCAAAAAAATAAATCAAATTATTCTTGTTTTGCTTTTTGTATTATCAGCAAATGTAATTTTAGCTCAGACGAAAAGTAAAATAGAGGGAAAAATAACTGATGCAGAAACGGGCGAACCCTTATTTGGAGCTAATGTTGTATTGCTTGATACATATCTCGGTGCAGCAACAAATTTAGAAGGAAGGTTTTTTATTGTTAACGTACCTGTAGGCACTTATAAAGTACAAGCTTCTATGATTGGTTATAATAAACAATTAATCCTTGATGTAATTGTTTCAGCAGACCGTGTAACAAGTATTAATTTTCAACTCAAATCTGGAGTCGTTCTGCAGGAAGAAGTAATTGTAGTAGCACAAAAAAATCAACTTCATAAAGAAGTATCAAACACACAGCTAACTGTATCTGAAGAACAAATTAACAACACAGCGGGTATCAGAGATATAAATGCATTTCTTGAAAAGCAGCCTGGTGTTTCATCCTCAAACGGATTTTTGGAAATACGTGGTGGTTCTGCTGATCAAACTGGCACTTTTATAAATGGCATGTCCTATAACAATGCAGCAGTTGGCAATGCGGAAACACAAATCCCATTAAGTGCCATTGACCAGGTATCATTATTATCNGGCGGTTTTAATGCTGAGTATGGGAACTTTCGTTCCGGTTTAATAAATGTTACTACAAAATCGGGTAAAAAAAATAAATACAGCGGTACAATAACTGTTTCCAGGAATAATGAACATGTCAAAAGGTTTGGACCTTTACTTTCAGATCCTTTTGGACCAGAATTAAATCCATATCTTAATGCAGCGATCGCTTTCGAAGGAAATAGTAAATTTGTTGGTGGTTGGAATGCTCTTACGGAAACCTTTAATGAGGGTAGGCTACCGGAAAATCAAGCCACACCATTAGATTATTATCTTCTGGGAGCTTGGATGCATATGGCGACACCAGACTATGAAGGTCTAGAAATACTTGGTTACACAGTATCTGATGAGCAGAAACAATTATTTGCAGATCATCTTAGAGATGAGAGTGGAAATGATTTAAATATTGATGCCGGCTTTGGAGGTCCCATTCCATTTTTTAGTGAACAACTTGGTGACGCAACATTTTATTTATCTCACAATTCGAACGAAAAGTATTATGTAGTTCCATTTGCCAGAAGAAGTCAAATTAATCATGTCACAATGGCAACAATTAGATCTCAAATATCGAATTCTATGACAATTAATTTAAACGGAATATGGAAAAGACAACAAGGTTTAAGTCCGTTGAAACCAGCTTTTGGTGATGCTCCTAATGCTGATAGAGAAGGCGGTTTTATGCCTATTAATAATTTAAAACAGGTAAGTAGAATTGCAAGTTTAGATGGCGGAACAAATTATTGGTATGATGTACCAATCTTCCCATTGTTAGATCAAACAACACTTATGGGCGGATTAACGTTTAACTATGTTTTTAATACTTCCACTTTTGGTGAATTTACAGCAAATTATATGTCAATAGAAGATCATTCTCCGGTTGGTGATAATCGAAATAATTCTGCTTTAACTCATTTTGGACCTTTCCCCGTATCAGAGATGCCTTATGGTAAATTACAATTTGCGTCCAACAACAGAGTCATCTATATGGCAGGAAACGATACTATCGCATATACCTATCCTGGCTATGATGCTATCCCGGGTATTACTAAAAGATTTAGAAGTAAAGAAGGGGATCTTTACACAAATGTTCATACTCAGCAGATGAAATTAAAATTTGATATTGTTTCACAAATCGGTGATCATAATTATTTCAAATCAGGCATTGAATATAATCGAATTGATATTGATCATAAAATGTGGTTAAAATGGAATACTACGGGTCCTTATAATACATATGAATACAACTATCATCGTATTCCAAGTCAGACCGGATTTTATATTCAAGATCAAATATCCTATTCAGGAATTGTTGCAAATATTGGTGGACGTATGGATTACTACTACGGTGGCGGCGGAAAATGGCCAACAGGAGATCCATTTTCTGAGGCTTTTACTTCCGCTTTTGGCGGAGCACCAAGATCAACTGGTGCTGCGGCAGATTCATTTTATGCAGCCTTAGCTGAGGGTAGATCATTGATTTGGGAAAAATGGGAAGAATACGACAAAGAACATCCTGGTTTTTTGCAGCCAATAGAAAATCATTTAATATTTAGTCCACGATTAGGAATTTCTTTCCCGGTTACTGAAGCATCAAAATTTTATTTTAACTACGGACATTTCCGATCAAATCCGCCATATTACACAATGTATTTATATAGATATAGATATGATAAAAATGGTGTTTATGAAATGTCTAATCCAAATTTGGAACCTCCTAAAACAATATCTTATGAAATGGGCGTTGCATATGAAATGTTTAATAACATTATCATAACAGCATCTGGTTATTATAAAGATGTGAGCGGTCAAACAGGTGATGTAAATTATATTAATTCTTCCGGAACGGTAGATTACGATGAGTGGAATAATAATAATTATCAGGATATTGAGGGATTAGAAATAAACCTTACAAAAAATGATAATAGTTGGATCACTGGTTGGTTTAATTTTAATTATATGCTTAGAAAATCTGGCTATACTGGTAGAGCAACAATTTCAGATGCAACAATAGATGAAGATTTACTTGGTCTTTATCAGGCAGTAGAATCAAGATTTTTACCAAAGCCTATTGTAAACACTAACATTACTTTGAGTTCTCCCATTATTGTTTCTTCAAACAGTTTCTTAAATGCTCTTTTTTCAAATTTGAGATTTACAATTTTTGCCGAATGGTCTGCTGGTGACTATTTCACATATGATCCATTAAATAAAAACACCATTAGTAATAATTTACAATGGCCGGATTATTTTATGGCAGATCTTAGGATTTCAAAAACATTTGATTTACTTGGTTTAAATACAACTTTGTTTTTGGATGTCAGTAATATCTTNAATATTAAAGTTAACTGGTTACACTATGGATACGCGTTTAAAAAAGATGGAACTGATGCAGGTGATTTTTCAGAATGGAAAGACGCCGGGTTTTATTTATCATCATTACATCTTCCAATTTACGACTCTCCTGAATTTGATCAATTAAGACTCCAGGAACCCGGGAATTACATTCCTGGTGATGATAAACCAGGTGATTTGAATTCAGCAGAAAAACCTTATATAGTTAATCCTGAATACACATACTTTATTTATGGTGACCCAAGAGATATATGGTTTGGAATAAAAATAGATTTTTAATTTTTCTGACAAGCAATCTTTTATAATTTTTATGAAAAATATTTTTTATCTGAAGACTTTTTTAATTCTATTCTGTTCAATAACCTTTGCGCAGACTCCTGAATTAGAGACAGCCAAATCCAAAATTACAAAAATTTGGGGCGGAATTGCTGCAAATGGAGACAGAGCTACTTTTGATTTCAGAGCAGGGTTTTTCCCGAATGATTTTGACTTAGTTCAATATAGAGGACAAGGCAGTGAGAATTATTTAGGCTCTGGTTTTACTATGGGCTGTATTAACTGGAGAGCACCAAACGATTCACTTTACACGGCCGCAGTGTTTGGTCCGATAAATGATTTTATGATAAATGGCAAGGTACTTGAACCCATTAAGAGTTACATTAGATATCAATATCCGAATCATACTGTGAATGGAAATCTTGTTACAGTTGAGAATTTTGCTGAATATGATCCCACTCAATTTTCTGAGGGGACGTACGATCAGATTACAACCTCAACCTACAAAAACGTATTAGGAGTTGAAGTTCAAAGAAGGATCCTTGGATGGAGTCAAAATTATAATGATAATTACATACTTATCGAAGTAGAATTAACTAATGCAGGTGTTGATAAAAAAACAAATGATGGAAGAGACACGCTTGCTCAGGATACCTTGAGAAATTTCTATTTTGCAATGAACCAAGGTTTTGCAAATAATTATTATTCCAATGGATTATATCCGACACTTTCAGGTGGTGAAAGACCAAAGTATAATTATGTTTGGCAGCATTATTATGGAGGTCGTGAAGGTGATTCATTAAGAGTTTTTTACTCTTACAGTGCTGATGCTCCTGAAAATACAGGAGATGATTTAGGATCTCCTGTTACAAGTCAAAATGGAAGATTAGTTAACACCAATATTAATTTCTATACAATACTACATGCCTCTCAACAGCCATTTATTGATCCCTCAAATGATGTAGATGATTTTCTACAACCGAAAGTGACATATATCGGAACTGAAACAAAGATTCCAAACCCTGGGCAAGGGGAAGATCCTTACGGTAGTAAAAACTATTGGGCAATGCGTGGTGGATTTTCCGATAAATATCCGATGCCGAATAGCGTAACAGGTACNCATCATATGATAAATAATGATGAACTAGGTGTCCCAAATTTCTCATTATTTCCTGGTGGCACATTATCATCAACTAATTCAAAAAATTTTAGCAGTTTTGGACCTTATGAATTTCCACCGAACTATAAAATCAGAATAGTTTATGCTATAGGCATTACCGGTATTGGTTTAGAAAAATCCAGAGAGATTGGAATGGTCTGGCAAAATGGAACTTTAACAAACCCGATAAATATGCCAGATCCCAATACTGGTTGGTTTCCTTCAAACTTTGCATTTCCTGTAGACGCAACTGAACAAGATAAAATTAAAGATCGTTGGGTAAGTATGGGCATTGATTCAGTTAAGCTTGCAGCGTGGAGAGCAAAATGGAATTTTGAGCATGATTATCAAATTCCTCAAGCACCCCCACCTCCAGAAGTATTTCACATAAAAGGTTCAGGTTTAGAGAATGGTGTGGTTATTAAGTGGATAGGTCTTAGTGCTGAAAATTTTCCAGGTTTTGCAGGATACAGGATAATGAGAAAATTTTCTAATCAGGATACTGTCTATTACCAGCAGGTTTACTCCAGTGGAACAGAAGATAAGGCAAGCGAACATACTATTATTGATAACGATGTTATATCAGGTGGTTCATATTACTACTATATTCAAACAAAATCACTAGTAGACGAAAATAATTTGATAGCTGACCCGACAACAAGAAATAAATTAATTTACAGCAGTAGATTATGGATCCCTAATATTCTGTCGGTAAAACCTCCTAAGCTTGCGGCTGAGGATATGTCTATGATAAGAATTGTACCAAACCCATATAACATTAATGATCCGATGGTTAAGGCTTTGTATTCATCAAAGCTAGGAAGACAAATTAATTTTTATAATCTACCTCCAACCGTTACCATTAGAATATTTACTGAAAATGGAGATCTGGTTAAGACTATTGATCATAACAGTCCCGTAGAACAGGATGGCAGTGAATTCTGGGATATGTTAACTGATAATCAACAGGTAATTAGCAGTGGTATCTATATAGCGTCGTTTCAGAAGCCAGACGGAGAAAAAAGTTTTCAGAAATTCATTGTAGTACGCTGAAGCATTTGAGCCTATGAAAAAATTATTTTTAATCCTTTTGTTGATTTTCCCGCTAATCAACTTTTTTATCTATTCACAAGTTGATTTAAGTAAAACTGGCCAATCAACTATGAATTTTTTGCTTGTCAGTAATTCATCTAAGTCTGCTTCTATGGGCGATGCGTTTACGGCGGTTGGCAAAGGTGCTGAGAGTATGTTCTATAATCCAGCAGGGCTTTCTGAAATGGAAACCGAGTTTGATATAAATTTAAATTATACTCAATGGATTGCAGATATTAATTATCTCAGTGGAAGCGTTGCCTGGAACTTAGAATTATATGGTGTCATCGGACTTAATTTATTAACAGTTGATTATGGTGATATTAATGGAACAAGTTTGATCGATGGTTCACAGATTAATGACTATCCTTTAGGTTATATCGATAATGGTCTCATAAGTAATGTCGGTGCATATTGTATTGGGTTCACATATGCAAAATCTATCTCCACTGAATTTTCGATTGGCGGATCAATTAAATTTGCTGGTCAACAATTAGGAGAAAATCTGTTAAGTACCGGGGTAAAAGAAAACAATGCAACCAAGTTTGTATTTGATGCAGGCGTAAAATACAAAACCGGGTTTAAAGATTTTAATTTCGGAATGTCAATTAGAAACTTTGCCACTAGTATGAAGAGGGAAGAATATGAAGAGCAACTTCCGCTTGTCTTTTCATTGGGCGCCTCTATAAATATTATCAAAATATTTAATGAAAATCTTGATGATGAAAATTCAATTATATTATCCTCAGATTTTATACATCCAAATAACTATGCGGAAAGATTGAACTTTGGTGTTGAATATAAATACATCAAAATGATTTCTCTTCGAGCAGGATACCAAACAAACAGAGATCTTGCATCTTGGTCGGGAGGATTGGGATTACAGACTAAGCTTTTTAATTATGATGTTGAATTGAATTATTCTTATTCAGCTTTCGATTTTTTTAATGATGTAAATAGAATATCACTTACTTTTTCTTTTTGATCTATTAGACAAGATTGTTTGTACGGACAAAGTTCAATTACCGATTTTTTTAGAAATTATGATTTGAGTTTTTAATAGAAATTTCTTTTATCAATAAACCAGGAGGTTCGTTATTAAACTTTTCATCAACTTTATTGGTCTTCTTTTAGTCGGTATACTAAGTACTACTAATTTAATCGGTCAATCTGCAGGTGATTATAGATCTGCTGTGGCAGGTAACTGGAGCACTGCTTCAACCTGGGAAATGTATGAAGACTCATCTTGGGTTCCCGCAGGCACTTCTCCAACAGGTTCAGAAAACATAACCGTTGATGATTCGGTTAATGTAGATGCTGCGGTAAATATCAGTGACTATGTGATTTTAAGTGGTACTGGAAAATTTGAAATAGGAATAGGTTCATTAACATTTGGAAGCGGCAGTACTTATGAACATGCCAGAAATGGCGGTACGATAACTACTTCAACTTGGGATACAGGTTCAAACTGTTTAATTACTGGTGCAGCCGGTAATGCTCCTGGTAACGCAAATCAAAACTTTTATTATTTTACCTGGAATTGTCCTTCTCAATCAGCAAACCTGAATCTCGCTTGGAGTTCTATTACTATTGGAGGAAATTTTACTTGTATCAATAGCTAAGTTTCACGATTCCAAGTTTACTAATAAATACTGCTTACGTAGATTCTATTTCAATTAAAGGGGACATTATATTACAGGGTGGTGGATTAACTTCAAATGGTTCGAGCGGTGTACAGAATTATCTAATTATTGTTGAGGGTGTTTATCTAAGACAGTTATCATGAGAAAATTTAGCAAGCGGTATTTATTATGTGAAATGACAGTACAACTTTTGTACGGGCAGATTTAAGAAGTTAGAAAGATTTTTAATAACAAAAGGATTTATATGAAAAAAATATCATTTCTATTCATAATTATTTTATTCAGTTATGCAAATTTGCATTACTCTCAGACCATTTACAGCAATGGAACCGGTGGCGGACTTTGGAGTAATTCAACAACCTGGCAGGGAGGTTCTGTTCCTACTGTAAACGATGATGTTTTTATTGCCGGAACCGATTCTGTTTATACAACTTCTGGAGCCCGATGTAATAATCTTACCATTCTTTCCGGGGGCCGCTTTGCGACAAGTGTTGATACAGTTCAGGTAGTAAACACCCTTACACTGGAAGATAATGCATGGTGTTATAATCTAACTCCTGAGCCTAATCTTCCGGGAACCTATTATTTTCTGGATCCACAAAGTTATGCTGTTCAAATGGGAAGCAGTGGATCAGTTGGGAGTGNCAGAAATTCTGAATTTGGCAATCTCGTTATAGCTAAAAATAACGGGTGTACACCAGGTACAAACTTGACCATTTATGGAAATCTTATTGTTAACAATCTTGCGTACAACCTTGTGTTTAGAGGTGTCCGAAGTTCTGGAAGTCAAACTCACACTGTCTATGGCGATGTTTATATACTTAAAGGCATTCTATCTTGTGTAGATCAAGTTGATCCTACGCTTGTTGGTATTTGGGATATTTACGGAAGTGTCTATGTAATTGATGATGGGCCAACTTATCTTGAATCCAGGATTAGTCCTTTTTCAAGTGCAAATGCCGCTGGATTGGGAATTATTAATATAGGTGGTGATTTAGTTCTTCAGGGCGGGAGACTTCAAGCAGGTACCAGTTCTTCAAATGGATTAGGCACAGGGATTGTAAATGTTGCTGGAAATATTTCATTTGATATAAATAGTGCTGTATCCACAAATCATGCAGGACCTTTTTCTTTGAATTTTATTGGTTCAGGTACTCAGAATGTCAATCTAGATGTTAAATTTCAGATGAGTACATCCGTTTATGATACGATAGTCCAGGGTGCAAATGTAGTATTTGATCTTGATACTAATAAATGGTCTTGCACAGCACCGGTAGGCGGTGATTTTGTTGTTGATGGTTCGTTAGAAATGGTTGGCAATTCTTTTATTGAAGGAACCGGTAATTTTAAATTGAATCCAGGAGGTACTCTTAAAATTGGAAGTCCAGATGGAATTAATTCTATCGGTTCTCTCGGTAATATCAAAGTTGATGGATCAAGAATATTCGGATCGGAATCTAATTATGAATATAAAAGCACCCAACCACAACAATTTGGTGATGGTTTACCATTTAGCTTAAATGGATTAGCAATTAATAATAACAAAGGATTCCTTCTTGATCGTGGTCTGAATGTGAGTTCTACATTGAACATAATTAATGGCGATCTGGATTTGAATGGTTTTACGATTAACCTTGGTAGTAATGCAACTTTGACAGAGACTTCTGGTAATACCTTAACGGGTTCATCAGGCAAAATCACGATTACACGCGATCTTAATTCACCGGCTCAAATAAATGTCGGCGGACTTGGATCTGTTATTACATCTACCGCAAATCTTGGAAATACTACGGTTGAACGGTATCATTTCACGCCTTCCGGCGGAGGTAATCAAGGTGTGACAAGAGTTTTCAATATAATTCCTTCCAACAATAGCGGATTGAATGCAACATTGAAAATTTATTACGATGAATCCGAATTAAATGGGATTGTTGAAAGTAATCTACAATTATTTAAATCTACAGCCGGTTCGGATGGCTCTTGGCAAAGGATTGGTGGTACAGTTGATGTAACACAAAATAATGTAGAACTAAATGGTATTTCTGATTTTTCATACTGGACATTAGCAGATTCAGATCATCCACTTCCGGTTGAACAGGATAAAAATAATCAACCACAAAGTTTTGCCCTAGAACAAAACTATCCAAATCCATTTAATCCATCAACTGTAATTAAATATCAAATTCCGAGTAACAGTTTTGTATCTTTAATAGTATATGATGTTTTAGGAAATAAAATTAAAGAACTAGTAAGTCAGGAGCATAGTCCAGGTTATTATTCAGTTTCTTTTGATGCATCGGGATTGGCAAGTGGATTATATTTTTATTCGATGAGGGCAGGTAACTATACCTCAACAAATAAGATGTTGCTATTAAAGTAAACATAAAATTTAATTGCTGTAATTGGACAATTTTTCAAGTTTTTTCAAATTAAATTTTCACATAGTACATTAAGGTGCAAAATTGAAAAAAAGGAATTATTCAAATATATTATTTGGTTTTTCTCTTCTCATAATAGTTTTTGGGTGTAGTCCATCGGAAATATTAAAGAACAAGAATGAACAAATTACTGCCAGATTTTTGGCGAATAATTTTATTGCACTACACCCAGACACTGTTGCATATAAAACCGAAGCAAAAAGTTATAAATGGAATTATGAGCAAGGCCTAATTCTTGAATCCATATATAGAATTTGGATTGAAACTAAAGAACAAAAATATTTTGATTACATCAAAAAGAACGTTGATTATTATGTAAATGAAGATGGAACTATAAAAACTTATGAACTCAATAAATTTAATATTGATAATGTTGCTCCAGGTAGAGTGCTTTTGCATCTTTATGAAAACACGAATCAAACTAAGTATAAATTTGCTGCAGATACTTTAATGAAACAATTACATTTTCATCCTAGAACCAGTGAGGGTGGATTTTGGCATAAGAAAATATACCCAGGCCAAATGTGGCTTGATGGATTGTATATGGCTGAACCATTTTATGCTGAATATTCAGTCGTGTTTAACGAACCAAAAAACTTTGATGATATTGCAAATCAATTTCTATTGATTAAAAAACATTTATATGATGAAAAGACAGGTTTGTATTATCACGGCTGGGACGAAAGTAAAAACCAAAAATGGGCTGACTCAATTAAAGGAACATCTCCAAATTTTTGGGGAAGATCACTTGGTTGGTTTATGATGGCCTTAGTTGATGTACTGGATAAATTTCCGGAAAACCATAAAAACAGAAATAAAATACTTAAGATATTTCAAGAACTTTCATCATCATTATTAAAATATCGTGATAGTGAAACTAAACTATGGTATCAGGTAGTTGA
>BS_KBA_SWE02_21mDRAFT_10000694_pt1 | contig 12792 bp, 12 predicted proteins | sample BalSeasSWE02_21m_FD_9196 | JGI IMG/M metagenome (IMG submission 9196)
GCTTCGATCTCCTCTATTGATTGTGCTTTAAACGCCTCAGCTTCTGCAATAAGTTCCTTTATCTTGTCTATCATACTATCAATTCAAAATGATGGCAAATTTAATCAAAATATTGTCATTACGAGGAGGAAACGACGAAGTAATCTATCAAAAAGGGAATAGATTGCCACAGCAAATTAAAAATTTGCTTCGCAATGACGAAAAAAAGTTAATAGATATACTCCGTCTCTACAAAATAGTTTACTATGGCTTCTTTCATCAACACACTTTGTTCACCAGCCTTTAGATGCGGTAAGGTTTCAATGGTTTTATAATGTGGCCAGCCTTCATCATCTACAAAATCCAACTCATAATAGCCATATGGCATTAACAACTTACATATAGCAATGTGCATGAGATCTAGTTTTTGTTCTTTTTTAAAGGAGCGGTCTAACTGTCCCAGTTCCTGTACGCCTATTAAATAAATAATGGCATCAAGATCTAAAAGGTCTCCATCTGCAAATTGATCAGATAACTTTTTTGTTACTAATTCCCAACGTTGTTTTAAAAGTTCATCTCTTGACATAGTGTTTTTTAAAGTTGCAAAGTTACGAACTAGTTTCCTTTCAAAACTTTATATTTCCTCTGAAAAAAAATATTTTAAATAAATGTCAGAGGGAACCTACCTAATACTTCTTTTCATGTTGCGTTTGTAAATTTAAAACAAAAATTATGTAGGTTTGTTATAAATCTGTTAGTTATGAGTATTTTAGACATCTCCTTATTAACCTTACTGGTTTTAGGGTTAGTGCGTGGTTTTATGCGCGGCTTTTTTGTTGAATTAGCCTCTTTAGTTGCTTTAATCGCGGGTGTTTATGGTGCCTTTCATTTTAGTAATTTTGCGGCCTCCTTTTTAAAAGAACGGGTAAACTGGGATGAAAATTCAGTAAATATTGTAGCCTTTATTATTACTTTCGCCATCATCGTTTTAGTGATTGCCTTAGCAGGTAAAGCCTTAACTAAAATAGCTGATTTTGCCATGCTGGGCCTTTTTAACAAAGTACTTGGGGCGTTTTTTGGAGGTTTTAAAGTTGCTTTAATTTTGAGTGTGATCCTTATTGTTTTAGATAAACTAAATGCCAATGTACCATTTGTAAAGGAACAAGACCAACAAGAATCTGTTCTTTATAATCCTGTAAAATCTTTAATCCCTTTGCTATTCCCTAATGTAAAAGTTAATGGAAAACCACTTGGCGAAGATATGAATCCTGAACAAGCAGAAGAAATCATTTAATGACTCCCTTTTAATCTAGGTGATAAATCTCCATAATATCTTTTAAATACTTCTCAAAGTCAATTTTTAAATCAATGAGTTTACCGGTATGCACATCAAATACCCAACCGTGTACTTTTAAACCACGGTCTCTGTAAGCTTTTTGAACAGCGGCTGTTTTAATAAGNTTTACGCATTGTTCCTTTACATTAAGTTCTACCAGACGATCATATTTTTTATCTTCCTCTGTAATGGCATTGAGTTCATTTTTATGAATACGGTATACATCGCGAATGTTGCGCAACCAAGGGTTTAAAATTCCTAAATCTGCTGATTGCATAGCTGCTTTTACGCCTCCGCACTCATAATGCCCACAAACCACCACGTGACTTACTTTAAGGTTTTCTACCGCATAGTTTACAACCGACATGACATTTAAATCAATACTAATAACCATATTAGCAATATTGCGGTGTACGAAGACATCTCCGGGACCTAATCCCATTAATTCTTCAGCAGAAACCCGACTGTCAGAGCAGCCTATAAACAAAAGCTCAGGGTTTTGACCTTTTCCTAAATTAGTGAAAAAATTGGGGTTTACAGCAAGTCTGTCCTTAATCCACTGTTCATTATTTTCAAATACCTGAGTTAAATTCATAAAACTACAATTGATTCCGATAAAGATAATTTAAATAAATTAAAGTTCTTTAATATCTTCGTTTTCAATCCAACCGATCTTACCATCTGCAAGCTTTATTTCTTTCCATTGGTTAACGGTATCAATAATTTGAACCTTGGTGCCTTCATGCAACCTGAATAATTCCTGACTTCTTTTGTTCGGTTCACTTTTAATAACCGTTTCTTGTGCAAAAACAATTGCCGGCTTGTCCTTTTTGCTAAGGTTATATTTATGGAATGCTATGGCAACAGAAAATACGGCTAAAAAAAGGAATAAATTACTAGTTATAAATGCCAACCGTTTTTTGCCAGTAGAATAGGTGACATAATACAGCAAAAAGATAATCACGAACATTAAAACAGAGCCAACGGCCAGTTTTGCCCAGTTATCAAAACTCATAATATCGGTTACATTTTTTCTAAGTTTGGCAAAACCTGTATCAGGTATCACATCAACAGCATCAATAGTCATGTTTTTTGCAAATGCCAAATTGCTTTTTATAGCCTGATCATTTGGGGCTAACTGAAGAGCTTTCTCATAATAATAGATACTGGGTGCTATATGATTTAATTTATAATGTGCATTCGCTAAATTAAAATATAAAGCCTCTGAATGCTTATTAGATTTAAGAATGGCTTGGTATTTCTCAATAGCTTCAGCATATTTGCCATCATTATACAGTTGATTTCCTTGTTCAAATAAAGATTGATTTTGAGCAAAAATTACAGTGCTAAACAAAGCGATGTATATATATAATACCTGTTTCATATTAACTAGCCTGTTTATCAATTAATGAAATAGTTTTAGCGGCTTTTTCATAATCCTGCTGCATGGTTACAATATTTATTGGCGTATATCTGGCTAATTCACAACTTTCTAAAATACTGATGAATTCTGAAATGATTTGGGTATCCACTTTCCGCTCTCCTAAAAGATTTTTAATAATGTCTTTACTAAAATCACTGGTTTCTATATGCAACTTTGCTTTTAAATAGTTATGTAAGGCCTTTTCAAGAGCAATATAAAACGCTTCTTTTTGACCTAATGCCTTTTTTGCATGACTTAAATATTTTTTAGCCAATCTATCTGCAGCTCTCATTCTGTTTCCAAAAATATCAGCATCACGCTCTGCTTTTTTTCTTCTTATTACTATAGCTAACGGGATAGCTAAGAAGGGTAATAAAAGAGAACTCCAAAATAATTTCGTTTGAAAAAAGTAGGACGGGTTGATGGACGTAAATTTTGATTTTGTTTTAATATAGGCAAATTGATCACTGCTTAAAACTACAGGTTGTTTTAAATTATTCGCAGCAATATTGTCGTTTGAATTTGCTCCACTGCTAGGCCCCTCTAATACATCAATAATTATTTCTTTAGAATCTAAACGCTTATAGCTTTCCGTTTTTAAATCAAAATAAGAAAAAGAAATACTTGGTGTTGGGTATTTACCCTTATACTGAGGAACAATGGTATAAGTGTCTGAAACGGACCCTTGCATACCTTCTAAATTGGTTTGAACATTTTCATTATGCTCAGGTTCATAAACTTCCAATGTGCTTGGTAAAGATATTTTAGGAAGATTAATAAGTTTTAAATTTCCTTTCCCTTTAACTTCAACCTTAGCCTCTAAGGATTCTGAGGCTTTAAGTTCTGTTTTTGACATGGAAACATTAAAACTAAAATCGCCAACAGCACCAGAAAAATCCGCAGGTTTACCAACTTCAGGCAAAGGCTTTACATCTATCGTTTTATTTCCTGCAGAAACCTTCCTATGAGCCTGTGTCATTAAGCGTCTGCCAAAAATATCACGCCTATTCGTGGGCACCTGAACTGAAATATCTAAAGTTAAAGGTTCAATATTTAATTTACCTGTTTTTTGAGGATACAGCACTGTTTTTCTTAACACCAGATAGCGGTAATCTTCACCGTTATAAGTTCCTGTTTGAACTTTCTGCCCTTGCATATCAATATTCTGACTCCAAAAATCATTATATCTGGGGCTGTCTGTTTCCTGCCAGTTATCAACACCCGTATTAGGAGATACATAAAGCTTATAAACAACAGTAATAGCCTCGTTTAAATACGGATTTGTTTTAGAAATTTCAGCTACTAAATGAATGCTTTCTGCTGCTAAATAATCCGGGTCATTAGGATCTTTAGGGATATCAACCGCTGAAGTGACTTCAATTTTTACGGGAATTGTTTTATACGTTTGACCATCAATTATGATGGAAGCTTGCTCTATTGTGAAATTTCCCTGGTTTTTTGGGGCCAGAAAATAACTGTAGGTTTTGGTGAATGAACGCACCCCATTAATCCATGAATTACTTACAGATTGATTAGGCCCCCCGACAACAGTGAAATTACTAAAGTCCGGTGGATTAAAATGATCCCCATCCTGATTCATTTCAAAATCAATACGCAAACGTTCATTAACGCCTAATTTGTTCTTGCTCACTTTAGCTTCAAACTTCACCTGTGAATATGACGTGCAACTCACCAATAAAATTAATACTACGGCTATGTGTTTTATGAAGTTCATAATCATAAACTATTCGTCAATCTAATTACCAGTCTTTCTCTGTTTTTACTTTTATTCCTTTTTGCTTTTCGGCATTCATTTTTTCCTGAACTTTTTGTTCCTGATTATTCATGGCCTCTAATAGGCTTTTTATTTGCTGATCAGATAACTTTCCTTGTTGTGGTTGTGGTTTTTGCTGATCTTTATTTTGAGGATCTTCTTTTCCTTTGTCCTGATCTTGCTTCTCATCTTTAGGCTTACCTTCTTCATCTTTTTTATCATCGCCTTCTTTTTTATCCTGATCTCCTTTATCCTTCGGATCTTCTTTTTGATCACCTTCCTTATCCTGATCTTTTTGATCCTGCTTGTCTTTATTTTCGTCTTTTTTATCCTGATTCTCCTTATTGTCCTTATTTTGGTCTTGCTGATCTTTTTGTTGCTCGGCACATTCCTTTGCTAGTCCAAAATTATAACGTGTTTCATCATCAGTCGGGTCATTTCTTAAAGCGTTTTTATAAGCCTCAACAGCCTCTTTACACTTTTTATTCTGCATTAAAATATTTCCAATGTTGTGAAATGCTTTATGTTTTTCTTCTTTGGAAGCAGATGATTGAACAACCTGTTGTTGACGATATAAAGCTTCTTCAAAACTTCCTTTCTTGTAGTACGCATTGGCCAAATTATACGCCCCTACAGCACTGGATGCATTTTCTGAAATGGCCTTTCTGTATGCCATTTCAGCGGTTACAAAATCATCTCCCTTAGATAATTGATTCCCTTCATAAACAAAACTGTTGGCCTTTTTAATAGCCAATAAATCCGCTTCTTCCTTTTCCTGAGAAAAAGAAATGGTTACAATTAATGTAGTAACAATTATTATAAAGTACTTCATATTCATTTTCTTTCTTCCTTTTTTTACCTACCTAAAGATATTAAACCTATAATTTTCAATAAGTTAAAGATTTTATAAATTCTCGTTAAATAAATTTAGTCTCTTTAGCCAACCGGTTTTACGTTCTAATAAGAAAATGTCTAAAAACAAAAAGAACAAGGCAAAACCTAAAAACCATTGAAACTGGTCTTTAAAATCAGCATATTGTTTTGATTCAAATTCTTTCTTATCCATTTTGTTTAAAATTTCACCTATTTGATCTACTAATTCATTGGTGTTTTTACCATTAATATAAACGCCATTGGCTTTACTGGCTATACTTTGCAGAATCTCTTCATTCAAACGCGTAATAACTGTTTGGCCATTACTGTCTTTTTTATAATTTAAAACAATCCCATTTCTTTTTTCAGGAATTGGGCCACCTTTAACATCTCCAACACCTATAGTAAATATTCGGATGCCCTCTTCATTAGCCTCTTCCGCAACCGAAGTGGCTTCTTCACTGTGATCTTCACCATCTGAAATGATAATAAGCACCCTATTGGTTTGTTCTGCATCATCATAGTACGTTTCTGCCAGTTTAATAGCTTCATTAATAGCTGTTCCCTGTGAGGATAACATATCCGTATTCATATTCTGCAAAAACATTTTTGCGGCGGCATAATCTGTGGTGATTGGTAATTGAGGAAAAGCTTTTCCGGCATACGCAATGATACCAACACGATCACTTGCTAAATTATTGATGATTTGTGTTACTAATTGCTTTGCCTTTTCTAAACGGTTTGGAGCAATATCTTCTGCCAGCATACTTTTAGACACGTCAATAGCAAAAACAATATCTACACCCTCCCGCTTCACTGTTTCAAGTTTGGTTCCAATTTTTGGGTTAACCAAAGCAATTGCAAGAGAAGCAAATGCCAAACTAAGTACCACTACNTTTAATATAGATTTGAATAATGAGGTGTTAGGGCTTAATCTTTTAAGCAATAACTTATCAGCAAAATGACTCTGTGATTTATGTTTCCAGATTTGTAAAATCAGGAAGAACAGGAACATTACCGGAATAACTCCTAAAACCCAAAACCATATTTTTTCATCTAATTGATACATCTATTTGCTTTTATACAAAACTCCTGAAAATGGTAACTCTCAACATATATTCTAATAACAATAAAAATCCCGCTAAAAGAGCCAATGGGCGAAACTTTTCCTGATAATTATAATACTTGAATTCATCAATGTCCGTTTTTTCAAGTTTATTGATTTCACCATAAATTTCTTCTAACTTTTCATTATTAGTGGCTCTGAAATATTTTCCATCAGTAACATCTGCAATTTCCTTTAATAAAGCTTCGTCTATATCTACCTGAACACGACCATATTCAAAATCTCCGGTTCTTGGATTAATTCCAACCGGAGCCAATGCAGTACCGTTGGTTCCTAACCCTATAGTATAAACTTTAATGCCATATTCAACAGCGAGTTCACTGGCTATTTTTGGATCAATAAAACCAGAATTGTTAACCCCATCCGTCAATAAAATAATCACTTTACTTTTTGCTTTACTGTCTTTTAATCTGTTTACAGCGGTGGCTAACCCAGAACCAATTGCGGTACCCCCTTCAATTATAGTATTATATCTAATCTCTTTTAAGGAATTTAGAATAATGGATTTGTCACTTGTTATAGGCGTTCTGGTATAGCTTTCGCCCGCATATTCTACCAAACCAATTCTGTCATTCGGGCGGTCTTTAATAAACTCTGCGGCCACTTCTTTTAAGGCTTCAAGCCTGTTAGGAGATAAATCTTTCGCCAACATACTTGCCGATACGTCAATTGCCATAACAATGTCAATCCCTCTTGTTGTTTTTGTTTTTGTAGATACATCAACTGTTTGAGGTCTTGCCATTGCAGTTATTATTAATGCTAAGGCTAGAAGTCTTAACACAAATAGCAAATGCTTAAATTTTGGTAAAACAGAAGTTGTAACCTTAAATCCTTTTAAACTTGAGATTTTTAATTCTGCTGTCTGATTTTTATTCTTTAAAATATACCAAAGTATTGCTGCTGGAAGTAGCAATAGCAACCAAAAGAATCCCTTGTTCACAAATTCAATTCCTTCAAACATCATTCCTTTAGTTTAATAAGTTCAACTGAATTTAAAATACGTTCAGCCATTTCATTAGCATAAACATCATCCATTTTCCAAGACAAAATAATTTCTTGAATGACATTGTTTGAGTTAAATGCTAATATCACATAATTCCCTTTTGATTTATTGCTGCCAGAAGCATCCCTTGGAAAATCTGCCGTACCATAAGTCTTTAAACCCTCTGCGCCATTTGGCGTTACAAATTGTTCGTTCTGCACTACTATATTTTGAATACCCGCATCCTCCCAGCTTTTAATGTTTTTTTCTACAACCTCTTTTAAATCTACTTTTTGGTCGCCTTCAAGTTTCACTTTTGAAGTGACAGCCACGATACTTAGTTGTTCGGTCAAGCCGCCAAAGCCAAACATAGTCATTTGAGCTTGCTCAGCAGCCTCTTTAGATTGTTCAGGTGAAATGCGCTTCAACACTGCTGGTGTGGATATGGTAATTGGTGGCACCCCATAATCACTGGTCACCCAATTTCCTTCAAGCAATTCTAAACTGGAATTCGCTAAAACAGTATCTTTTACATACCTAAAACCATATTTAAGCCCAAAGCCAACAAAGGTCAAGATTATAAGCGCAATAGCCACAGCTACAGTTATTGCTATCTTTTTACGTTTTTCTTTTCTTTTTAATTCTTCTTTATATTTCTCGTTAAGAAGTTTCTCTTCTTCACTAGGCTCTGGCAACACTTCTTTTACATGATCAATTTCAACATCAATGGTTTTTCTGTCTAATTCAGCCAACGCAGGATCTGGTTTCGATTTCGCAAATTTTACTAAATCTGCCCGCTTTAGGATGCTTTCAAGATTTTTTATGGTTTCTTGATTTAAATCAATCTGATTGCCTTCTTTTAGTAGCCTAAGTCTGTTTATTAGTTCATCTGTGGTGCTTTCCATGGAATGGTCATACACTTTTTCATCTAAGTATTTTCTAATTATTAATGTCAACTCAGAATAATACTCTTTATATTCATCTTGCTTTAAATAAGTACTTTCTTCTAACTTTTTTAAGGCCAGCTTCGCTCTGTCATAAGGCGGCAGTAATGCTACCTGTTCTTCCTCGGAGAGTGGTTTTTTTCGCCATAAAAACCAATATAATAATGCAGCGACAACCCCTATTGCCAACAAAATATACAGAAGATATTTCCACCAATCACTTGTCGGTTTTTCTACTTCAATAATTGGTTTTATATCGTAAAGACCTTGCTTGGTTGAGTCTACCAAAATATTTCTGACTTCAACTTTTAATGAATCTGTTAGAAACGTTTTGTCTCCTATAATTATTTTCTGAGGAGGAATAGTATAAACCCCGGAATCAAATTGGGTTAGCCCGTATTTTTTTACGAGATTGTATTTATCATTTTGCTTGAGGGTGTCCGTTTCAGAAGATTCAATCATTTCTAATGGTAAAAAAGATTGTCCTTCAGGAAAAACAACTAAGCTGGTTGTATTTGTTTTTACCTCAATACTATAAGTAATTTGCTCTCCAATTTTTATAGAAGTTGAATCTATAGAGGCTGAAACTTGAGCGTTTAATAACCAAGAAGTAAGAATAAAAACCAGTAACAAAAAGTGATTTCTTGTTAGTCTGTTTTCAAAATTCAAATGTCTTAAACTATAATTCATAAATATTTTATGCTCTGGCCTTAAAATAACCTAATAACTTTTTAACATAGCTTTCGTCAACCCTGCAATTAATGGTTCCTGCTCCAGATTTTGAAAAAGTGTCTTTATAATACTCTACACGCTCACGATAGAATTTACCATAATTAAGTCGTACTGTTTTTGAGGCAGTATTCACTAACATATACTCTCCTGTTTCACTATCAACCATTTGAACCATCCCCAGGTTTGGAATAGTCTCTTCTCGTTGGTCATAAATGCGTATGCCGGTTACATCATGTTTTTTTGCAGCTATCTTCATAGTATGCTGAAAATCATCTGCAATAAAATCAGAAAGCACAAAAACAATAGCTCTTTTCTTCATTACGCTTGATAAAAACTTCAAAGCTTCCGCAATATTAGTTTCTTTGCTTTGCGGAGTAAACTCAATAAGTTCGCGAATAATCCTTAATACATGTGATCGTCCTTTTTTAGGCGGAATATAAAGCTCCACTTTATTTGAAAACAAAATCAACCCAATTTTATCATTGTTTTGAGTGGCTGAAAAGGCTAAAGTTGCTGCTATTTCAGTTATGACTTCATTTTTAAATTGTTCTTGTGTCCCAAAAAACTCAGACCCCGAAATATCCACCATCAGCATCATCGTTAATTCACGCTCCTCTTCAAAAACTTTTATAAAAGGTTCACTATATCTCGCAGTCACATTCCAATCAATATTCCTGACATCATCACCAAACTGATACTGCCTCACTTCACTAAAAGTCATACCACGCCCTTTAAAGGTAGAATGATATTCTCCTCCGAATATGTGATCAGACAAACGACGTGTCTTAATCTCTATTTTTCGTACTTTTTTTAGTAATTCTTTAGTGTCCATTTCTCAATTTACGATTGTAGATATTGATTTACGATTTATTAAAACCGCTATTCTTCTTTCTAAAATCTGAAATTCTATGGTACTTCTATTTCGTTGACAATTTTGTTGATGATGTCTTCAGAAGTTACGTTTTCTGCTTCAGCTTCATAGGTAATGCCAATTCTGTGTCTTAATACATCATGCACAACGGCCCTAACATCTTCTGGGATCACATAGCCACGACGTTTTATAAAGGCATAACATTTTGCTGCTGTTGCTAAATTAATACTACCACGAGGAGACGCTCCAAATGAAATTAATGGTTTTAAATCTGGAAGCTTATATTTTTCTGGATAACGGGTTGCAAAAACAATATCAAGAATGTATTTCTCAATTTTTTCATCCATATAAACCTCCCTAACCGCTTCTTGAGCTTTCAATATTTTATCAATTGAAACCACTGGATTGACTTTATCCCAAGCGCCTTTCATATTGGCTCTCATAATTAATTGCTCTTCTGATATTTTTGGATAGTCTATCACCGTTTTTAGCATAAAACGGTCAACTTGTGCTTCTGGCAAGGGATAGGTTCCTTCTTGTTCCACGGGATTTTGGGTTGCCATTACTAAAAAGGGTTTATCAAGAATAAAGGTTTCGTCACCAATAGTTACTTGTTTTTCCTGCATGGCTTCAAGTAAAGCTGACTGCACTTTAGCAGGCGCTCTATTAATCTCATCCGCCAAAACAAAGTTGGCAAAAATAGGTCCCTTTTTAATTGAGAAATCATTAAGCTTCATATTGTAGATTAATGTCCCTGTAACATCAGCCGGCAACAAATCTGGTGTAAACTGAATTCTGCTAAATGACCCATCGATGGCTTTTGCTAAAGTGTTAATAGCTAATGTTTTTGCTAACCCAGGCACCCCTTCAAGTAAAATATGCCCTTGGCCTAACAACCCAATTAAAAGTCTTTCAACCATATGCTTTTGCCCTACAATGACTTTGTTCATTTCTAACATGAGCAAATCAACAAAAGCACTTTCCTTTTCTATCTTTTCATTAATCGTCTTAATATCAATTGTACCAGTTTCTTCTATCATTTTTAAAATTTTTAAGTACCAAATATACTGCCCTAGTTTGAGCACTGCAAATTGTTAAAATTTTAAATGGTATGCTGTTAACAATTGGTTAAAATATTTTTTTTAAGGCGTTAATTAATGGTTAAAAAAGAAAGAGCAACATTTAAGTGTTGCTCTTTAAAATAAGTATGTTTTTGGTAATTAATTTGCATTTAAAGTAATTGGGTCCAATACGGTTACTGCATTTGCTATAACTACGACATCTTTTGAACCCTCTTTTGAATAGTCTTGTGAAACATATCCCGTAGCACTTATAGTTACCATATAGGTTCCGGCTGGAACACCTTCAATAAGAAATTCTCCATTTGTGTTAGAATTCATTGTTACAATAACTTCTTCTGTACTGCTATCCTTTACCTCGACAGTTACTTCTATGTTATTAGTCACATCTCCACTTATGGACCCTGGCTTAAATTGTAACTCTATAGGATTTGCTATGACCGTTATTTCTCCTTTAGTAACAACAACATCTGTTGCACTTCCACCCATATAATCAGATTCCGGATCTATAGGGGTAACAAACACCTCATACGTCCCTTCTGGAACGCCCCATAAAGCAAAACTTCCATTTTCATCTGTATAAGCAGAAATAATAACATCATCTTCCGTTTCCGGTGTCCCTTTATCGTCAACCAATACTGATACAATTGATGGTACGTCAGATGGTGTAATAGTGCCTTCAATAATTCCAGAACTGACTTCTGTACTTACATAAAGAACCGGTTTTAAAATAATATTACCTGAGTTTCCGGCGATTACAATAGATTTTTCAACATCAAAATCTAAAATAAAATCATAGGTAAATCCTTCTTCAATAACCGCATTCACTTTAAGCTTTAATCCCGATTGCTGCGCACTTGGTGTTTTGAGATCATATTCAATATTCTCTTCAGCATTATTTTCTATAACAATCGTATTTCCGTCACCTAGCACTAAACGCATTTGACTTAAAGTCCCCGCAGGGATAGGAAATCGGTCCACAAGAACTTTACTTATTCCGCCTGTAAAATCCAACAAGTTAACTGTTTCACTTTGTACATCAAGAGATATCCAGCCACCTTCACCATCACTATCATCATCCATTTTAATCATAACATCAACAACCTCAACATTAACAGCTTTAAAATCACCCGGAGCATCCACCAGTCTAATTGATATTTTAGGCGCTATCCCTTCTACTATATTGGAGTCGGTTTCTGAATTACTACAAGAATAAAAGGATATTAAAATAAGAGTTAAAATAAAAAATTTAATTTTTTTGAGAGTTTTCATAAAATTTAGTTTTGGGTCTTAATATGTTATATACGACTTATCATTATGTTTTAGACTTAATATAATATCAATGCGCAATTGAGACCTGAAATTATTAAAACAAATATGCGCGTAACCTTTTATATGTCAATACTTAAGAATAAATTATAAGCAATAGTAAGATTTTAAATTCATTTTAAATAATTCTATACATGAATTGCTAAAAAACATATATAACATGCAATGATATTAGCTTAAGTGCCTTTTATTACAAAAAAAAATAAATTTCAAAAACGGGCCTAATTACTAGGGTAACAAGTGGCCTTGGAAATGCCACTACCTATGAATTTGCTAGAAATGAAATTAATTTATGCTTAAAATTTGCATAAAAACTTCTATCATTACCATTTAAATGGTTTCCA
>BS_KBA_SWE02_21mDRAFT_10000695_pt1 | contig 12790 bp, 14 predicted proteins | sample BalSeasSWE02_21m_FD_9196 | JGI IMG/M metagenome (IMG submission 9196)
GGTCTGCATCCGTGCTGCCTGTTTCAGAGCCAGACAAACAAATGCCCTCATATTTTAAACTTACAATCTTACCGCAATGATCAAATCTGGCACCTTGATAATTTTCTGTTGGAAGATCCACCAAAAGTTCAATCTGACTGTTTTTGAGTTTAACAGGCACTAATTATTCGAGTTTTTAAAGGGCAAGCAATGCTTATTGCTTATTATTTTTAGTAGATTTTTGCTTATTTAATTCGTCTTGTAATTGGCGTCTCACTTTTTGCTCACGTTCTAAAGCTATTTTTCTGTGCTCTTCAAACTCTTCTTCCATCTCTTCTAATGCGTGTTTGGCATCTTTGGTCACAACATTACTGTTATTAAATTTATAGATAAAGAAAAGTAGAAAGGCTAATAAGGCAGCAATAATAGTCCACATTACCACATTATAGCCTGTTTTACTCATTTGCAGACCAAATAATGACATACTATTCTTTTCTGATACAGTTTTATCTAAATCACCTTGAGTGGTGATAAGGTTGGCCTTTAACTCAGTTATTTCTTTAGATTGAGTAAGTACAATGGTTTGTGTGTCTAACAACTCTTTATGAATGGCTTTTAATGTGTCTAGTGTATGGGATTTTAAATCATACAACCACTTTCGCTTCATAACCTTATAGGGTTGGCCGCGTTCATCATTCCAGCTACTTGATTTCTGAATAACATATTCAAACTGATTGTCAATAGTCCCGCTATCTAATGAAAGTGTTTCTTCTTCTTGAGTTGTTTGTGCAAAAGAGCCAAGAGTCCCTAAAAAAAGACAAATTAAAACAGCTAATGATTTGATGTAATTCATGTTAGAAATGGTTATATTAAACTATAATGTTACGAAGTTAAAAAATATTGTTTACTAAAGTCCTTAAAAAGTAACAAAAAAGCCTCAATCATTGAGGCTTAAGTATATACGAAATAAAAAAAAGTTTAGATGTTTAATTCTAATAATAAGTGTAACGTCTAACTTTCGAAATGTATTTAGCTAATCTTATAACCTGATGACTGTAACCATATTCATTGTCATACCAAATGTATAACACCACATTTTTTCCATCAGATCTTACAATAGTCGCTTTGCTATCATAAATAGAAGGTGCGGAGGAGCCTACAATATCAGTGGATACGAGTTCATCACTCATTTCATATTTTATTTGTTCAACTAAATCCCCTTCAAGGGCATATTTTTTTAGGATGGCATTGATTTCAGTTAAGGAGGTTGGTTTTTCTAATTCTAAATTTAAAATAGCTAAGGAACCGTTGGGGACAGGAACTCTGATAGCGTTTGAGGTTAGCTTGCCTTCTAAACTAGGTAAGGCTTTAGCAACCGCACTACCAGCTCCCGTTTCAGTTATGACCATGTTTAATGCGGCAGCACGGCCACGACGGTACTTTTTATGATAATTATCAACTAAATTCTGGTCATTGGTATAGGCATGAATGGTTTCTAAATGACCACTTTTTACGCCATAAGAATCTTCAACAGCTTTTAAAACGGGTGTAATTGCATTAGTAGTGCAGGACGCTGCTGAGAAAATAGCCACCTTATCCGGATCATGTTCTAGGTGATTGACACCATGAACAATATTTGGAACGCCTTTCCCTGGAGCCGTTAAAAGCACTTTATCTACACCTTTAGATTTTAAATGTCTGCTTAATGCTTCTTTATCTCTAAAAGCGCCCGTATTATCAATAACTAAAGCATTTTTGATATGATATTTTGTGTAATCTATATCTTCTGGCTGATTGGCGGAAATAATATGAACGGTGGTACCATTAATAATGAGTGCTTTATTTTTTAGATCTACTGAAACAGTACCTGAAAAATCGCCGTGTACCGAATCATTACGCAATAAAGAGGCCCTTTTTTCAAGAGTGATTTCGTCTGACTCACCTCTTATTACGATTGCTCTTAAACGCAACTGAGTGCCTTTACCTGTTCTGGCCATGAGTTCTCTAGCTACCAAACGACCAATTCTTCCAAATCCATATAAAATCACATCTTTAGGTTGTATGTCTGAATTTTTACCGGCATCTTTAAGCTTTCTAACGACAAAGGCTGTGGCATTAGAATATTTACCGCCTTCTAATTGGTATTCATAGGTAAGTTTACCTATGTCAAGTTTTGCTGGTGGCACATCAAGTGTTTTAATGGCTTGCGCAATTTCAACTGAATCAAAAATAGAAATTGGTTTTTGAACAAATTTTCCAGCATATTCATGCAGGTTTAAAATTTGACTCACATTTTTATCCATTAATTGGTTTCTAAAAAGAACCAGTTCAATGGATTTGTCATACCAGAGGTCACTAACAATTTTAATAAATTCTACAGTAGCACGTCGTCTGTCGGCTTGAAAGACCAGTTCTTTTTCATAAGTTTTGTTAAAACTCATTGTTTATAAGGTTTAGATTGTTTTTTAAAATTTCGGCAAAAATACTATATTTCAAACGTTTTCGTAGCGTATTTGAACAAAAAAAATAAACCTCTTTAGAAGGTGCTAAAGAGGTTTGTGAATTAAATAAAATATTTACAGTTATTATCTGAAATTATAGCGTTCTTTTTCGCCATTAGTATTAATAAGTTCAATTCTTAAAGATTCATAATTAGATCTGTTTTTAAGAATATTTTGCGCATCATCAATCGTTTTTATTTTAACATCATTAATGGAAGTGATGATAGAGCCTTCTTCAACGCCATTATTTTTCCAATAGTCTGCATATTTATTATCGAGCTGTACTATTTTGATACCGTGAGATGCTTTTAATTTTTTTAAATCTGTAGAATTCGCGTTTATAACTTGGCCAACCAAGGGCAAAGTCATCGTATTATTTTTAAATAATGTCACTGCAACCGTTTTTAAGGTACCATCTCTGGAAATAATTAAATTGACCACATCGTTGGGTCTTTTCGCACTTAAATGACCGGTTAAATCAGAGAAATTTAAAACTTTAATATTATCAATTTCCTTGATGATATCCCCTTTTTTAAGCCCTGCTTTTTCGGCACCTGAATCTTCAACAACACTATCAATATAAACACCTTGCGTATCCTCAACACCTATTTTTTCAGCAATACCACTGTTTAAGGCACCACCTGTAATTCCTAGAATACCATTTTGAACATTGCCGTATTCCATGATGTCTTCAATAACCTTTCTGGCAATATTACTGGGTACAGCAAAGGAGTATCCAATATAAGATCCTGTTTGTGAGGAGATGGCAGTATTAATTCCTATAAGTTCACCGTTAGTATTTACTAGAGCACCTCCTGAATTTCCAGGGTTGACTGCAGCATCAGTTTGTATAAATGATTGGGAATTACTTCCAGATAAATCTCTTGATTTAGCACTAATAATACCAGCAGTAACAGTTGATGTTAAATTAAATGGATTACCAACTGCCAAAACCCATTCGCCAATTTTAGTCTGGTCAGAATCTCCAAAAGTTGCATAGGGTAAGGCCTCGTCCGCTTCTATTTTTAAAAGCGCAATATCTGTTTTAGGATCAGACCCAACAATTTTTGCTGCATAGGTTTTGTTATTGTTTAGAGTGACTGATAGCTCTTGAGAATTGTCAATAACATGATTGTTTGTAACAATGTAGCCATCAGCCGTAATAATAACCCCTGAGCCTGTCCCTATTTGAGCCCGTTGTGTACTCCTTCCATAAAATAAATCTTCTAAGGTCATTTGATTAGAACTCACAGCTAAGTTCTTTACATTCACTACGGTATTAATACTTCTTTCAGCAGCTATAGTTAAATCCGGGGCATTGTAAGTGCTTTTTACATCGTTAATGTTATTTGTAGTTACAAAGTTGGGTTGAGATTCAGCTGCAGTGACAATTATACTTTTGTTTTCCTCTAAAAATAGTTTATAGGCTCCTAATGTTATAATCCCGCCTAAAACTGAAACAACAACTAAAGTTAAAATCTTCTTCATAATTATTAATTTAAATTTAATTGATTAACGATTAAAATTAAATAAATATTGAATCGTCTTTTCAACTTTAACGATGATTTAACAATCCAAAAAACAGTTTATATTTATATATTTGTCATTAATTATGTTACAGACATTTTATAAATATCAGGGAACTGGAAATGATTTTGTGATGATTGATAATCGTCAAAAATTATTTGATAAAAGCAATACCAAACACATCGCATTTATTTGTGACAGACGTTTTGGAATAGGAGCGGATGGACTTATTTTGCTTGAAAATCACAAAGAGTTAGATTTTAAAATGGTGTATTATAATGCCGATGGTAATGAAAGTACCATGTGCGGAAATGGGGGGCGTTGTTTGGTGGCATTTGCAAAACGGTTAGGCATTATTACTAATAAAGCCTCTTTTGAAGCTATTGACGGTTTACATTTAGCTGAAATAGAAAATGGCGTTGTAAAACTTCAAATGCAGGATGTAAAAACTATTGAGAAACATGTCAATCATGTATTTTTAAATACAGGTTCACCACATCATGTGCAATTTGAAGAGAATATTAAAAATTTTGATATCAAAGCAAAAGGATCAAAAATCAGATATGGTGCCCCATATAATGCAGATGGGAGTAATGTAAATTTTGTAAAAAAAATAGAGGAGGCGACTTTTGCTGTAAGAACATATGAGCGCGGTGTAGAGGATGAAACCTTGTCTTGTGGCACGGGTGTGACCGCCGTGGCATTAGCGATGAATTATTTAGGTGTTACCAATAAAAATCTTATAAAGTTGCAAACACAAGGCGGTGAATTACAGGTGTCCTTTACAAAAGACGGAGAAACTTATAAAAACGTGTGCCTTATTGGACCGGCCACTTTTGTTTTTAAAGGAGAAATATGATTACATTAAAAGGGAAACATATTTATTTGCGTGCTTTAGAACCGGAAGATTTAGAGTTTATTCATACCATTGAAAATGATGAGTCCCTTTGGGAACTGAGTAATACTATAACGCCTTATTCTAAATTTTTAATAAGACAGTATCTGGAACATTCACATAAAGATATTTTTGAGGTAAAACAATTAAGACTAGTCATATCAGATTATGAGGAAAAGGCATTGGGAATGATTGATTTATTTGATTTTGATTTTAAAAACAGTAGAGCAGGTGTTGGTATTTTGGTAAAAGAAACCCAAGACAGACAATTGGGCTATGGTAAAGAAGCCCTTCAGTTATTAATAAATTACAGTTTTACTCATTTAGGTTTACACCAATTGTATTGTAATATTTCTGAGGAAAATATGGCCAGTATCAAATTGTTTACCAGTCAAGGATTTAATAAAATTGGACTCAAAGAAGATTGGAACTATGTTGATGGAACCTATAAAAATGAATTTATTTTTCAATTAGTAAATAAATAAATGTATTTCAAAAAAATCCTTCTTTCTATTGCTCTCCTGGGTCTGGTTGTGGCAGCCTATTTTGCCTATTTTGTTTATAGTGCCATGTTTAAACCAAACACTGCATTTAATAATGAGAGTGCTTATATTTATATTCCTACCAATGCAACTTATGATTATGTGCATGAGCAACTGGAGCCCTTATTGAAAGATATTCATAAATTTGATGCCCTTGCCAAACAAAAAAAGTATATATCAAATGTTAAAGCTGGTAGATATATTATTATAAAGGGTATGAATAATAATGATATTATTAATTCTATCAGAAGTAATAATTTACCAATTAAGATTTCTTTTAACAATCAAGAAAACATTAAAAAATTAGCAGGAAGAATTAGTAAACAAATTGAAGCAGATAGTTTGTCATTAGTTAATGCCATGTTGGACGAACCTTTTTTGAGTAAAAATAATTTTAATAATGCCACTGCTTTAGGTATGTATATTCCTAATAGTTATGAATTTTTTTGGAACACTAATGCAGAACAATTCAGAGATAGAATGCTTAAGGAATATAATCGTTTTTGGAATGATACACGCATTAATAAAGCTAAAGAAATAGGACTTAATCCTTCACAAGTCATTGCATTGGCCTCCATTGTTTATGAAGAATCAAAACAAGCTGATGAGCAACCCATTATTGCAGGCGTCTATTTAAATAGATTAAAAGTTGGTATGCCTTTGCAAGCTGATCCAACTATAAAATTTGCTGCCTATCAATTACCGGAAAATAAGGGAAAGGTAATAAAACGGGTTTTAAATATTCACAAAGAAATAGATTCTCCATATAATACCTATAAATATGGAGGTTTGCCTCCAGGACTCATAGCTATGCCCGATCTATCAGCTATTGATGCCGTTTTAAATTACACAAAACATAGCTATTATTATTTTGCTGCAGATGCTGATAGATTGGGATATCATAAATTTGCAAAAACACTGACACAGCATAATGTGAATGCAAGAGACTATCAAAGGTATTTATCTTCTCAGGGTATAAGAAATTAGATTTGTTTGTGAAACTTAAATATTTATGCCTCTTTCTTTTAATATCCTGTTTTTCATTCTCTCAATCAAAACTTGATTTATTTTTAACACCAAGTGATACTTTAAATAAGCCAAGGCGTAATGCCGTCATTATTTCTGAAGCTACTTTGGCCAGTGCAGCACTTATAGGATTGAATCAATTATGGTATGCTGATTATGAAAAATCTGAATTGCATTCTGTAAATGATAATGATGAATGGCTACAATTAGATAAGTTTGGACATGTCTATTCATCTTATCAATTAGGAAGATTTGGTGCTGATGCACTTAACTGGAGCGGGGTAAGTAAAAAAAGTCAATTAATCTATGGGGGTACCTTAGGATTTGTTTTTCTCACAACTGTTGAAGTTTTTGATGGTTATTCCAAAGAATGGGGTTTTTCATGGGGAGATGTGGCTGCCAATGGTTTAGGTACAGGGTTATATATTGGTCAGGAATTATTGTGGAACGATCAACGCCTATCTTTAAAATACTCTTTTCATCAAACAAAATACGCTTCTCAAAACCCTGAGAAGTTAGGAAAGGGTTTTCAAGAGCAACTTTTAAAAGACTATAATGGACAAACGTATTGGTTAAGTGTCAATTTAAAATCGTTTTTTAAAGCATCTAAATTACCCCCTTGGCTCAACATCGCCTTTGGATATGGGGCAGAAGGGATGTTGAGTGGCGTGAAAGATATTGACAATCAGTTGTTAACAAATAGTAACAGGTACAGACAGTATTACTTAAGTTTTGATGTAAATTTGGAAAATATCAAAACGAATTCTCATTTTTTGAAGACAGTTTTGAGCGTTTTTAATACTCTAAAAGTCCCATTTCCTACCCTAGAATTCAGCCAGAAAGGGTGTGTATTTCATCTGTTGTACTATTAAAAAATACACATAATCGATTAATTTTGAAATAATTAAAAAAGGGTGTAATTTTGCACGCTCAAATTTTCAAGCAATTTTATAATTATAATTTGCTGAAGAAATGTAGATTTTATGAAAAAAAGTATTGCAAGTTATTTAGCAGTATCACTTACAGTATGTATTTTATTGTATGTCTCGCTTTCATCTAATAAGGCGATTGATTCTAGCAAGTATTCAACGGCAGGCTTAGTACTAAATTATACAGTAAGCCAAAATGCGGAAACTAAATCTAGTGACTTAGCATTATTGACCTCAAACAAATCATATTCTCCATATTTGGGAAAATCATTTGTAGGATTTAAAGAAGCTTTGGCCTTTAAAGAGTCTAGGGGAGATTACTTTACGGTAAATAGTTTTGGTTATTTGGGTAAATACCAGTTCAGCAAGGAAACGCTGAAGTTAATTGGTGTTAACGATTCTGATCAATTCTTAAAAGACCCAGAACTTCAGGAAAAAGCATTTATAGCCAATGTTGAGCGTAATAAATGGATTTTACGGCGTGATATTCGAAATTTTACTGGTAAAAAGGTAAATGGCATTCTGATTACCGAGTCAGGCATTTTAGCTGCGGCTCATCTAGCAGGGGCAGGAAGCGTTAAAAATTATCTAAGAAGTTACGGAACAGATAATTTTGCGGATGCTTATGGTACTACTATAGAGTATTATATGAAGCGATTTTCTGGTTATGATACCTCGTTTTTAAAGCCAAACAAAAAAGCTAAAGCGACTTCAGCTTAGAAACAAATAATTAATTTTTATGAATTATAAATATTGTAGGTCTTTTATGAAGGTCTACAATATTTTTTTTCCATTCATTAGCGGTTTGTGTTTTTATAAATTCTGTAAGTAAGGTTATGTCACAAGCTACACAAATAGATGTGTTGGGTTCAAGTGTATTGCAAAGGTCTTCAAGGAGTTTATTATTCCTGTAGGGAGTTTCAATAAAAATTTGAGATTGATTGTGTTCAAAAGATATTCTTTCCAGTCGTTTCATTTCTTTTTTTCGCTCATCTTTATCAATAGGCAGATAGCCATTAAAAGTAAAGCTTTGACCGTTCATTCCTGAACTCATTAAGGCCATTAATATGGATGAAGGACCAACTAAAGGAACTACTTTAATATTGTTTTGATGTGCCAGTTTAACAACCTCGGCACCAGGGTCTGCAATACCGGGACAACCTGCTTCTGATAAAAGCCCTACATTAATACCTTTTTCGCAGGGGGCTAAAAATTCCGGGATTAAATTGGCGTCTGTATATTTATTAAGAATGAATATTTTTAAGGATGATTGTGATTTTCCCGAGTTGATTTTCTTTATAAAACGNCTGGCTGTTTTTTCGTTTTCTACTATATAAACATTAGTTTCTTCAATAGTTTTTTTAACAGAAATGGGTAATACTTCTAATGGCTCATTGTCACCTAGGGTAGTTGGTATGAGGTATAGTTTTCCTTTTAAAGTAGTCATAATAAAAAATTTCTGATAGGTTCTGTACTAAAAATACTAAATATTTTAGCAGGAAAATAGCTAAGTCAATGATTTAGCAATATTAGTACAAGCTTCATCAAGCATTTTATAAACATTTTCAAAGCCATGATCGCCTCCATAATAGGGGTCTGGAACGTCATAGTTTTGATTAGGATAAATTTCGTTCAGAATAAATTTAACTTTGCTTTTGTCTTGTTCAGTTCTGGCCATTGAAATGACATTCCTGTAATTAGATTCATCCATTACATAAATCAAATCAAAGGTATCAAAATCGTTAACGCCAAATTGCCGGCCTTTTAAATTTGAAATATCAATACCATATTTTTTACCAACGGCAATCGATCTTCGGTCTGGTGGATTTCCAACGTGGTAATTTGCTGTACCGGCAGAATCTATTAAAAAGGTGCTTTCAGGAAGTTTTGATTTCAGAATACCTTCAGCTAATGGTGAACGGCATATATTCCCAAGGCAAACCATCAAAACTTTAGTCATTACAATGAAATGTTATACGGAAAGTTTTTTACTGATATCTTCAACATATTTTCTGAATTGTTTATCCGTTGAAGATAAATTATCTACTGTTTTACATGCATGAAGAACGGTTGCATGATCTCTTTTGCCTATTTGGGACCCAATACTTGCTAATGAGGCCTTTGTAAATTTTTTGGCAAAAAACATAGCTAATTGTCTGGCTTGAACAATGTGACGTTTTCTGGTTTTAGATTGTAAAGTATCAACATCCATTTGAAAATAATCTGATACTATTTTTTGGATGTAGTCAATAGAAACTTCNCGTTTCGTGTTTTTTACAAATTTTTCAACAATTTGTCTTGCTAGATCAAGTGTAATCTCTTTTTTGTTAAATGAAGACTGAGCAATTAAAGAAATGATAGCACCTTCAAGTTCTCTGACATTTGATTTAATATTTTTAGCAACAAATTCAATAATATCATCTGGCATTTCTACACCGTCACGATATAATTTATTTTTTAAAATAGAGACACGAGTTTCAAAATCAGGATTTTGCAATTCTGCTGAAAGCCCCCATTTAAAACGCGACAATAAGCGTTGTTCAATATCCTGCATATCAACAGGTGCTTTATCACTTGTTAAAATAACCTGTTTGCCATTTTGATGTAAATGGTTAAATATATGAAAGAATACGTCCTGAGTACCTGATTTTCCGGAAAGGAACTGTACATCATCAATGATTAATACATCAATGATTTGATAAAAGTGAATAAAATCATTCCTGTTATTTTTCTTTACAGAATCAATATATTGTTGAGTAAACTTTTCAGCTGAAATATATAAGACAGTTTTTTCCGGATATCTATCTTTTATATCAACACCAATGGCATGGGCCAAATGTGTTTTACCTAATCCAACACCACCAAATATAAGTAAGGGGTTAAATGAGGTTCCTCCCGGTTTGGCAGCAACAGCAAGACCTGCACTACGTGCTAATCTGTTTGAATCACCTTCCAAGAAGTTTTCAAAACTATAATTTGGATTAAGCTGAGATTCTATTTTTACATTACGTATACCAGGTATAACAAAGGGATTACGTAATTCTGGATTTTTATTATTAAGAGGAATGTCTACTTCCTGAGCCCTTACAGCTGATCTATTTGAACTGGGTATTTTTTCAGTGAATGGTTGTTTGTTACCATACGTGTTTTCCATTTTTATAATGTAAACAAGTTTGGCTTTTTCACCTAGTTCTTTGGTTAAGGATACTTTAAGGATTTTGACATAATGCTCTTCAAGCCATTCATAAAAGAATTTACTAGGAACTTGAATGCTCAAGGCATTATCTGCAAGTTTAACTGCTGTTATTGGTTCGAACCAAGTTTTATATGCTTGCGGCTGAATATTATCTTTTATGAATTCAAGACAGTTATTCCATACCGATTGCGCAGTTTTACTCATTAATTTTGCTTTATGGTTTGTTAGTTAGATTATAAACAAGAGAAGTTTATTCTCAATCCCTTTTTAGTTTGACAAATATGTGAACAAATTTCTTAAAAAAAAAATCATTTACTATTGAATATTAAGAATTTTTTCCTCATGTTTAACCTTTAGCCGAAAGTACAAAAAAAATATTTAACGATTCCTGTTTTATGTCATGAAAAACCAAATAAAAAGCGATGAAATACAAATAAGAGTCCGTTATGGAGAAACGGACCAAATGGGTGTCGTTTATCATGGGAATTACGCATTATATCTAGAGATGGGTCGAATTGAATGGTTGCGAAAATTAGGGGTATCTTATAAAAAAATGGAAGAAAATGGCATTATGTTACCGGTTGTTTCAATGTCTCTAAACTTTAAAAAATCAGCCTGTTATGACGACCTAATTAATGTAAAAACCCAACTCAAAAATCAGCCTACGGCGAAGATAGAATTTGACTATGAAATCACTAGTGAGAATGGTCAGATTTTAGCCTTAGCAAATGTGGTTTTGGCTTTTATAGATATGAAAACGAATAGACCTGTGAGAGCGCCACAATATATATTAGATGTTATAAATAATTAAATCTCTTTAATTTCAACTTCGTACAAATTTTCAAATACTTCTAAAACAGCTTGAGACTCTTTTTTTCTGACAGATAAAGTAATCTGGCAGTCTAATTCTAACTTTTGATTGATAATATTTAAGTTTTTTTCCTTGATGACCCTCATGACCTTATTCATGTTTTTATATTCAAAGGTTATGAGGTAATTAATGTTTATGGTTTTTTCTATAATTTCAGCGTGTTCTAATGCTAATTGTGCGGTAGTTTTATACGCATTAATCAATCCACCAACACCTAATTTCGTTCCTCCAAAATATCTCACAACTACTATTAAAACATTGGTTACTTCAAAAGATTGAATTTGTCCATAAATGGGCATGCCGGCAGAATTATTTGGCTCTCCATCATCATTTGTCCTAAATTGTATAGATTCAGTTCCTATTTGATAGGCATAGCACCAATGTCTTGCCGTATGATGTATTTTTTTTAATTCTGCTATATGGGTTTTTACTTCGTCTTCATTTAATACAGGAAAAACATATCCAAAAAACTTACTGTTCTTATCCTTAAATAAGACCTCTTCAGATGGTTTGTCAATGGTTCTGTATGTGTCTCTTTCAGTCAATTGTTAAAATAATTCCTTTTTTGTTTTAAAAAGGGTTGTAATATCTTCAGTTGATGGATTTAAATTCCAAAAATGATAACCTAATTGAGCAGCTGCCTTGGTGTTATCCTTGTTATCATCTATAAATAAGGTATTTTCTGCTTTTATTTTGTTTTCTTTCAAGACAAATTCAAAAATATCAGCATTAGGCTTTCTTAAATTAATTTCATGCGACAGATAGAAAGCATCAAAGCAGTTTTTAAAATTTTCGTAAATAGCAATATGAGTTTTAACCCAATCAATGTGAAGTTCGTTGGTATTACTCAAAAGGATAAGTTTATAGTTTGATGTTTTTTTAAGATTGATTAAAAATTCTAAACGATGTAAAGGAAAATCCTTCAGCATAAAATTCCAGGTTTCAATAATTTTTTCTGTATTCAGATGAGTAAAATTTTCTGAATAAAATTCAATAAATTCTCCCGTAGAAATTAAACCTTGTTCATATAAAGCATTAACAGAAGTAACTTCTTCTGGAAGGTTTTTCAGTTTTAATACTTTAAGGCTATTATTTAAGGCGCCTTCCAAATCAAGGTTTAAGAAAATATTCCCAAAATCGAACACTATATTTTTAATCATTTAAATATATTTTTAAGATATCCTGTTTAATAGATTTTTCTGAAATTAACTTACCCGATAAAACAGGCGCCTCAATACCTTGTTTGAAGAATATATCTCCGACAAAAACCCTGGCTTCATCCCATAAGTTAGTATCAATAAACGATTGCAGGGTTTGACCACCA
>BS_KBA_SWE02_21mDRAFT_10000696_pt1 | contig 12786 bp, 11 predicted proteins | sample BalSeasSWE02_21m_FD_9196 | JGI IMG/M metagenome (IMG submission 9196)
TAGTAGCGGGGGCCGGACTCGAACCGACGACCTCCGGGTTATGAGCCCGACGAGCTGCCACTGCTCTACCCCGCGTAGTTTGTTGAAGATAGGTATTTTATCACCTGTATCTCTTTCGGTCAAGCGATAAATCTAAATAAGAATAAATATATAGTAATATTATTTCAAATGCCAACAAATTATTGAATCAAAATTTATCGAGAAACTTGAAGTACAATAATGTTGTTATAATTAGGAATCTAAAAATCATTAAATTAAGTGACTAAAAGAGGACCCCGCATGGCAGACGTAATCTTAATAATCGATGACGATAATGATCGCGCTTCACTTACAAAAATTATATTAAATAAAGCTGGTTATCAATGTATAACAGCTTTTGATGGTAAACAGGGTTTGATGATGGCTAAATCAAATAAACCCAATTTAATCCTATTGGATCTGATGATGCCAGGGATGAATGGTTTTGACGTCTGTATTGAATTGCGGAAAATGCCTGAGACAATTGAAACTCCAGTGATTTTTCTGACAGCAAAAGCTGAAACCGCTAATAAAATTAGGGGTCTTCAAGTAGGTGCAGACGATTACATGACTGTACCATTTGAAAACGACGAACTTTTATTGAGGGTAAGAGCCCTTCTTAGAAGAGCTCAGGCGAGTCCTCAAGAAATGAAAAGCTCTCAATCTGGAAAAATTATTGCTGTTTTTAATTTACGTGGAGGGGCAGGTTGCACTACTTTGGCTGTGAATTTAGCTATTGGATTAAANCAACTTTGGAACGAAGAAGTCTGTCTGGTCGATTTTAGTCTGCCAATTGGGGTAGCGAATATTTATCTTAATATTCGACCTCACAATTCAATTAGTGGATTAACTGACTTTTATCCTGATGTGATCGATAGGGAATTAATCGAAAAGCATCTAACTTTCCATGAATCAGGTGGAATTTATTTGCTGGGAGGAGTATTTGAACCGGCAAATGCCGAGAAAGTTTCTGAGAATCACGTTGCTGCAATCTTGGATAGAATGAGGGAGCAATTCTCCTATGTACTAGTAGATACATCTCATGATTTCTCACCTCAAACATTATCTATTTTCGATAAGGCAGATGAAATTTTGATACCGATTCCTCCTGATATTGCTTCTTTATTATTAACCAAAGCAGCATTAAAAATATTTGATGACTTGGGGTATATTCAAGATAAAGTTCGCCTGGTGGTCAATTGGACCTTTAAAGAAAAAGGTTTAAGCGTCGAACATATTCAAGAAGCATTTAAACATAAAATCGGATCGCTAATTCAATATGATACAAATATATCTGAAGCGATAAGTACGGGAATTCCGGTGATCTTAAGCAGCCAATCAAAAAAACTGGTCACATCCATAGAAGATCTTTCATGGGACCTGAGTAGACCATCCGAGCAATTAAGCATTCCTGAGGAACCAACAGAGATGTGGACCCGTGTTTCAAAGCGGAAAAAGTTGATCCAGGAAAACCAATCTTTCTGGAGTAAACTTTTTAAAAGGTCGAAAGTTAACTAACCAAATAAGTAAAACAAATATTACTTTGCACAGCATTCCTTATTAGAGAGGAAGGATTTATTAATATCGTATCAAGATTAATCATTAAGTAATTCATTGATAAATGGTGCTATATCCCCGATAGAGCGTATTTTTTTTGAAAAATTATTGTGTTTCGCTGGTGGTCCAATAAAGATTGCAGGTACCTGATTGAAGGTATGCCTTCTAGTGGTAAGGTCTTCCATATTCCCATGATCGGATGTGATTAAAATCCCATCATTTTCAAAATCCCAATTATTAATTAGTCCATCTAGAACAAGATCGACTTTTTCAATTACTTTAAATGCATTTGAAAAATTTTGCTTATGACCGATGATATCAGTTTCCCAAAATTCAAACATTGAAAAACGATATTCTTTTGAAAGAGTAGCCAACAAAATTCCTGCTTCACCCGGACTGATTATTGGCGTGGCGTTAATATTGAGATGATCTCGCCATCCTTGACCTGTGAAGTCTGCGGATAATGCTTTACCCATTATTAAATCGTTTTGATCAAAGAGGCGAATCCCGGACGATACCGCTGCCAATGGTATTACCGAATGATTACGCTTCCTCGAATTGATCCCTGCAAAATAGGTTGGTGGATAAGCATTCAGTAAGCATGCATTTTTCCCCGCCTTGGCCATATGAGAGAAAATCGATATAGGCTTAGAGTTCCTTGGATTTTGTTTGCTTTTTTCTCGTTTTGATAAAAATAATTCTGTGATTTCTTGGTTTGGTTTTGGTCCATAGTGGTACCCTAAAAGTTTTGGAAAATTTAGACCTGTTAGTAAAGTTGCCTGCCCGGTTGCTGATTGAGGCAATCCTTCTACTCCCATTTTGGCATCAATGCTTATCATTGTGCAATAACGTGATAAAAAAGGGGCATTTTTTGCCAGTAATTTCGAGCCAGATAATAGATGATCGAAGGTTGGGGAATTGGCCGAAACAAAAGGGTTTTTTTCGGGGTCATCCTCACCCAGCCCAATCCCATCTAAAAAAATAAATAATACGTTCATAAGGATATTAGTTGATAATTGTCGGTTAAACCTTATATGGCAAAGGAAACCGTATTCTTAGTTTAGACCCGATTTGGGCATCCTTAAAAATTATCAAGCAAGACATAGATTTTCTTTGACAATTCAACGGTCTTCTCTTACAATAACTATTCGGTTTTATAAACTAAAGAGAGAGGTCATTCTAATATGAAAGAGTATACCACTGAGTTTATCCGAAATGTCGCATTAGTTGCTCATGGAAGTGCAGGAAAGACAATGATGGCGGAAGCATTTTTACGCTATTCAGGTGCAACTACAAGATTGGGGAAAATTGAAGATGGGGCAAGCGCTTCGGATTACGATGAAGAAGAAATTAGACGTAAAATATCATTGTATACAAGCATTCTTCCTGTAGAATTCAAAGACATTAAGATAAATATTTTAGATGCTCCTGGTTTTCCTGATTTTGTAGGTGAAGTAATTTCTGCCTTGCGAGTATCAGACGGGGCGTTGGTTTTAGTGGATGCAGTTTCGGGGATGGAAGTTGGCACAGAGATAGCATGGAGGTATTGCGACCAATTTAATTTACCTCGGATGGTAGTTATTAATAAAATGGATAGGGATAATGCAAATTTTGCCAAAGCGCTAGCATCTATCTCTGAGACCATAAAGACAAGATTGGTGAAGATCCAATTGCCATGGGGAGAAAGCCAGGATTTTAAAGGTGTTATTGATCTGATTACAATGAAGGCGTTTAGCGGGGACGGGCAGGTAGCGAAAGAAATTCCAGCCGAACTCAAGGAAGCTGCAGAGATTGCTCGCGCAGAGTTGATGGAAGCAGCCGCAGAAGGGGAAGACGCGTTGCTGGAAAAATATTTGGAAACTGGGGAATTAACTGAGGAAGAGTTGCTCAAAGGCTTAAAAAAGGTTGTACTGACAGGTACCTTTGTTCCAGTGTTATGTTCAGCCGCAGGCCGGGAAATTGGTGTAGGGCCATTACTGGAAGCGATAATTGCATTGTTTCCATCCCCGCTCGAAGTAACCCCACATCAAGCCCAAGGAAAAGAAACAGTTGAAAAATTGACCGCTTCGGATAGTGGACCTTTAGCTGCATATATTTGGAAGACAACTGCAGATCCGTTTGTAGGAAGAATGACATATTTCCGAGTTTATTCAGGTTCTCTTTCGGCAGACTCGCGAATTTGGAATCAANCCAAAGANGCCGAAGAACGCATGTCAGGGCTTCATATTCAACGCGGCAAGGAACAAATACCTGTAAAGACTGTCCATTCTGGAGATATAGCCTCAGTTTCCAAGCTAGCNGTTTCATCAACAAGCGATACGTTTAGCGATAAAGGGCACCCGCTGGTTTTAGCAAGTCCAGATTATCCTAGTGCCTTATATCGGGTAGCAGTCGGTCCAAAAACACAGGCTGACGCTACCAAAATTTCGTCATCTCTCACGAGATTATGCGAAGAAGATATGACTTTATCCTGGCATAATGAGAAAGCAACAGGGCAGACGATTTTACAGGGGATGGGAGATCAACATATTGATGTAGCTATCCGGCGGGCTGAAACAAAATTCCAAGTGGGGCTGGAAACATTCGAACCCAAAGTACCTTATCGCGAAGGAATTACAAAAAAGGCATCAGCTCAATATAGACATAAGAAACAATCTGGTGGATCAGGTCAATTTGGAGAGGTTCATCTTCGGGTTGAACCATTTCCAGAGGCAGATTTTGAATTTACTGACGAACTTGTGGGCATGAATCTTTCAAAATCATACTTACCGGCAATTGAGAAAGGAATTGCTGCCACTCTTGTGACAGGAGTTGTAGCCGGTTATCCTTTAAATAATGTTAAAGTGATTGTGTATGATGGCAAAGAACATCCAGTAGATTCAAAGCCTGTTGCTTTTGAAATTGCAGGACGTGAAGCATTTAAAATTGCAGTTCACGACGCAGGTCCTGTTCTTTTTGAACCGATTATGAATGTGCGTGTAGTTGTCCCGGATTCCAATATGGGTGATGTAATGAGTGATATGAACTCAAGACGCGGACGCGTTCAAGGTACTGAATCCGAATATGGCAGCACGGTTGTTGTTGCGCATGTACCTTTGGCAGAAATGTTGCGTTATACAACCCAAATCCGTTCGATCACTGGGGGGCGAGGATACTTCACTATGGAGCATGATCATTACGAGACAGTACCAACTCACATTGCTGCCGAAATTATTGAAACGCACAAGAAAGAAATGGCAGAAAAGAAAGAAGAGTAGCATTAAGATTGTGAAACTAATTTGATTATGTACCCCTCTACATATATTCGTAGAGGGGTACAATTATTTATTGTATATTTACAGAAATGAATGTGGTGACAATTGAATGAATTTAGAATTTCCAAACATGACGCAGATCGGATTATTAAAGTGAAGGTTTTTTTAAGGTTATCAGAAAATATAGAGAATAAATTAATTTTTGCCAGGGATAACATCAGCGACTAAGTTTATTAATTATTAATTGTTAACTCCTTAAATGGGTAGCCTGGAGAATTATGAAAACAGATTTAACGCACGAGGAAATATTAAGATATTCTAGACATCTACCGATTCCGGAAGTAGGCCTTCAAGGCCAAAAGAAGTTGAAAAATTCATCAGTATTAATCGTAGGTACAGGCGGTCTTGGGTCTCCGGTTGCCTTATACTTGGCTGCCGCAGGAGTGGGAAAAATAGGTATCGTGGATTATGACAAGGTCGAAACATCAAATTTACAGCGACAGATAATTCACAGTTCAACATCAATTGGAATTTCAAAGGTTCTTTCAGCGAAAAAACGAATGTTGGAACTAAATCCAGACATTCAGGTGTTTACATACAATGAACCATTTTCATCCGAGAATGCACTGCGCATAGCCGAAGAATATGATGTTCTTGTAGATGGTACTGATAATTTTCCTACTAGATATTTGATAAATGATGCTTGTGTAATTCTTGGAAAACCAAATGTATACGGGTCCATTTTTCGGTTTGATGGACAAGTAAGTACATTTTATGCAAAAAAAGGACCTTGTTATCGCTGTCTTTTTCCAGAGCCTCCACCACCGGGATTGATCCCAACCTGCGCAGACGGTGGCGTTCTAGGAGTTTTACCCGGAACGATTGGGACGATTCAGGCAACAGAAACGATCAAATTATTATTAGGGATCGGCTCTAATTTGGTTGGAAGACTTTTGCTTTACGATGCTTTAGATATGTCTTTTGATTATGTTAACCTAAAGAAAAACCCTCATTGTAAAATTTGTGGCCCGAATCCAACAATTGATAAACTAATTGATTACGAAGAATTTTGTGGATATCCAAGGAGAGATGAATTAAATTCTGCGTTGGACGAAAGTTTGTTGATAGTCCCAAAGGAATTATTAAAAAAATTTACTCGAAAGGAAAACTTCCTTTTGATTGACTTAAGAGAATCATTTGAACTGGAAATTTCGTCTATCAAGGGTGCTATGCATATACCTTTTGGGCTATTATCGCAAAGAATGAAAGAGATGGATCGCAAACAGGAAATTATTCTATTTTGTAGGACAGGCATTCGTTCAAGAAAAGCGTTAGAATTGCTGGTTGGATCAGGTTTCAGTAAGGTGAAACATTTACAAGGTGGTATAAATTCATGGGCAAGTACGATAGATCCTGATTTGCCAGTTTATTGAACCATAATATTGATTAGGAAATTCAATAGATATAGAGATACCATTCCGATAATTATTGTAAGAACTATATTTCTGGTACGCCAGGCGATAATAATTGCCAAAAATCCTGCGAATAATCGCGGAAATATCAAAAGAATTTGAGAATCATATGTTTGAACAAGTTCAGGAATTATTATTGCCGATAATACCGCAATCGGGACAAATTGTAATGCACGCTGGATATTGGGTTGAAGTTTGATCTTGTCCGAATATAAGATGAAAGATAACCTGGTTAGAAAAGTAAATATTCCAACGATAATTATAGAATACCAAATCGAAGACATTATTTTTCACTCCACAATCCAACGCAAATTCCGATAATTACTGCGAATATTAGCCCGAGTTTATAAGGAAAATCAATAGATAATGCGGCAACAATCCCGGAAGAAATTGCCGCGAATAATCCTGGGCGATCTTTGATCATGGGGACTACCAAAGCAATAAAAGTCAGCGGAAGCGCAAAATCCAGGGACCAGCTATCTGGAATTTGAGTACCAATAACNAAACCCAGCCATGTGCTAATTTGCCAGGAGCTCCATAAGGCTAAACCTGCTCCTAAAAAATACCAGCGCTTATTTACATTGTTGAAATTTTGGAATTTTGCAATTGTTACAGCATAAGCTTCGTCAGTCAGCAAATAGGAAAGAATTACCTTCCATAGGATGCTCAGGTCTTTTGTATGCGGAGCAATTGAAGCTGAGTAAAGGATGTGGCGAAGGTTTATTATAAAACCAGTTAGAACCATTACCAAAAGAGGTGAATTTATAGCTGCTAATTGAACCAGTAAAAATTGAGATGATCCCGCAAAAACGATCAGTGACATTCCTTGTGTTTCTATGCCTGATAATCCGGCTTGTCTTGCAAGGATGGCAAATATTAACCCAAAAGGAAAAACTCCGATTAGTATTGGGAACTCATCCCAAATCCCAGAGAAAAAATCTGACATATATGGTTTTTTTGAATGGTCCAATTTAATATCCTTCCTTTTGAAAATGACTTGGCGATTATATTATATGTTTATCGAATATTAATAAACATAGTGTATAGTTCAGAAGTTAAGAAATATCAAATTCAAGAAAACCAATAATAGGTGATTATGAAAAATAATAATGTGATACTTGTTGTTTTAGCCCATCCTGATGATGAATCATTTGGGATGGGGGGAACACTTGCTAAATATGCAGCTCAAGGAGTTGATGTTCACTTGTTGTGCGCAACAAAAGGCGAAGTGGGCGATGTGTCTCCTGAGAAATTGATTGGTTATGATTCTGTCGCAGATTTAAGGGAATCCGAATTACGCTGTGCTGCGGAGCATCTGGGTTTAAAGCAAGTTCACTATCTTGGTTACCGCGATTCGGGAATGTCAGGATCCTCGGAGAACCATCACTTGCTTTCTTTGGCATCTCAAGCTGTCGATGATGTTTCCAGAAAAATTGTAGGCTATATCAGGGAACTGAAACCAAGCGTTGTATTAACCTTTGATCCAATAGGAGGATATCGCCACCCAGATCATATCGCAATTCACAATGCGACTGTTCGTGCGTTCCATCAGGCAGGAGAAAAAAATTTTATTACCGATGGACTGGAGCCATTTAAACCTGAAAAACTTTATTTTCATACATTTCCAAGAGGTTTCTTGCGTTCAGTTGTGAAAATATTGAAATTCTTTGGCAGGGATCCAAAAAAATTTGGCCGCAATGGTGATATAGATCTTGAATCATTTGCGTATGAAAATTTCCCGATCCACACAGTGATCAATATAAAAAAATATCGAGAGCTAAAAGAGAAAGCAGGTAGTTGCCACGCAAGCCAGGGTGGAGGCAGAATGGGAGGAAGATTATTAAGTAGTCTTTTTCGATTGTTTGATAATAAAGAAACGTTTATGCAGGCGTTTCCAGTTATTAATTCAAAAGTACCTGTATCTTACGATTTATTTAGCAGATAAAAAATCGAATAAGGGAGAGACTGCGTTTATTTTATTTTTTGTTTGATCGAGTTTATAACAATCTGATCAAGATCTGGAAGAACTTCACTTTTAGTTATTCCGAGTGCTTTACGTTGCGCCTCACGCCACATCTCAAGACGTATTCGGATCTCTACCTCAAGCCCTTGATCTGATGGAAGGTAGAAATATTTCCCCAATTGCTCCTTGGGAAGATATTGTTGAGGGCTAAAGTGTCCAATATTGCTGTGAGGATATTTGTATTCTTTTCCATGACCTAATGCAGCCGCGTCTCTGCTGTTATCTTTTAAATGAGTTGGCACATCACCAACCCCTTCCTGTTCAATTAAGTTGAATGCCTTGAAGTAAGCTCCGGCTGAATTAGATTTCGGAGCAGTAGCTAAATATATTGTCGCTTCAATTATCGGGTAGATACCTTCTGGGAGCCCTAAATAGCTGAACGATTGAGCAGCAGCGTTGGTAACTACCAATCCCTGTGGATCTGCCAGACCAATGTCTTCACTTGCCAGGATCAATAAGCGCCTTAAAATAAAGCGAGGATCTTCACCTGCGTAGATCATTTTTGCTAGCCAATATAAAGCCGCATCTGGATCAGACCCACGTACGGATTTTATAAATGCTGAAATAGTATCATAATGTGAGTCGCCATCCTTATCGTATAAGACCGCACGGCGTTGGATGGATTCTTGGGCAATGTCAAGTGTTATATGGATAATTCCGTCTGAATTAGTAGAGGTTGATTCGACTGCAAGCTCTAAAGCATTTAATAAATTACGCGCATCGCCCGTTGCCACGTCTATTAAGTGTGCTCGAGCGTCAATATCAACAAGAATTGACCGATTGCCATATCCTTGCTCCGAATTGGTTAAAGCTCCATTAAGAACTTGCTCCAATTCTTCATTGGAAAGAGGCAGCAATTGAAATATTCTTGATCGAGATACAAGTGCTTTTATTACTTCGAAGTAAGGATTGTCGGTTGTTGCACCAATTAGTATAAGCAGTCCACTCTCAACATGGGGAAGAAGAGCATCTTGTTGAGCCTTATTCCATCTGTGCACTTCGTCAACAAATAATATGGTCCGCTTACGGTAAAGCCGGCGTCTTTCTTGGGCATCAGTAATAACACGCCTTAATTCTGCAACTCCTGCGAGTACTGCGGACATTGTTTCAAAATGTGATTGAGTTGAGTTGGCGATTATTTGTGCTAGTGTTGTCTTGCCGGTTCCAGGAGGTCCCCAAAAAATGATCGAAGAAAATAGTCGATCGGTTTGAATTGCCCTGCGGAGCAACTTGCCTTCACCAATAACATGAGTTTGACCTATATACTCAGATAAGGTTCTAGGACGCATGCGTGCAGCCAATGGTGCTTCTTTGGAGATGCTTTCCTGTAAAGCGTGGTCGAAAAGATCAGTCATATGGTATTAAACTTTCGAAATTTAGTAGCCTAAAAGATAAGAAAATAATTAAACAATATTATGGATTTATTATAAGTTAGTAGTTATTTAGTATGGTCAACAAACGATAAAAAAAATATAAGATTGATATGGAAAGGGATAGACATGCCGCCCATCTGCGCCGTATTATTTGGATGAGTTCAGTAAATCTTGGTAGGTGATCCATATCAACAACTTCATGAAATAGGATATAACCTCCTATTGAACCTAAAACAAAGGTCAATGGATCAATTATTACCCAAAAGAAAAGTGTTTCGTTAGACATAATTTTTACCATCACAATTACGGAGTTGTAGGATGACTAGAAACATAATATAAATCAAGTATAGATTACTTTTCTTATGTGTGCAATAAAACCGAGAGTCAGTCACCAAACATTAAATTCTTTGTGGTATATTTTGAGAAAATCAGTTCTTCATCAATTTTTTCTACAGGGATGTATAATCCATAACTAAATATTAATTAGGAGATATACATGCGTCCAGATTGGGATTCTTATTTTATGAAGATAGCCTATGCCGTATCCGAGCGTAGCACCTGTGATAGGGCTTTCGTGGGTTGTGTTTTGGTTCAAGAGAAACGTATCCTTACAACAGGATTCAATGGATCACCCAAGGGTCAACCTCATTGTGATGAAGAAGGCCATTTGATTGTTGATGGTCATTGCGTCAGGACAATTCATGCAGAGACAAATGCAATTATTCAGGCAGCTCTTCACGGAGTGTCTACCAAAGGCGCTGCATGTTATGTAACTCATTTTCCGTGTATAAATTGTACGAAAGCGCTTATCAATGCTGGTATTGTGCGTTTGGTTTTTTGTGTAAATTACAGAACTGACGAAAATGCATTAAATTTTCTAAAAACAGCGAACATTGTTATATCCCAACAAGATTATTTAAAAAATTTATAATGAAATAAATTACTTACTAATTGAGGAAGGGAAATTAATGATGCAGATACTTCGGTCGGAAAAATATTTTCCTGCCAGAATATTTATTTTTGCATTAATTGTTAGATTGATTCCTGTTCTGCTAACATCCAATCTTGGTATCGGTTTGGACGACATGTTTCAATACGATATGTTGGCAAGAAGTATAGAATCTGGAAATGGATATCGTTGGTACGCTCAGGAAGATTTCTATCTTGTACAACAATACATTGATTTTGATATGTCAATGGTCGATTATGACCCTCGCGGCATATTGACTTCATTTCGCCCACCATTGTACCCGGCTTTTTTGGCATCAGTTTATTTCTTTTTCGGTGTGAGCGCTAAACGTTTTTTTATCATACGCATTATTCAATCGATAATGGGAGCTGCGTTAGCTCCTCTTACTTATTTAATAGCAAAATCCGTTATTCCTCTAACATCAAAATGGTGGAAAATGGCAGCCTGGCTGGTGGCTTTATATCCTATGCTTGTGATATACCCTTTATCATTGGCGACAGAGAATTTGTTCTTTTTATTAATTATATGTTCGTTATGGGTGTTGTTAATAGCTGAGAAAAAACGTAAATGGATATTTTTTGCTCTAGCAGGAATTCTTCTAGGATTGACTTGCCTGACCAGGTCGGTGGCTATAGTGTTTGCTGGTTTGGTGGTATTTTGGACCTGGTTTATTTTAAAAGAGCAAAAATTTGCCTTGACTATATTTTTATTGGTAAGCATTGTCACTATACCCTGGATGCTTCGTAATACTTTTTTACACCACAAGTTGACGGGAATAGAATCTGCACTTGGATATGATCTTTATGTTGGCTACCATCCTGAAGGATCAGGTACTTTTCAATACGGGATCTCATTGGACCTGATGCCATATTTAGATGATGGATTGCGAGATAAGATAGGACAAAGCCAGGCATTTGAATTTATCAAAAACAACCCGGAACGAATACCTTATCTTATTATCCGCAAGTTAGGATATTTTTTTGGTTTGGAGAGAAGGGCGCTTACTTATTTTTATTCCAATAATTTCTTAGGTCCGATTCCAAATAAAATTTTAGTGGTCATTTCCTTTTTATTTCTCACTCCATTTGTTTTAATAAGTTTATCCGCAATGATTGGATTTGGGATAACAAAATGGGATCGCACCAACTCCCTAATTGGATTATTGATTGTTGGATATCTAGTTCCCCATATTCTTATCCTGGCAGAGGATCGTTTCCATTTGACATTGATTCCATTTTTAATAATAGCGGCTGTATCTGGTTGGGGAAGTGGCTGGCCAATCATAAAGAGTAGATGGAAAACTCGGAATGGAAAGATCGCATTAATTATTTCTATGATAATTTCGTTGTTGCTGGTTGCGAACTGGTCTATGGAATTATATCGAGATAGAGAGATGATAAATCTCTTGTTTGGCCCAAACGGAAATACAACATATTTCCCATATTAGAAAGAAATCTGCACCTTACTCGTCAAAAAATAACATCGCTACGAATGGATTTGAAAATGAATATAAAGCAAATGGATTCGTTGAAATTAGACTGGCGTATTGCCGTACTTTCTGTAATTAGCACGTTGCTAATTATTATTGATCATTATTATAAGTTGACCACCTGGAAATTTATTGACCGGACAATTCTTTATTTGCTAATTCCAATGGCGATAGTTCTATTTATATTTCGGGAAAAGCCTGGGGATTATGGATTTTGCCTTGGAGATTGGAAATTAGGTTTAATATTAACCTTTGGTAGTGTTATCTTGATCGCTCCCATTTTATGGTTTGTAACGCATGGGAACTTGGGAATGCGTGACTATTATCAAGATCAGCTAAAAGGATTACCCTGGACAACATTTGCAGATCTATTAGGGTGGGAATTTATCTTTAGAGGATGGTTACTGTTTGGTTACGCAAGAAGATTCGGACCTGAAGCTTTGTGGCTTCAGGCTGTTCCGTTTGCATTAGCTCATGTTGGCAAACCGGAAATTGAGACACTCTCAACAATTTTTGGAGGATTCGCGTTTGGGTGGGTTGCTTGGCGGACCAAATCATTTATTTACCCATTCCTGATCCATTGGTTCGTGGCAACATTTACGATAGTTGCCGCTTCGGGGTTACTGGGAT
>BS_KBA_SWE02_21mDRAFT_10000697_pt1 | contig 12751 bp, 9 predicted proteins | sample BalSeasSWE02_21m_FD_9196 | JGI IMG/M metagenome (IMG submission 9196)
CGTATTAAACTTAACACTATTTTGTAATTCAAAATAACCATATACACCTCTTATCATATTATGATATGCATTACTTTCTATTAAACCAGAAATTTTTAAACCAGCAACTATTCCAAAAAAAACAAAAGCACCAACCAGTATTTTTTTTGATGTTTTAATAGCTAAAGTCATTTTTCTAATAACAACAAACAAAGCAATCATTAATATTATAAATGCTATTATAGGAGTATTTATATAGGAGGCTGAAAACTCTTTTAGTTCCTCATGATTCGATTCTATCAACAGGAACATAAAAGAAGATGAAAAGTTGGAAGATACCGCTATGTAAGAGGCGGTTTCTAACACAAAATAGAAAATATATAAAAACCATAAAAAGTCAATAAATATTTGCCTTTTTAGCACGTCGCTATAAAATATTGCAAGAATAATTAAACAGAATGACACATCTTCTCTAAAATCTCCATTTTCAATAAAATAAAGGTCACTAAAAAAATACAAGAAAAGGTACTTAAAAAATAAGGGGAGAAAAAAAACAATAAAAAATTTATATTGATTGATTTTCACTTTTTAAATATTTTGTACGGTTAAAAAAGACAAAAAAACATACTGAAAACAAATACAGTATAATACTCACAATATAAGCATAAAACACACCATGTAAATTAAAATATTTTAACAAATATATACTCAGCACATAAAAAGAAACGTATAGTATAGCATCACTTATAAAATAAGAACTTACCATTTTTTTAGCATGAAATTGATAAGCAAAAGAGAATGCAATAATTTTAATAAAATCACCTATTAATTGTAAATAAAAAAACTGCTCTATGGATTTAAATTCATTTGTTAAAACCAAATTTATAAGTTTATCTCGAGCTATTAAAATGCAAAAAAACAAAACAATTACAAAAGGAATTAAATATTTGAAATACGTCCCCATTATTTCAACAAAACCCTTAACGGTTTTATTTGAAGCAAGTAATGGCAAAAGGTACAAAGTGAATAAAGAAGAGAAAAAAATCATATAGAAACTAGAGATTTTATTCATTGCTTCCCACAAACCTGCTGTATTGACGTCAATAGTTGAAATAATACTATTTCTGATAAGCAAGTAACTAAAACTTATTAAAAAGGTAGAGTAAATTGCCATAAACAAATAAACAGATATAGATTTTAAAAAGCTTATTGATATGCTTCTCAAATTAGTAATAGCATCTATAAAAATGGTTCTTACCTCTTTTATAAAAACACTTGCAACAAAACTTAAAACAGGAACCATAACACCAGCCATTAACGCTCCATTTAATCTAAAATAATAAATGAGCAAAAATGTAATTATGGCATTTAGTAAATTGGATACACTTATGAGTATTGTGTATAGTTTAAACTTTTGCAACCCATTAATAATATAAACAATTAAAAAATTCAAAGAAATTAAAGGCAGCAACAAAGATAGGTATCTAAATACTAAAGTTAAAGAGGGGTCTTTTAAAACAGAAATGGCAAGTTGATTTGAGAAAATAAATATTAAAACTCCAATCAATAGAGATATTAAAACACTAAACGCAAATGCGGAAACTGTAATTATTTGTATTTGTTTCTTGTCGTGTTTGTTTTCTGCAATATATTTTATTAATCCACTTTGGAATCCACTTGCAGTAATTCCAAGAACGCCTTGTAAAGCGTTTTTGAAGTTTCCAACAATGGCATACCCTGCTGGACCTAAATATATTGCGCTGACTTTAGAAACAATAAATGACGTAAATAGTTTTCCTAGAACAATTACACCATTAAAAGAAAAAACTTTAAAAAACTGATTATAAAATATTTTTTTAAAAAAAATTTTCAAGTTTAAAGTTTCTAGTTAATATTTTTATTAATGTCAACCCCAAAAAGCGAACTACCGAATATTAATAAAACAACACCATAATATAACAAATAACTGACAAAATGGGCCATAACAGCCCCTTTAACGCCATATAAGTCAATAAAGTAGATACTTGTTAAATATAATATAGTTACTAAGAACGCTTCAGTAACAATGTAATGCCAAAACATTTTTTTTGCCAAAAACTGATAGGCAATAACCAGAGATAGCACCTTTACAAAATCACCCAGCAATTGCCAAAAAAACAAATCCTCAACAGGTTGAAATTCATTTGAAAAAACCCCTAACACTATATAAGGTTTTAAAAAGTAAATAAGAATCAAACCCAATCCAAAAATAGGCATGACCGTTTTGTAAAAACTAAAAACTTCCTTTCTAAACTCTTTTATGCCATTAATTTCACTAAACCTAGGCAAAATATAAAGGGCCATGAGAGAACTAACCAACATTAAATAATATTTAGAAATTCTTGTCATGGCTTCCCAGAAGCCCGCATCCTTATAACCAATATTATCAATAATATAATTTCGAATAGCTAATAACACCAAAGGTAAAATGATGGCTGAGAATAAAGCCATCATGGTATATGAACTCATTTTTTTCAAAAAGCTAAAACTTATTTGTTTTACTGAAATGAGGCCAACTAAACTTCGCCTGTTTATTATAGCCACTAAGGTAATTAAACAGATCAATGATTCAGAAATAGCAACAGAAATTAAAGCTCCTTGTATTTTATTTTGATAAATTAATAATAAAGTAATGGCAACTACCAAAATTTGACCTATTATATTGATCACAATAAGCATTTTGTAGTTTGAAAACCCATTCATTATTGAAAAGGAAAACATATTCAGTGCATAAAAAGGCAGAACAATGGCGAAAATTTTTATGACATAAGGATAATTATTATAAGTAGGGAAAATGATATCATTAATACTTTGCGCATTAAAATAACAAAAAAAGGAAACTAAAATAGTGGCAATAAAACCAAGGTAAAACACAGTAGAAAGTGCTTTACTTAACCTAACCGTGTTATCTTTAAACTCAGCAAAATATTTTACCGCACCGTTATAAAACCCTAAAATGGAAATAGTCTGAAAGGAGCTTACAAAATTCCTTAAATTACCAATTAATGCCAGACCCTCAGCTCCAATAAAAATAGCAATAGCCTTTGAAGTTAAAATTCCCGCAATTATTTTAGTTAATAAAGAGACCGTTTGTAAAGACGCTACTTTAACTAAAACATTTTTGTTTATGTAAGCTATTAATTTCTTCAATTAATATAATTATTTATTAATTATGGAGAAAACAGATATTTGTTACAAAAATTGTATAAAATCTGAAAAGTTATTCATTTTCAATCAGGCCAAATATACAAAATCATTTTAAGCAGCTTCCTTTAAAAAGGGCTATGATTTATATTTTGAAAGAAATTAAAGAAGCTTATTTTTCTTAAATAATAAATAGTAGATATTAATCCCGAAAATTATGGTATTGGTTATAATAATGGGTTTTGACAAAGGCTCAAGCAAAAAACCATAAAGCACAAAAACGAAACAGCCTACAGAATTAATTATTCGAAGTTTAACAACTGATTTCATTAAAAAAGAAATCAACACAGTTGTCATAGCCAAATAACCAACCCATTCAGTTATTGAAATTCCAAATAAATCCATATTTTATACTTGGGTCATTCGAATTTAAACGCTTTTTTTGCGCTTTCTTTCTACTTCAGTTAAGTATATTTTACGTAAACGCAAATGTTTGGGTGTTACCTCAACGTATTCATCTTTTTGAATATATTCCAATGCCTCTTCTAATGAAAATTTAATAGCAGGAACTATTTTTGCCTTATCATCTGCACCAGAAGAACGAACGTTACTTAATTTTTTCGTTTTAGTAACATTAACAGTCATATCATCACCACGTGAATTCTCACCAATAACCTGACCTTCATAAATATCTTCTCCCGGGTCTACAAAAAACTTACCTCTATCCTGTAATTTATCAATGGAGTAAGGAATGGCCTGCCCTTTTTCCATAGATACCAAACTTCCGTTTTGACGTTCAGGAATACCTCCTTTTAACGGTTGGTACTCTTTAAAGCGATGTGCCATTATGGCTTCACCTGCAGTAGCTGTCAATAAATTATTACGTAAGCCAATAATCCCTCTTGAAGGAATCATGAATTTACAGATCATTCGCTCTCCTTTAGCTTCCATGCTTAACATTTCCCCTTTTCTTAAGGAAACCATTTCAATAGCCTTGCCTGATACTTCTTCTGGTAAGTCAATGGTCATTTCCTCAATGGGCTCACATTTCACGCCATTAATTTCTTTAATGATAACTTGTGGCTGACCAATTTGCAGTTCGTAACCTTCACGTCGCATGGTTTCAATTAAAACAGATAAATGCAATACGCCTCTACCAAAAACTAAAAATTTATCCGCACTCTCCGTTTCACTTAAGCGCAATGCCAGGTTTTTTTCAAGCTCCTTGTATAAACGTTCTTTTATATGACGAGAAGTCACAAATTTTCCGTCTTTCCCAAAAAAGGGTGAATCATTAATTGTAAACAACATACTCATTGTTGGTTCATCAATAGCAATGGTTTTTAAAGCCTCTGGGTTTTCAAAATCAGCTACCGTATCTCCAATTTCAAATCCTTCCAGTCCTACCAAAGCACAAATATCTCCAGCCTGAACGGATTCTACTTTTTTACGACCTAATCCTTCAAAAACATGAAGTTCTTTAATTTTAGATTTCGTGATTTTACCATCTCTTTTAACTAAAGAAATGTTCATTCCTGTTTTCAACTCACCACGTTGTAACCGACCAATGGCAATTCTACCTGTAAAAGAGGAATAATCTAATGAAGTTATGAGCATCTGAGTAGTTCCTTCATCAATTTTTGGAGAAGGAATATGCGCAATAACCATATCTAATAAAGGCTCTATATTTGTTGTTGGTTTCTTCCAGTCGTCACTCATCCAGTTATGTTTGGCAGAACCATAAACCGTAGGGAAATCTAACTGCCATTCTTCAGCACCTAATTCAAACATTAAATCAAAAACAGATTCATGCACCTCTTCCGGAGTACAATTTTCTTTATCCACTTTATTTATAACCACGCATGGTTTCAAACCTAAATCAATGGCTTTCTGCAATACAAATCGGGTTTGTGGCATAGGTCCTTCAAAGGCATCAACTAATAATAACACACCATCAGCCATATTAAGTACACGTTCCACTTCACCACCAAAATCGGCGTGACCTGGGGTATCTATGATATTAATTTTTGTGTCCTTATATATTACCGAAACGTTTTTTGAAGTAATAGTAATACCTCTCTCGCGTTCCAAATCATTGTTATCAAGAATTAAATCACCGGTATTTTCATTATCACGAAATAAATGACAGTGATACATGATTTTATCAACCAGGGTGGTTTTACCGTGATCTACGTGTGCAATGATTGCAATATTTTTTATATTAGCCATAATAGTGCCTTATTTTAAGCGTGCAAAGGTAATTATAAATAATGGATAAATTATACAATACCCCTTTTTTGGGTATTCCTTTTTTTAAAACATAAAAAAAGGGCGCGCTATTCACTGTATCTTTCTTGTATTTAACACCTTAAAACAAGAAAGGATGCCGTTACTATCGCTAATACATTTAAAAATTCAAATCTATTTTCACGTAACACATATTACACATTAATTAAGTATTAATAGTATCTTTGCTCAGAAATAATAAGAAACCATAGTATTTATGACACTTACTGATGTCCCTAAACTAAAATATACCAATTCCAATAACTTCTTCTTGTTATGTGGCCCATGTGCTATTGAAGGAGAAGAAATGGCTTTAAGGATTGCTGAAAAAGTAGTAAAAATTACAGATTCACTTCAAATTCCATACGTATTTAAAGGTAGTTTTAAAAAAGCCAACCGGAGTAGAATTGACAGTTTCACGGGAATTGGAGATGAGAAAGCATTAAAAATACTTCAAAAGGTTTCTAATACTTTTGATATTCCAACAGTCACTGACATCCATGAAATATCTGATGCGCATCTGGCTGCTCAATATGTGGACGTATTACAGATTCCTGCATTTTTAGTTCGACAAACAGATTTAGTAGTAGCTGCCGCCAAAACCGGAAAAGTGGTGAACCTAAAAAAAGGACAATTTATGAGTCCGGAAAGCATGAAACATGCTGTACAAAAAGTAAAAGACGCTGGCAATGAGAAAGCCTGGATTACTGATAGAGGCACTATGTTTGGCTATCAGGATATGATTGTTGATTTTAGAGGCATCCCAACCATGAGGGCTTATGCCCCTACGGTTCTTGATGTTACACATTCATTGCAACAACCCAATCAGGTGAGCGGTGTTACGGGAGGAAGACCAGATATGATTGAAACTATTGCCAGAGCTGGTGTGGTCAATAATGTAGATGGTTTATTTATTGAAACGCATTTTGATCCGGCACATGCAAAAAGTGATGGTGCGAATATGTTACATCTAGATTACTTGGAAAAACTATTAAGTAATTTAGTTAACATTCGTAAAACCATTAATTCACTTTAAGTGCTTCAATGAACATATTCAACTTCTTCAAACCTGTTTTGGTTTACTTTTTTCTTATGTTTTCAATAATGGGTTTTGCACAAGAGGCTATTCCTGTAAAATATACGGCATCCAAAAAAGGCAAGTTTTTCATTAGCTGGGGCGGAAACAGAGAATCATACACAAAATCTGATATTACTTTTAAAGGTGACAATTATAACTTTACAATACATGATCTAACTGCTCATGACAAGCCTAAAGGCTGGCACCTAGATTATGTTAACCCAACCAAAATAACCATCCCGCAAACTAATTTTAAAATTGGTTATTATATTTCTGATAATTATATGATTTCTTTTGGTTTAGACCATATGAAGTACGTTATGCATCAAAATGAATCAAGACGTGTAGAAGGTTTTATAAACTTACCAAATGATGAATCAGGATCGGTGTATAATGGTGCATACAACAATGATCTCTTCTTGGTATCAAAAGATTTTTTGACCTTTGAACATACTGATGGATTAAATTATATNTATTTAGATTTTGCCAGATCAGATGATATTTCAACTATTTTTCAGATAAAAAATACCGACAAAATTCAAATAAATTTTAATGAAGGAATTGGCGGTGGTATTCTATACCCTAAGACCAATACTGAATTACTTCAAAAAGACAGATATGATGAATTTCATTTAGCGGGTTATGGAGTTTCCATCAGTGCAGGACTTAATCTGACTTTTTTAAAGCATTTCTTTATTCAGGGCGATTTAAAAGGAGGTTATATCAATATGCCTGATATCAGAACCACCATGAATACGGCTGATAGTGCGTCACAGCATTTCTTCTATTTACAACGAATTATCTCCGTTGGGGGTATTTTTAGAATTTAAGAATAACCTGTCTTACTTTTTGTTTCTAGGTAAAGCTTCTTCTGGAAACGGGAATAAAATAGTAGAATTCTTTTCTGCCGCAATATGAGATAAGGTTTGATACAATCTTAATTTGATTGCAGAGGGTGATTGATCTATAAGTTTACCAGCTGCTAATAAATTTCCAGCAGCTTGTTCTTCAGCCAAGGCTAATATGATTCGGGCACGTCTAGAACGTTCAGCTTCGGCCTGATTTGCCATCATTCGTTTCATGTTTTCTGGCAACTGAATATCTTTAATCTTAACATCAATAATATCAATTCCCCAACCCTTGGTTTCAACTTCAACAATCTTCTTAATATTTTTACCCATCTCTTCCCGCTTAGATAAAATGGTATCTAGCTCAACCTTTCCGCAAACATCGCGCAAAGCAGCCTGAGATAACTGTGTAATAGCAAAATTGTATTCTTCTACTTCAAGTACAGCCATTTCTGGATTCGTAACTTTAAAAAACACCACACCGTCAATACTACAGGGCACATTGTCTTCAGTCATGACTTCCTGAGAGACTATATTTATAGTGATTACCCTAATATCTACTATTTGAATGGAATCCACTAAAGGAATGATCCATCTAAACCCCGGTTGTAATGTTTCAACGTATTTACCAAACCTGAATTTCAAGGCCCGTTTATATTCAAAAATAATGCGAATTCCAGATAACAGGAAAACGGAAAAAATCACAAAAAGTATTAACGGTGGAAACATGACTTATTTATTTTAGTTTATTCAATAAAAGGTCTTATAATATCATTCTTTTTTGCCAGGTAAACAATGATATTTGTCATATTGATTTACAGTAAGTTACTATTTACAAATCATTTTTAAGTCATTTAATATTGGGAATCATTTTTAAAAAATGGAATGCGATATTGTTCTTTTCTGTTCTTTTCCTGTAAGTTTCTAACAATTTTTGTAGCCATTCCTCTGGAGACAACCCGAGGTAAACTTGCTAAAAAATATATTTAATAAAAAGTATAAGTTACAAAGCTAAGCTTTTCAATTAACTTCCTTAGGTACTTAGACATCTGAGAGAACAATTAAAGCAACTTGTTTGTTAACATTTCTAATAGCTCGAACTAATTTATTTATACATGTTTCAAAATATCTAAATAACTATATTTGTAACAACATAGTAAAAACAGCATCCACTGCCTATGGAATCATTAACATTTGAAAATTTTATAAGCTTAATTATTGTATTTGTTTCATGGCTTTTAATTGCTTTTTTATTAACAGCTAAAACAAAAAACAAAACAAGTAATATACTATTAGCCCTATTCCTAATCGTAAATGCCCAAGACTCCAGTGGTATGTTTGCAAGTTACTTTGTATACCCTAAATTTCCCGGATGGGGTATGATAATTAACTCAACGGTATTTTTTAAATTGCCGCTCTTATACTTATATGTACTATCTGTTATCTATTCTGATTTCAAATTACAGAAAAAACATCTTCTACACGCATTAACCTGGGTTATTAATATTATTATTTTAACACCACATTTTTTTGCTGTTGATTTTGACGGTAAATTGGCTTTTTTAAATGAAAATAATGTTGAAAAAAAGTCCGAAATTTGGGCCTCATATATATTAGTTCATATTCAGATAGTAGTATATTTTATTATGTGTTTTATGGCCATAAAAAAATATAAATTATTACTGCTTGAAAACTATTCAAATGCCAGTTTATTCAATTACAAATGGTTGTTTCAAATTATATTATTATTTGCAATTGAGGCCCTTATAGGTACTTTTAAAAATGTCTTTTTGTTTGCCCATTTAGATATGGCACTCTATATATCTCAAATTTCAGTATCTATTTTTGCTTTAGGATTTATAACTTGGATTGTTTTAAAAGCATTACATAGTCCAGAATTATTTAGGGGTATTAATATTAATTTGCAATTGGTTAAAAATTTGGTACTTGAACAAATAAATTTAAACAAAGAGGTTATTAGGGAAGATGAACTAGAAGAGATAGCTCAACTTAAAAAACATATGTCAAATGAGGAACCTTATTTAGACGCCTCTTTAACCATTGACGACCTCTCCAAACAAATGAATATTCCAACCAAAGATTTGTCTATTTTAATTAATCATCATTTAAACCAGCATTTTTTCGATTTTGTAAATGGCTATCGTATTAGAAAAGCCATGGAAATTCTTCAAAATCCTAAAAAGTCAGAGCTTACTATTCTTGAAATATTATATGAAGTAGGTTTTAATTCAAAATCATCATTTAATACGGCGTTTAAAAAACACACCAATCAAACACCTACACAATTCCGTGAAAAGCACTTAAAATCAGTGGCTTAAAAAAAGTCGAACGCCTTGACTGAAAAAGTCGAACCAATTTATTTTAAATAAAGGGTTCGACTTTTTTTATTCGGTCGATTCTCAATGATTTCTATTACAACTTTGTATCATCAAACCAAAGAAAGTATAGAAATCATGAAACAATCAAAAATCAAACAGTTAATCTTAGGATTCTTTTTAATATCAAATATCTTATCTGCAACAGAAATTAAATGGCAAATTACAGGTAAAATAATTGAAGACAAAACAGAAGAAGCTATTCCATATGCAACAGTCGCCATTTATAATAAAATTGATTCAAGTGTTGTTACCGGCACTATTAGTGATGACAATGGCCAATTTCTTTTAGAAAAAATTTCTCTTGGTGACTATTATTTAAAAATCAGTTTTATGGGTTATAAAGATCATTTTATTGACTCCATAAATTTTAATAGTGCAGACACAAATATTGATTTAGGAACCATTCAACTTAAAACGAATTTAGAAGCACTAAACGAAGTTCTTGTTACTTCAAAAGCAAAAGCTATTAAAAATGCTGTCGACAGACAAATACTTTCTGTAGGTTCTAACCTATCGGCTACTGGAGGCACTGCTGTTGATGCCTTAAGGTTGTCGCCGTCCATTCAAATAGACTCAGATGATAATGTCAAATTACGTGGGAGCGCCAATTTTATCGTTTTAATTAACGGAAAACCAACCACATTAAGTGCTCAGGATGTTTTAAAACAAACGCCGGCAAATATTATTAGTAAAATTGAGGTGATTACCAATCCATCTGTGAAATATAGTGCCGAAGGTGGCGCAGGAATTATCAATATTATATTAAAAAAAGGTGCTTCAAGCGGACTAAATGGCATGATTAATTCTATGGTTGGAACTAAAAATAAATATTCGGCAGATACCAGTATTAACTTAAACAAAGAAAAAGCTAGTTATTCTTTTGGCATTGATTGGAGAGCCTATACCAAAGTTGCTTTTAATAATTATTACAGAACACTCTACAATGAAAATAATATCCATTTTGCGAGTATGCTGCAAGACAGAAGCTTTACTGATTCTAATTTAGGCTTTAGATTTGGATTAGATTATAATCCTAACAATAAAAACAACCTCACCTATTCTTTTCATACAGGATATAACAAGGTAGATGGACGTGTACTTAGCACCAATTCAGGTTATACCATACCCGAAAGTACCGAAGAACATAAATACAATCCTTTTTATCTTGAAATAAAACCCATATTTTTCACAAACAACCTAGGGTATTCTAAAACTTTAAATGAAAGTGACGATAAGATAGTATTCAACCTCTACTATTCTTACATAGACTATGATTCAAAAAACAAGCAAGTTTCTTTTGTTACTGATGAAAATGGAATAATAACAGATACAACGCCTTACAGATTAAATGTTTTTAATAAAAACAACAGTAATGATGTACGTTTTGACATCGATTATACAAATGTAATTTCTGAAAAAACAACCTTAGAAACTGGAGGCTTTTATCATCAATACAACAGATTTTTAGATATTACATATACTGAGTTTGATTATACGATAAACGATTGGGTAAATCATCCAGATTATACGAATAAATATAATTTTGACGAAGTTGTATATGCTACATACCTAAACTTAAACAGTTCATTCTGGGGAGTAAATACGTCAATAGGTTTACGTATGGAATATACCGATAGACTTTTAAAACGTAAAAATTCAGATGAAAAATATAAGTATCAAAAAGCAAATTATTTTCCTGGGTTATCTGTATCAAAGAATTTGACTGATACAAAAAGTATTAAACTGGCTCTTACCAATAGAATAAACAGACCAGATGAATATATGATGAATCCGTTTCCTGAATTTCAAGACGATTATTTTTATGCCGAAGGTAACCCTTATTTAATTCCTGAAATAGTAAGAAATCTTGAGCTCGGGTATAACTACTCTAAAGATAAAACTTCACTCGCAATGAACTTATATTATCGAAAAACAAAAAACAAAATTGATCAAAAACTAACAGTTGAAGATGACGACAAAATACATACCATTATGCATAACGATGCTAAAGATAGTACCATTGGTCTTGAAACTATGTACAACACCAATCTTTTAGATTGGTGGAGTATCAATGCAAATGTTAATATATTCAATTATAAAGTGAGTGCGAATATTGATGGTACAATATCGCAAGGTGAAGAATTTTCATGGAGTTCTCAATTAGTTAATAGTTTTAATTTAAATGAAACTACTTCCATTCAGCTTATTAGTTATTATGCCAGTAAAACAGCACGTTCTCAAGGATCTCTAAGTGATTATTTCTTTACCGATATTTCATTAAGAAAACAATTTTTAGATGGAAAACTTAGTGTGAACCTTCAATTAAAAGATATTTTCCAATCCTTAAACTACGAACTTAAAACAGCGACTGACAACATGGATCTATTAGGAGACTTTAATAATGAATCTCCCATTTTTCTGTTCAACGTAAGTTATAAACTAAGCAATTACAAAAAGAACACTAAAGATGTTGAAACCGAGTTTGACATGTAATCTATAACCAAAACATAAACAATAAAATTCAAAAAAAATGAAAACAACAAGTAACAATCAAATTAAAACGCAACATGTTTATTCTGAAAATAATACCAAAAAGGTTTATTTAAAAGTAGACGATGAAACCTGGTTCCCCATTAACTTTCAATGGATTCCAATAATAAAACTAAATAATGAATTAAACTTAAAGACAAACAAAATGAAAAAACTAGTTATTTTACCCTTAATCCTATTATCAATAATTATATCGTCATGCTCAAAAGACAGCCTTACCGGTTCTGGAGAACTAACTTCGGAGCTTAGAAATGTGGTAACTTTCACAAAAATTAGTAGTGAAGGGGTTTTTGAAGTGAACATTACTCAAGGTGATTCACAAACAGTAGAAATAATTGCAGATGACAATATTATGTCAAAGGTTATTACTAAAGTCGTTGATAACGAGCTTAGACTGTATCTTGATGAGGATACTAATTACAAAAATA
>BS_KBA_SWE02_21mDRAFT_10000698_pt1 | contig 12747 bp, 8 predicted proteins | sample BalSeasSWE02_21m_FD_9196 | JGI IMG/M metagenome (IMG submission 9196)
AGTGGTAATTGCAGCGATTACCTCGTGCACCAATACTTCCAACCCTGCCGTTATGCTCGGTGCAGGATTGCTGGCCAGGAACGCCGCCGCCAAGGGCCTGAAAGCACAACCCTGGGTCAAAACCTCACTCGGACCGGGTTCACGCGTGGTCACAGATTATCTTAACAAAGCGGGATTAATGGGCGACCTGGAAGCCATGGGCTTTTATGTGGTCGGTTATGGCTGCACAACCTGCATCGGCAATTCCGGGCCATTACCCGAACCGATTGGCAATGCGATCCGCGAGAACGACCTGGTAGCTTGTGCGGTACTGTCCGGTAACCGGAATTTTGAAGGCCGTATCCACGCCAACGTCAAGATGAATTACCTCGCTTCACCACCGTTGGTTGTTGCCTATGCGATTGCGGGTAATATGAAAGTTGACATTACCACTGAATCTTTGGGTAACGACCAGCTAGGAAATCCGGTTTATCTGCGTGATATCTGGCCAAGCAGCCATGAAATCCAGCAGTGCATCACCGATAGTGTTACGGCTGAAATGTTCAAACAGAGCTATAGCAGCGTTTTTTCAGGAGATGANCGTTGGCAGGACATCGCTTCACCCGTGGGCGAAATGTTTGACTGGCAGGATGACTCGACCTATATCCGCAATCCGCCCTATTTCGATGGCATGAGCATGGAGGTGTCACCCGTAAAAGATATTCGCGGGGCCCGCTGCCTGGCCAGGCTGGGCGATTCCATCACCACTGACCATATTTCACCGGCGGGTGCGATTGCCGAGGTTTCTCCGGCAGGTGATTACCTTAAATCAAAAGGTGTTCCCAGGTCAGAGTTCAACTCCTATGGCTCCCGTCGCGGTAATCATGAAGTGATGATGCGTGGCACATTTGCAAATGTTCGGCTGCGTAATCAGCTGGCTCCAGGCACTGAAGGCGGCTGGACAACATTCCAACCCGGCGGTGAACAAATGACCATATTTGATGCCTCCAACCGCTATCAGCAGCAGAACACACCTCTGATCATATTGGCCGGGTCGGAATATGGAACCGGTTCGTCGCGCGATTGGGCAGCGAAAGGCACACAACTACTCGGCGTTAAGGCCGTTATCACGGTCAGTTTTGAACGTATTCACCGTTCCAACCTGATCGGTATGGGTGTGTTGCCATTGAACTTCATGGAGGGTGAAAGCGCTGACAGCCTGGGTCTGGATGGCACCGAAACCTATGACATTGAAGGTCTGGGTGATGGCTCCGCAAAACATGTGATAGTGACCGCAACTGCCGCTGATGGCAGCAGCAAGCGGTTTGAAGCCAAGAGCCGGCTGGACACGCCCAAAGAGGTGGACTATTACCGTCATGGTGGCATTCTGAACTTTGTACTGCGGCAACTAGCCGCTTAACAGGCTTTCAGAAACAGGCAAAACCATTCAAACCCGCTGACGAACATCAGCGGGTTTGGCTACAGCAGTGCAAACTGAGCTGACGAACCCGGGTTTAATAGCTGTCAATGAAAAGAATATTTCTTCTATTGGTTTTCCTTGTAGCCTCGCAACAAGGCGTTTATGCCGCGTGTGAAATCGATCGATTGGGCGTGGTTTACTGCGGCCGGGGAAATTGTGCAAAGAATGAGGCGGGTGATGTTTTTTGTTCAAAATACCAGTTTGGGCACGCTATGCTAGATAAACTTGGGAATGTTGTCTGTGGTAAAGGTGAATGCGTCGCAAGCGTCAAATTCAATGATTACTATTGCTCGACTGTTGAAAACGGTGGTGCAAACCGGGACAGATTTGGTGAAGTAAAGTGCTATGGCGGATGTGAAAAAGCCTCGGCATCTATGTGTGAGAGCTCGGCGGGCCAATAACAAACATTTTGCTTAAAACTTGCCTGGGCGTAAGTTTGCAAGTGACCGTAATACTGAACGATCATTGACTATGAAAAAATTATTCCTGAGTTTTATTTTCCTGTTGTCGAGCCAGGTCCATGGCCTGGAGACAGAGCAAAGTCCGCAACTTGAAAACCTGTTTCATGAGGCGGGTCTGAACGGCACCTTCGTGTTATACGATGTGACAGCCAAGCGGCTTGTCGTGCATAACCTGGCCCGGGCGGAGACGCGTTTTATTCCGGCTTCAACCTTCAAAATTGCCAACAGCCTGATCGGTTTGTCAACGTCCGCGATAGAGAGTGTCGATGAAGTTTTACCCTATGGCGGTAAACCCCAGCCATTCAAGTCATGGGAGCAGGACATGGGTCTGCGCGATGCGATCAAAATTTCCAATGTACCGGTATACCAGGAGCTTGCCCGACGTATCGGTCTTGAACGTATGCGTGAAAACCTGGCAGAAATCCCGTATGGAAACGCTGAAACGGGAAACGAAGTGGATACCTTTTGGTTGAAGGGACCTTTACAGATCAGTGCCGTAGAACAGTCAGAATTTCTCGCTCGACTGGCACTGGGTGAACTGCCATTTCCCACTGCAGTTCAACAAAGTGTTCGCGAGATTGTTCAATTGGAACAAGGTGATGACTGGATTTTGTATGGCAAAACCGGCTGGACAACAACACCGGACCCGGATATCGGCTGGTGGGTCGGATGGGTGGTTAAAGATCAAGGTGTTTTCAGTTTTGCATTAAACATTGATATGCCGGACAAAACTGATGTCGCCAAACGTGTAGAACTGGGCAGAGCCTGCCTGGAAGCCCTTGGCATTTTCTGAAATAACGGGAGTACTGAATGTCGAAAATGAGAATCCGTCCTGCAAACGCTGATGATTCTGCACTCATTCTTCGCTTTATCACCGATCTTGCCATTTATGAAAAAGCCGAGGACGCAGTCATCGCGACGGAATCCGATATCAGGAATTCCTTGTTTGCGGGTGACTCAACCACCCGTGCCGTTATTTGTGAAATAGATAATCAGGCTGTTGGTTATGCTGTGTACTTTTTTAATTATTCTACATGGCTGGGTAAGAACGGCATGTACCTTGAAGACCTGTACGTTTCACCCGAATCTCGCGGAATGGGCGCCGGTAAGGCACTTCTGAAACATCTCGCACAAATTGCGCTATCCAAAAATTGCGGTCGCTTCGAGTGGAGTGTGCTCGACTGGAATGAACCTGCAATAAAATTCTACCAGTCCATTGGTGCTAAACCTCAGGATGAATGGGTCGGCTACCGCCTGACCGGGAAAGCTTTGACAGACCTGGCTGAAAATTGACANAACAAATTTNATGAGTCNTNGCAGGTTGATTTTGATAACTATTGTTAACGGGAGACTGTNAAGATGGAATTACTAATTGCAGGTGTGCTTATCTGGTCNCTGGTACATCTTATCCCATCGCTGGCAAAACCATTAAAACAAAAATGCATTGGGATATTGGGCGAAAACGGCTACAAACTCGTTTTTACNGGTTTGATGTTCACTGCTCTTGCTTTGATAATTTTCGGTTGGCGCAGCTCTGTACCCACAACCTTATATGTTTTACCTTTATACTTAAGAATAGCTTCTATTATATTAATAGTTATAGCTTTTATTATATTCGGCGCATCCCAATATGCCACCCGAATCAAAGCTTACGTACGCCACCCCCAGTTGCAGACTCGGCTAGGTAGACTGCAGCCAGGTCGACATAACGTTTAGAGGTGTAATTAAAGAAAGTCAGTTCCCTGTCTGTCAGGGGTCGGGCCTGGCTGGCGGGGTTTCCCTTGTAGAGGTATCCGCTTTCAAGCACTTTGCCGGGTGGTACCAGCGTGCCGGCTGCGATAATGACCTCATCGTTAACCCGGGCACCGTCCATGATCACTGCCGCCATTCCGATCAGGATGCGGTTGCCGATCGTGCAGCCATGCAGCATGGCTTTGTGGCCAATGGTGACATCATCACCAATAATCAATGGAAATCCGTCGGGGTTATACGGGCCGGCATGCGTCACATGCAAAATACTCCCGTCCTGTACGCTGGTTCGTTGGCCGATGCGAATACGGTGAATATCTCCCCTGATCACGGTCATCGGCCAGACTGAACTGCCTTCACCGATTTCAACATCACCGATGACGACCGAATCCGGGTCTATGTAAACACCCGTCGAGATCTTAGGAAACACACCGGCATGACTACGTATGCTCATTGGTCAGATTCAGCCCTATTCTGTGGATAGACTTCGCTTGATGCCTTGACCGGGCAAACATTGCCAGCGCACCGATAATTTCCGCGACCTAAGCCCATTCAGATAATTTATAGCTCATATTCTACAAGATGCGACAGGTTTTATGCAGCAAAGATAGATTGCAACTAATTGCTCTTGGAACCTTTAATTTGTTGGCCTATCCAAAAGTCGCGGGGCTCCTGAAGCGTGATTTATCCTTCGCTTTGGACATGGCGGCTTCGGCGGTGATCTTACCTTTGTTTAGCAATGTTGTCAGCGAGTCATCCATCGCGCACATTCCCTCGTTGACACCGCTTTGAATCACTGATGCCAGCATGGTCGTATTACCCTCGCGAATGATGTTGGGCAAACTGTTAGAACGCAGCAGAATCTCGTAGGCAGCGCAGCGTCCCTGCCCGTCAGCGGTCGGTAGCAGGAGTTGCGAAACTATGGCACAAATCGATTCGGCCAGGGTGGTACGAATCTGGTTCTGCTGACTGGCTGGAAACGCGTCGATCAATCGATCGATCGTTTTGGTCGCGCTATTGGTATGCAGAGTGCCAAACACCAAAGTGCCCATCTCCGCTGCGGTGATGGCCAGTTCGATGGTTTCCGTGTCACGCATCTCACCCACAAGGATGACATCGGCGTCCTGCCGAATAGTGGCCTTCAGGGCATCTGCGAAGCTGAGTGCGTCCTGACCAACTTCACGTTGTGAAAACACGCTCTTTTTATTTTGGTGAACAAACTCCACCGGGTCTTCGATGGTGACAATATGTTTGCTGAAGTTTTCGTTGATCTCGTTAATGATAGCAGCCAGGGTTGTCGATTTACCGGAACCGGTTGGACCGGTAATAAGGACCAGCCCGCGCTCAAGGTATGCCAGGTCACGAATTGCTTTGGGTATGTCGAGTTCGTCGAACGTAAGAATTTTCTCAGGAATGATGCGGAAGATTGCGGCGGCACCGAGATGCTGGCGCAGGAAATTAACCCGAAACCGCGCCTCTCCGGGAAGTGCCCAGGCAAAGTCGAGATCTCCACTGGCTTCGTATTCGGCCCACTGTTTATCGGAAGCAATCTCACGCAGCAACTCTCTCAGTTCCTGATCAGAAAGAGGCTCCCAACCTTCGACATCCCTCAAGTTACCATGGATGCGAACACGCGGAGGACGGGTCGCGAGTAAATGAAGATCTGATCCTCCCTTACTTTTCAGATAACGGAATAATTCGTCGATTCTGGGCAACGCATTCTCCTGCTACTCAAAGTTCTTGGGCTCTTCGGCGTGACTGATCGCCTCGTTTTTAGTGATCACCTTGTCCTTCAGTAACGTGGCCAGTGAAGCGTCAAGCAGGCGCTGACCCTGAGCTCTGCCAGTTTGCATACTCGACTTGATCTGGAATGTACGATCTTCACGAATGAGGTTAGCAACTGCATTGTTGTTGATCATTACCTCAACGGCTGCAACCTGCCCCCGGCCATCACTTCGCTGTACCAAACGTTGGGATATGACAACTTTGAGGGATTCCGACAACATCCGGCGAATTTGGCTTTGTTGATTCGGCGGAAAAGCGCCTAGTAAACGGTTGATAGTGCGAATAGCGTTTGAAGTGTGCAAGGTGGCCATGACGAGGTGGCCCGTTTCAGCGGCGGTAATGGCGAGCGAGATAGTTTCGATATCCCGCAGTTCACCAATGACGATCACATCAGGGTCCTCTCGAAGCGCGGCGCGTAAGGCCTTGGCAAACGATTCAGTCTGTTTTCCGACTTCACGTTGGGTGACGTTACAAGTGCCTGCGGGGTAAACGTACTCGATGGGGTCTTCAATGGTGAGAATGTGATCCGACCGACTCTTATTTATCATGTCCACCATCGCTGCCATGGTAGAAGATTTGCCGCAACCCGCCGGTCCAGTGAATAAAACCAGGCCTTGATGAAACTCGGTGTATCGCGAAAAATCTTCCGGTAGACCAAGTTCAGCCAGGGTTGGCGGCGAGGGTTTGATGGTACGAAACACGGCATCGAAACCACGTTGTTGTTTATAGACGTTAGCACGAAAGCGTCCAACACCAGGGATGTCGAAAGCAAAATCAACCTGAAACGTCTCTTTCAAAGTATTAAGTTGTGCGTCGTTCATTATGCCTGTGATGAGGCTCTCGCACTCCTGCGAGCTAAGTATGGCCGGTGTAGCACTACGAAATTTGCCGCGCAGACGAACACGAAGTGCCGAACCGCTGTGAACGTGGAGGTCGCTGGCATGCAGCTCAATTGTTTGCTGCAGCAAATTCCGAAGGGATACACCGGGACTGTAGCTCAGGAGGTTCGGCTTGTCTTCCCGTACGGCTTGGTCTGCGTGTAACGGGACCGCAACCGCTGTTTCTGCGCTTCTGACTGGTTTGAACGCGGGCTCAGCCGCCGGGGCAGGCTTTCCCCAGCTTTTGCCCTGCAATTGCGCGAGTACAGCCGCCGATAATTGCCTTTGGTCCAGTACAGCACTCATAGCACGATGGCCTCATCCGCCAGCACATAGACTGCCGATGGTTCGCCCAATACGATGAATGCCCAAATATTGAGTAAGCTTTTCATGTGGTTATCCTTAACCGCTTGTTTCTAACCAGTAACTAAACATCCATGTCAAAGCCTGAAAAACTCACTTCAACACTAGTTTTATACATTATCCGAAGCTATTCATCAGCTGTAAGATTTGACAGTTTTCAATTTGAACCAGGTCAGTAACCACCAGGAGACAGCATAGATGCGGGCGGATAACCAAGTGTTGTGACAGCAGGGAATCCGCTATGATCAATCTAACAAAACCCCAGCTTCGGAATTTAAAATGCGCGAGATTTATTTCCCTGAAAAAGACCAGTCATTGCGTGAGGATGTTCGGGTATTGGGAGCCCTGGTTGGCGAAATGCTGGCAGAGCAGGAAGGTCAGGAATTTCTGCTACAAGTCGAGGCTGTCCGACAAACGGCTATTAAGCGCCGTGAACGCGAAATCGGCGCAGCGGAGAAGCTGGATATTTTGCTCACCGGTATGAATGTCGCTGATGCGGCGCGCCTGGTGCGAGCCTTCACCACCTATTTCCAGGTAGTAAACCTTGCAGAAAAAGTCCATCGGATACGGCGTCGCCGGGATTACCTCAGAAGAGGTGAAAATGTTCAACCCGGAGGGCTTTTGGCGGTCATGAAAGAGCTCAAATCCTGCTCGCTGGATGAGATGATGACAGCGCTCAACGGCTTAAGTATTGAGCCGGTTATGACAGCGCACCCGACGGAATCCACACGGCGCACTTTGCTCGAAAAGGAACAGGTCATTCTGCGCAGATTGGTAGAAAGACTGGATCCGTCACGAACGCCCGAAGAAGAGGTTGCCGCTCTCGAACGCATACGTGCTGCGGTCACCAGCAACTGGCAGACGGAAATGTATCCGGAACAAAGACTGTCGGTCAAAAACGAAATGGAACATGTGTTGTTCTATCTCACCGACGTACTCTATCGAGTCGTGCCGCCATTTTATGAGAACCTCCATCAAGCGCTGGAGTCAGGCTGGAAGGATGCCAGGCACCAATCCTTACCGGCACTGCTTCATTTTGGATCCTGGGTGGGCGGTGATATGGATGGTAATCCTAATGTCGATGCAGACACAATTCGGCACTCCCTGGAATATCATCGTCGCGAAATCATTAAAAAATACCTTCCGGAAATGCGCTCGCTTTCACGCTTTCTCAGTCAGTCACTGACCGAGGTGGACGTCAGCGAGGCCGTTTTGCAGCAGTTGCAAAATTACCGGGAAATGCTGCCGGATGAAGCTGAGAAAATCGGTCAGCGTATCCGTAATATGCCTTACCGTTGTTTGCTAAAACTGATGATGGCCCGAATGCAACGGATTCTCAGTGCCACAGAGGGCGCTTACCAAAACTCACAGGAGTTTCGAACCGATCTCGAACTCATCCGTCAATCATTGCAAATGAATAAAGGCCAGCATGCCGGCATTTTTGCACTCAACCGCTTGCAGGTGCGTGAAAAAACCTTCGGGTTTCATCTGGCTACACTTGATATACGTCAGGATTCACTGGTGCATCGACAAGTCATTGCACAAATATTGGCTGACGATGGCTGGATGGGACTTGATGCCGGCATCAGGGCTGACCGCCTGACACAATTGCTGCAATCCGAAACGTTGCCTGCATTACCGGCTAATGAGTCGGTAACAAAAACAATCGACGTTTTTCGCAGCATTTCCTGGGGACAAGAACATTTTGGCCGACGCGCACTGGGGCCCTATATCATCAGCATGACCCAGGGCGCAGATGATGTTTTGAGTGTCCTGTTTCTCGCCCGCATGGCCGGGCTGGTTGATGCCGCAGGACAGGTTCCGTTGGATGTCGCACCTTTGCTGGAAACGGTTGAAGATTTGCAGCACGGTGAAGTCATATTGGAGCGTTTATTCACAGATCCTGCTTATCAGGCCCATCTTGCTGCCCGTCTTCAACGCCAGATTATTATGGTGGGTTACTCAGATTCCAATAAGGATGGCGGTTTGATTTCTGCCCGATGGGCCCTGTCTTGTGCTCAGACACAACTTGCCAGGGTCGCTGAAAAACACGGGGTCAAGCCAGGCTTTTTTCACGGTCGGGGCGGAACGGTCAGTCGGGGTGGTGGCAATCTTGTCAACGGAATTCTTGGCGCGCCTGCCGGAACGGTGAACGGCTTTTTGCGCGTTACTGAACAGGGAGAGGTCATTAACCAGAAATATGGTAATCGCAGTTTAGCCGAACGCAATCTTGAGTTGGCCACCGCTGCTACATTGAAAAGCAGTCTGACCGTTGCAACCACCCCCCCGGCACCCTGGCAGCAGGCGATGACATTGATGGCGGAGTCTTCCAAACAAACCTATCGCAACCTGGTTTATAAACACCCGCAATTTGTTGACTATTTCCGACACGCAACCCCCATTGACGTCATTGAACGCATGGGCATAGGTTCGCGACCGGCCTCACGGCGCTCGGGTGAAGGAGTGGAAAGCCTGCGGGCCATTCCCTGGGTATTTTCCTGGGCGCAGTGCCGCATCAGTTTACCGGCTGCTTACGGCATGGGTACAGCCCTGTCTGCTGCGAAAGAACAGTTTGGACTGGATACCCTGAAAGCCATGTCGAACGGCTGGTTATTTTTTGGCAGCATGTTATCGGATGTTGAAATGGCCCTGGCAAAATCAGATCTCGATATCGGCCGGCATTACCGGAACTTAGCCCCTGAACCCAGCCGGGTCATTTTTGAGCTGATTGATACCGAACTAAGACTTGCGCGTTCAATGATTCTCAGCATCAAAGAACAGGATGATCTACTTGATGGAGAGCCCACCTTGCAAAGATCCATTCGTCTACGCAACCCCTATGTCGACCCTTTAAGCCTGTTGCAGGTCGATTTATTGACGCGCTGGCGGGCAGATGAGTGCCGGGATGTTGCATTACTTGAGGCTTTGCTGGTAACCGTGAACGGCATTGCCCGCGGAATTCAAAACACCGGTTGAACCCGGCTGCAAACGGAGCTGGAGTCAACTTAGAGAACCGGGTTTACCTGCCCAATCAAATGGGGCCATTTCTTTACCACCAACAAACGCTGCCTGGCCTCGTGACTGGCCCTGGCACTGATCCTGGGAAACTCCTCCAGTTCCTCACCCATCGTCCGGGCAACCTGCAAGCCGTTTTCCAGCAATATCCGATTGCCGGTTAACGCCGGGGTTTTTGCGCCAGGTACGATCAAACCACCCAGGTTGAGCGGATCACAGGCACTGATAACCGTGAATACAGGCTTGCCATTAGTTTCTACAGGTTTTCGAAGCAGGCCCAGTGCTTCCGGCAGTGCAAACTGCTCACCGGAAAAACCATCCACGAAACGCCCCCCGCGTACTTCACCGCGATCTTCCATTCTTCTCAGGTAGTTCAAAATTTCCCGCCAGGGTGGCAGGAGTGTTTCTCTTTGAATGACCGCACGAAATACAACACCGTAGCGACGTAGCAGTGATTTGCAGATCACGGCCAGCCTCTGTTGTGTGCCATTACCCGGACCGTCAGCCTGTTGATTGCCAAAACCAGTACTCGTGATGCTCCAGCGACCTACAGGCGAGTTGACCACGTGACGTTGCGCCTTTCTCGTAAGCCGCAGCTTTTGCGCTTCCGGGCGCAATAACCAGCGTATGGGCGAGAAGGCATCAGAGGTAATGGCGCCAGCGGCGATCAGAACCTTCAAAACCTGCTCAAGTTGCGGTCGTAACAAACCGGATTGTTGCTCCAGGTCAGAAGTAAACATGGCACCGTGTTTTTCGAGCAGTGCCAGAACTTTTCTTGCCCCCGTGTCCGATACGGCGTCCGGGTCGGGTGGTTTTGGTAACCATTGAGGTAACTGCGTGCGGGGTACGATCGCGAGCGGTGTTGCCGAGACGATGGTGCTCGTCTGTTCGGGTAGGGATAAAGGCCTGAACCAGGCCAATTGTCCACTCAGGAAGCGGTGGTCCAGTTGTTCGGGGGAATAATCTTTGCAACGAGCACCAAGTAAAGCGCGCTCCCAGATTACTGCAGGCGCAGACCAGCCTTGTAATAAAGATAAAGCCTGATCCAGTTCAGCACCGGCATCATCCAAACCATGCCAATGCACCAGGAAATTCATATAATTGGCCGGAGAAACCGGTTTTACCGCACGCCGGCGCTGCTCGCGGCTATAGCGGTGTATCCTCGCCAGCAGGCGCCGTTCACACCACAGGTTTTCCGTGGTTTCATCCTGCATCAGAATGGCAAAACCCTGGTTCTGTAAGCTCATTAAAGCCCGCTGGAGCGTGTCTTCATCCAAACCGAAATCCGTTGCCAGCTGAGACCTGCAAACCGGGCCCAGACCGCTCATACGGCTTCTCAGCAGACCAACCAGCGCTTCCTCCTGTTCACAGCCTGGGCTATCCGGCAGCAAAGCCGTTGGATCCGGTGCAAATTGAGATTGCGGGTGGATAGCCAGCCATTCGGGTAAACGCTCGGAGGCTATCCACCAGTGTTCATCGCTGTCCTGCCCGTTAAGAGTTGACTTAACACTACAGACCCGAAAGTCTTCACCAAGGGCGGAGAACCACTTAGCCCATTGACTGGCATTACCAGCAGCACCACAACTGGAATTACCACTCGAGTACTCATCCTGGGTCAGAAAGCCGAGTTGTAGCAGGCCATCATGCAACTCATCTGCATTACGTGGTTGTATCCAGGTTTCATCGCGAACCTGAGACCGCGCCTCAACACTGATGATACTCAGGGTGGCGGCAGATGAAAGATCGTCGGGGTCGTTGCTGATAGCGCGCGTGCGGCGGTTTTCGGCTTCACCGTCATCCAGAAATGCGTAGGGACGCGCGTTAATGATTTCTCGTGATAGTGGCGATGGTCCGACCAGATCCAGGCAAACAATTTCGAGTTCACCAGCGGCCATTTTAGTCAGCAGTTTTTCCAGACCATCAATATCCATGGTATCGGTCAGGCAATCACCGATGGTCTGGTTTACCAACGGGTGGTCGGGGATTTCTCGCGAACCGCGTATATTTTCAAAGCAGGCGATCTGGTCGGGAAAAACCACGGCAACCAGGTCTTCAGCTTGATTTCTCTGCCATTGAGGCGGTATTTTTTTGCCATTACGCATACGTTGCACAGCCAGCGCAATGGTCGCATTCCAGCGCCAGCGTAATTCGAACATGGGTGCGTCCAGCAATGCCTGGATTAATACATCACGAACCGTCTCCGGCTTCAGATACCCCGCTACATCTGCTATCTCGAAACTGTGGGTTTCCCCCAGGGAAAGTATCAACGAATCTTCCAGCGCAGATGCCTGCAGTTCAAAATTGAATTGCCGGCAAAATCGTTTACGCAGGGCCAAACCCCAGGCACGCATCAAACGTGAACCCAGTGGTGCGTGTACGACCAGATGCATATCACCGGAATCGTCGAAAAACCTNTCCATGACAATCTTGTCCTGGGTTGGCAAACAACCNAGTGCCTGTAAAGAGGCGTGCAGATATTCGACCATTTGTGTGGCCGCTATGGCTGAAATTCCATCTTNACATAAATTTTCAATAACTTTTNCAGGTGATTGTTCTTTAAGACTTTNTTCTATCTCGCTACGTAAGCTGGANACCGCTGTAGATAGTTCATCACTGCGACCGGGTTTATCGCCAAGCCAGAATGGGATCGTCGGTGGCTGACCGTGTGCATCTTCGACCAACACCCTGCCCTGTTCAATTTTCAGCATGCGGTAGCTGGTATTGCCAAGTTGGAAAATATCACCCGGAACACTTTCAAAAGCAAAATCTTCGTTCAGCGTTCCGATGCGGTGTCCCTGTGGCAACATGATGACTTCATAGTCAAAGTGATCGGGGATCGCTCCGCCGTTTTGCAGTGCGGTTAAACGCGCCGCCGGACGGCCGCGAAGCTGTCCGTTGATTGCATCGTAAAATATCAAGGCCGAACGTCTGCCGCGACGGGTCGAATATCCATCGGCAAGCATCCTTACAACCGGCAGAAACTGTTCTTTTGTTAAATGATGGTAGGGCCAGGCAGAACACACCATTTGCAACAAAT
>BS_KBA_SWE02_21mDRAFT_10000699_pt1 | contig 12742 bp, 10 predicted proteins | sample BalSeasSWE02_21m_FD_9196 | JGI IMG/M metagenome (IMG submission 9196)
ATGTCTGGCGGTATTCCCATTTTAGATAGAGTCACCAAAAAATGTAAGGTCGAAAAATTAAATACCTATGAATTCAGAATCGTTTTAACTCAAGGGCTAAACAGACAAATCAGACGTATGTGTGAATATTTAAATTATGAAGTAGAAACATTGAAGCGTGTTCGGATTATGAACATAAAACTTGATATACCGGTTGGAGAATTTAGAGAATTAACTAAAGAAGAACTAAAAGAACTTAATGTGTTGATTGAGGATTCTACTAAAACCTATAGCGAATCATTAACAAGACCAAGAAATCACAAAAACTAATTATTATGGCAACAGTTTCTCCTTTTCATTTAGCAATTCCTGTTCACAATTTAGAAGCATCCAGAAAATTTTACAGAGATGTTTTAGGTTGTGAAGAAGGCAGAAGTAGTGATCACTGGGTTGATTTTAACTTTTTTGGACATCAACTGGTTATACATTACAAGCCAAAATCAAACGAAGCCTTACACACCAATCCTGTAGATGGTAAAGATGTTCCAGTACCTCATTTTGGAGTGGTATTACCCTGGAATGATTTTCAAACTTTTTCAGAAGCTTTAAAAACTAAAAACATCTCATTTGTTATTGAGCCTTATATTCGTTTCAAAGGATTAGTAGGTGAACAGGCTACCATGTTTTTTTATGATCCGGCCGGGAATGCCTTAGAATTTAAAGCCTTTAAAGATTTAGGGCAATTATTCGCTAAGTAATCTAACTTATTTATATCTCCAGCTTGTCAAATCAGCATCAGCAGGTGCTGATTCCATGATTCGTTTCATAATTTTAGGAACATACATACTATTATATCTTAATCTGGAAATATGATTAGGATTTTCATGATCTCCATTCCAGCAATGTTCTGCTCTATCACCATAATCTACTTCCCCATCATAATAAGGATCGGTAGTACTTTCTAAAAAATCTTCCATTAAATAAACGGCATTATTCAAATAATAATTATCCATGTCGCCACAGTAAATATGTATTTTTCCTTTTAATTTTTCTCCCAATTTATCCCAGTCACGTTCCAAAATATGTCTTAAATCATAATTCTCTAACCAGTATTGAGCAACATCATGATTTATTTTTCCAGACATTTTATCCCACAGCCGCACAGGATAGCCATCTTCTCCTTGTGGTGAATAGGTGGCCTCCCAAATATCAAACTGACCTCCTGACCTTGATTTGTCACCCAAAACAAGTTCTAAATGATTGGACTCTTTGACTGTAGATGACACATTCCCTAAATAATCTCTGTGAGCAGGCACCTCAATTGTTTTATGATTACTCTTCGCATAATACGCATTCTCATCCTCATAAATATTGGTTAAACAGTAGGCTCTAAAATCAATAGGATCCGGACAGGCAGCAAAACAACCATTATATTCATCGGGATATTTTACCTGTACCGCTAGAGCCTCCCAGCCGCCCGTAGAGCCGCCATACAAAAAACGGGACCAGCCTTCACCCTGTCCTCTGAACATTTTTTCAATATAAGGAATCAACTCATACGTTAATGCATCACCGTAAGGACCCTGACTGGCAGAATTTACCGCATAAGAATCGTCATAATAAGGCGTTGGATGTTGAATTTCAATAATTAAAAACCGTGGAAAATCAGGCTCATTCCATCTTTTATAAAAATTATAGGCTTCTTGCTGCTCAATGATATTGTATTCATCCACATGAAACCGTTCGGAGTATTCTTTTTCAAGGTTGTCATCTGGCGGCGTAGTTCTGAATCCCCCAAAATCAGAAGGAAAATGTCCCTGAAACACCATTAACGGATATTTTGCTTCCGGATGCTCATTAAACCCTTTAGGTAATAATACATGAGCTCCAAGATACATGTCTCTACCCCAAAATTCAGACAGTAATTCTGACTTCATTTTTATATGCTTGATCCACTCCGTATCCTGAGGTTCTTTAATTTCAGGAATTACCTTATTTAAAACAATGTCAAAAGATTGTGTTTCTGAAGCCGAAACTGAAATTTTAATTGGCTTGGAATATAAATTCCCTGGCGAGGTATTCCAATGTTGTCCTTCACCGTTATCCATAGGCAGCTTAACTTTCTGCCCTGTGGATAAATTAAAAGTTTCGTAAATATGCAATACAGCCTGAACATAATAGTCCCCAGGTTTAATTTTTGAGAGTTGATCATAAGGAAATCCAAAAGCGGCATCATCAAAAGATATTACTTTTCCATCTGACCAATTGTCAATATTTATTCCAAAAATTGGTTGTGCATTTAATCCTTCACTAACTTGAAAACGCGGTTCTGACTCATTATTATCTGATAAAATAAGCAATAAACGCCCATCGAAATGCTTATCAGATAAACTGTCTGATAAGGCGACATTTACATTAAGTTTAGTTTTTGTTTCTGTCTTACAGTTAAAAAGTGACAGACTAAAAAATAAGAACACCAGTTTTAAGTAATTCATATGCTGAAAATTTTAAAAAAGGTAATTAATTAAAATGACATAAAAAATTCTATTTAAATCTTATAATTAATTGGTAATGTTTTGACGTTCTCTTGCCAGTAAGGTATTTTTAAGTAACATGGCAATGGTCATAGGTCCAACACCTCCAGGAACTGGTGTAATAAAACTTGCTTTTTTACGCACACTTTCAAAATCAACATCTCCAGCCAATCTATAACCACGTACTTTTGTTCTATCAGGAACTCTTGTGATGCCTACATCAATCACTACCACACCGTCTTTAACCATGTCACCAGTCAGGAATTCAGAAATACCAATAGCAGCTACAATGATATCGGCCCCACGGGTAATTTCAGGAAGATTTTCAGTACGACTGTGAACAACAGTCACCGTAGCATTTCCGGCCTTTCTTTTCTGACTCATTAAAATACTCATAGGACGACCAACTATGTGGCTTCTTCCCATCACCACCACATTTTTTCCGGACGTTTCAATATTATAACGTTCCAGTAATTCTAAAATTCCAAAAGGTGTTGCAGGTAAAAAAGAAGGCAAATCCAGGGTCATTCTACCCACATTGGTTGGATGAAATCCATCCACATCTTTATCCGGGTTTATGGCCATTAAAACCTTTTGATCATCAATATGTTTTGGTAAAGGTAGCTGCACAATAAATCCATCAATAGCTTTATCATTATTGAGTTTATTAATGTGGTTTAGCAATTCCTCTTCGGTAGTATCTTCTGATAAATCAATCAAGGTGGAATTAAATCCAACAAGTTCACAGGCTTTTACTTTAGCACCTACATAGGTCATACTTGCACCATCAGAGCCCACTAAAACAGCGGCGAGATGTGGCACTTTTTCGCCTTTAGATTTCATTATTTCTACCTGAGCAGCAATTTCCTTTTTTATATCATTACTGATTTTTTTTCCATCTAAAATTGTCATGTGCCTTTTGGTTTTTAATTGAAATAATTTTTATAATGAACCTTTTAACGCATATTTTGCATCATTTGCATCATTTTCTTACCACCGCCACCTTGCATCATTTTCATCATTTTACTCATTTGATTAAACTGTTTCATCAACTGATTGACTTGTTGCACCGAGGTTCCTGACCCCTTACCTATTCTGATTTTTCTGCTAGAATTTATAATGGAAGGATTACTTCTTTCTTTAGGCGTCATAGAATGAATAATAGCCTCTATACCTTTAAAGGCATCATCATCAATATCCACATCTTTAAGCATTTTCCCTGCACCAGGAATCATACCCATAAGATCTTTCATATTACCCATTTTCTTAATCTGCTGTATTTGCTTTAAGAAATCATCAAATCCAAATTGATTTTTGGCTATTTTCTTTTGAAGTTTACGCGCTTCTTCCTCATCAAATTGTTCCTGAGCTCTTTCAACTAAAGAGACCACATCACCCATTCCAAGAATACGGTCGGCCATACGTGCCGGATAGAAGACATCAATAGCTTCCATCTTTTCACCAGTACCAATAAATTTAATTGGTTTATTAACTACTGATTTAATTGAAATGGCCGCACCACCACGTGTATCACCATCTAATTTGGTAAGAATAACACCGTCAAAATTTAAGACATCATTAAATGCCTTGGCAGTATTAACGGCATCCTGACCGGTCATAGAGTCTACTACAAACAAGGTTTCTTGCGGTTGAATAGCTTCATGGATATTTGATATTTCGGTCATCATAACCTCATCAACAGCTAATCGACCGGCCGTATCAATAATAACCACATTATAGCCATTAGCTTTTGCATGTGCTATACCCGCTTTAGCGATAGCAACAGGATCAGTATTTCCTTTGTCGCTATACACTTCCACATTAATCTGGTCTCCAACAATATGTAATTGATCAATAGCCGCCGGACGATACACATCACAGGCTACTAATAAAGGTTTTTTTGCTTTTTTGGTTTTTAGATAATTTGCCAGTTTACCAGAAAACGTTGTTTTACCGGAACCCTGTAATCCAGACATCAGAATGACACTTGGCGTTCCAGATAAATTGATGCCTTCGGCGTCACCACCCATCAGTTCAGTTAACTCATCTTTAACAATTTTAACCATTAACTGACCTGGCTGCAACGTAGTTAATACGTTTTGACCTAGTGCTTTCTCTTTAACTTTTGTGGTAAAGTCCTTTGCTATTTTAAAGTTAACATCGGCATCTAAAAGCGCCCTTCTTACTTCTTTTAAAGTTTCAGCAACATTGACTTCCGTAATACTTCCATGTCCTTTTAGAACGTGAAGTGCCTTATCTAACTTTTCGCTTAAATTATTAAACATAGTTCCTCTTCAATTTTAAGATGCGCAAATTTAAGGATTTGAAGTTTATTATTGAAGTAACAAACTATAAAAAAAATCACATAAAAAAAGGCTGCCAAATCATTTGATTTGACAGCCTGTATAAAGGAAACTTAAATAATTAACCTAACCAACCGAATTTACCAAAATTCTCCTTTATAATTTACTTCTTTTCTAATACTAAGATCCTTTCAACAGTTCCTGTGGAACTCAAGTCTTTTAGTTCAATTCGTGTTTCATTTATAGAAACTATTTTCCATCTAAAATTTAAAACATCAAATGGTGCTTCTATTCCGTAATGCATAGCTAGGAATAATCCTTCGCTTCTGTATGACAACCAAGAGCCATCAATTATACCATAATTAGGATCTGTAACTTTAATATAGCCATTCTCAAGAAAATCTATTGAATACATAAAGAATTCTTCTGTTAAATTCACATCACCAACTTGATATAGGGCCACTTCCCAAGTACTACTCACAATAACATCATAAATATAATTTAAATCATTATCATTCAAATCAGGGCAATATCTTTCCAATACCATTTGACTGTTGTTAGACTGAAGCTTAATTTTTCCAGCTTCTAAGAATGTAATCAACCATTCTAGCTGTAGATTTGGTCTGCCTTCAAGGCTAATCTGCAATATGAATCCAGCATTTACAGCAAGGATATTATAAGTACCAGTTACAAATTCTCCATTCACACGAATTTTAACTACATTATTTGCGAAGAATTTTAAAGGCGTACCAATGTAATCGTCTTCATTATCGACACCATTAATGTTTAGTCTGGCCACTCTCCAGAAACACTCCTGTAAGTAACTTTCAATGCGTTCTTTGGTAATATCAAAGACAATATCGCAGTTTTTCTTTAATATAATTCGGTTTCCGCCTTCTTGATATAGTTTTATTCTACCTGGTTCTAAATCATAAACAAACCATTCTAAAGCAAAATCAACTAAGGTATCAAACTCTAACTTGATTAATGCACCATGATCAGTAACTCTGGTAGTCCACCTTCCTGTTAACATATCACCATTTCTGGCATGTACTTTCACCACATTATCAGCCTTAAATACTAACACATATTCGCGATAAAAATCATTTAAATTATCCTCATTTCTCTCCATTTCATATACTACCCATGGGCAAGTCATAAGCAACGCATCTAGACGTTCTTTAGTGAAATCATCATCATGATAATCATTATTATCATCTTCATTACAAGTATCTTTAGCGTCTTCAATGGTNGCTTGCAATTCTTGATTATTATTAACAGCAACAGTTGTTCCATCGGCTAAAACCATAGTCACCGGGAAATTAATACTTGCAAAAACTTCACCCTGTCTCACTCGTTTTATAAAACGATGTAATTGAGCGTCATTTTCTATGGTAACCACATCAATAACCTGAAATTGTGTGTTATAGATTGAAAATGAAATAGGATATTGAAAATCAATACATTCAATATCATCATCTTGCTCATTTTCTCCATTACATTGTTGAGCCAGTTCAATCAGTTCTTGACGGTTATTAATAACCATTTCTGTATAATCTGATAATATAATTTTTATAGGAAATATAATTTCCAAATTATCAATATCATCATCAAACTCATTAAAAATAGCTTCAATAACAGCAAAATCTTCTTTTGAATCTATTATAATTTCAACACCGTTGACAACAACAGTAACGGGTAAATCAACTGACAAACAATTAGCTTTATCAATGATATTGTCTGCAGATCCATCTTTAATAGATGTAGAGGCCACTAAACTTGTCAAAGTTGAAGAGGCTACTAAGGCTTCTGCTTCTGCAGGCACAGTAACATCAACAACTTCCTGTTGACAAGACATTAACATTAAAAGGGCAAAAAAAGGAAGTAACAATAATTTTTTCATAACTTATTAATTTAGTTTAACATGAGGCAATTTGTATATAAAACAATTTAGCTTGAGAAATTCCTACCCTTTGTTACCTTTTTTTTTATTTTAGTACCCAAATCACCAATAATAATGGAGAAACAACTTCATGATAATATTTGCGAGGAACAGCTGTTTTCTTCTATTTTTAAGAAACACTCCAAAGATTTACACAACTTTTTATATTATAAGTATGGTGAATTATTAAACCCGAAAGATAAAGTTCAGGAAGCTTTTATTAAACTATGGGAAAACTGCAGAAAAATTTCTCCTGACAAAGCGAAAAGTTTTTTGTTTACTACAGCAAATAATTTAATGTTAAATGAAGCAGCACATCAAAAAGTAGTTTTAAAACATCAGCAAATAAAACCTAAATCATATACCAATGAAAATCCTGAGTTTTTGATGCAGGAAGCTGAGTATATGCAAAAACTTCAGGCAGCCCTTTCAAATTTAACAGAAGCACAACGTGAAGCTTTTATGATGAACCGAGTTGAAGGAAAACGATTTAAAGAAATAGCTGAAATTTTAGATATCTCAACCAAAGCTGTAGAAAAAAGAATTTATGGAGCGCTTGAAAAATTAAGGAAAGACATTAAAGAATTGTAACTCCCTGAAAATAATTTTAAAGAGGCGGGTAGGAAAAATAAAGTATTAACTGTTATATAGTTGTATTAAAACATCATGGAAAGAGAAACATTAATATCAAAATGGTTAGATAACAACCTAAATGACCAGGAACTTGAGGCTTTTAAAAAGCTTGAAGACTATGATGATTTAGTTAAGTTAGATAGAAGTTTGCAGGGTTTTAAAGCAGATAACTATGATCCTGCTTCAGAACTAGAAAGCGTCTTATCATCCATCAAAAGTAAAAAAGAAATATCTGTTCATTGGTTTAAACCTTTTATGAAAATTGCGGCTATTCTTGCCATTTGTTTTAGTTTATATTATTATACAACGACTTTAGACACTACCGTATCAACAGAATTTGCTCAAAAAACCACGCTATCGCTGCCAGATGATTCAAGCGTTTCACTGAATGCAAAATCACTGCTGATATTCAATAGAAAAGAGTGGAAAAAAGAACGTGATGTAGAACTTGAAGGGGAAGCCTTTTTTAAGGTATCTAAAGGTTCTTCATTTAAGGTTATAACAAAAACCGGCACGGTTACGGTTTACGGTACTCAATTTAATGTTAAAGAACGGGATAATTATTTTGAAGTTATTTGCTACGAAGGTATTGTTGGCGTTACCTATAACTCGCAACTCACCAAGCTAAAAGCTGGAGACAGCTTTTTAATTATTGATGGGAAATTGATTGTTACAGAAAAAGAAAATAACGCAACACCTTCGTGGTTAAATAACGAAAGCCGGTTCAAAAGTTTACCCTATAGAGAAGTTCTAGCTGAATTTGAAAGACAATATGGAGTTAGTATTGAAGCTGAAAATATTGACGAAAATCAATTATTTACAGGAAGTTTCTCACATAATAACATAGATATTGCTTTAAAATCTATCACATTACCTTTACACTTAAAGTATAGTAAAACCAACAATACTATTACGCTAAAACGTGATTAGAAAAGGATTCCTTTTTATTTGCACTTTGTTATTTTTTTTGAACTTTACAGCTATCAAAGCTCAAAATCTTCAAAAAGAAAAACAACCGCTTATTGATATTTTAAAAGTTCTTGAAACTAAATATAACATTAGTTTTTCTTTTGCCGATACTACTATAAAAGATAAAACCGTTGCTTTACCCGGGGCTGACTCAAATTTAGAAGATGCCCTGAACTATCTAAAAGCTGAAACAGGATTAGATTTTGAAATATTAGACTCCCGATTTGTGGTTATTAAAAAAGTGGAAGACATTACTGTCCCAATAACAACTCAGCGCTTAGAAGAAGTCATCATCACAAATTATTTAACCAAAGGTATTGTCAAATTAAATGATGGTACCACGACCATTAAACCGGAAATTTTTGGAATTCTTCCCGGATTAATTGAACCAGATATTTTACAAACTATTCAAGCCTTACCCGGTGTTTTGAGTATAGATGAAACGGTTTCAAATATCAATATAAGAGGTGGCACCCATGATCAAAATCTATTTCTTTGGGATGGCATCAAGATGTACCAGTCAGGTCATTTTTTCGGGCTTATATCGGCGTTTAACCCCTATACTACCAAACAGGTAAATGTGTCAAAAAACGGCACCAGCTCCAAATATGGTGATGGTATTTCAAGCGTTATTGATATGCAACTCTCAAACACATTAGACAATCAATTTAAAGCCGGTGCCGGATTTAACTTAATTAATGCAGATGCCTACGCTAAAATCCCTTTATCAAGAAAAACGGAGCTACAGCTTGCCACCAGGCGCTCTATTACTGATTTAATAGTGACACCTACCTATAACCAATATTTTAAACGTATTTTCCAGGATTCAGACTTAACAAATACTTTAGACGATAGTTATTCTATATCTCAAAACGAAGATTTTTATTTTTATGATATTACTGCTAAGTTTCTATATGACATTACTGATAAAGATAAAATCAGGATTCATTTTTTAAATGTAAATAATGCTTTAAAATATGATGAACAGTCTACCATCAATGATAATAACGAGGCTTTACAAAGTAATTTGTCTCAGAAAAATCTTGCTACAGGAATCACCTACACCAGAGATTGGAATGAAAGATTATCAACTACAGGACAAGTCTATTTATCAAAATATGATTTAAATGCCACCAATTTTGATGTTCTCAACAATCAGCGCCTCATTCAGGAAAATGAAGTTACAGATGGCTCTGTAAAATTTGATATGAATTATAAGGCTACTCAAACCATTAAAATTAATGGCGGCTATCAATTCTCTGAGATTGGCATCAGTAATCTCGAAGATGTGAACAACCCGGTTTTTAGAAGTTACATAAAAGAAGTTGTTAGGAGTCATGCCATATATACCGAAAGTTCAATTTTATCGAACAACGCCTTAACTAACCTGAAAATTGGGGCTCGTATTAATTATCATGAAAAATTTAGTATGTTTTTGTTTGAACCCAGATTGAACTTTAGTCAGCGGTTTTTAAATTATTTCAGGTTGGAAATTCAAGGTGAAATAAAAAGTCAAACTACTTCTCAAATCATAGATTTACAAAATGATTTTTTAGGAATTGAAAAGCGACGCTGGATCTTATCTAATAATGAATCTGTACCCGTTATTAAAAGTAAGCAAATCTCAACAGGTATACATTTTAACAAAAACCAGCTACTTATAGGTGCTGAAGTTTATTTAAAAGATGTTGAAGGCATAACCAGCAGAAGTCAAGGATTTCAAAATCAATATCAATTTGTAAATGCCATAGGAAACTATCAAATAAAAGGCATTGACTTATTAATAAACAAACAGTTCAACAACCTGATAAGCTCATGGATTGGTTATTCTTTTAGTAAAAACGAGTATACATTTGACACTTTAAATAATGGCGAATCGTTTCCTAATAATGCCGATATCCGACATGCACTTACGGTAGCCGGCACTTATACCTACAATGATTTTAAATTTGCCTTAGGACTCAATTGGCATTCGGGAAAACCTGTCACCAATCCTGTAATTGGTGATGAAGTAATTGATGATACCATTAATTATGAATCACCAAACAGTGCCAGATTAAGTGATTATTTAAGAGCTGATTTCTCAACAACTTATGGATTTAATGTCTCAGAAAAAACACACGCCATCATAGGCGCCTCTGTTTGGAATGTTACCAACAAAAAAAATATCATTAATACCTACTACAGATTAGATGACCAAAATATGGTTACTAAAGTTGAAAATCAATCCCTTGGTATTACGCCTAATGTAAGTTTCAGATTGCAATTTTAATCTAATATCTTTATATTTATAGAGTTACACAGATTATTATTAACCAACCAACATTTCTTATTATGAAAACTGAAACAAATCCCATTACGTTTAAAATTATTATTAAACTGTTTTTAAGTATTAGTTTAGTTCTTAGTTTACAATCCTGTAAATCTGACAAAAAACAGAATAAAATTGAAGATTCTGGCTTTGTGAAAGCGCATGTTATTAATATTCTTACCGAGAATATGGATTTTCAAATGTCTGATACTATTCCTTCAGGATGGAATACCTTTAGATACAAAAATGCGTCAACGCAGACTCACTTTTTTCTTATAGACAAATACCCTGATGGAATTACAATGCAAAATGTAATTGATGAAGTGGGTCCTCCTTTTGATAACGGCATGAAGCTTCTTAATGAAGGCAAAACCGAAGAAGGTTTTGCTGAATTTGGAAAACTCCCTGCCTGGTTTATGGAAATGAAAAACTTAGGAGGATCTGGTTTAATATCTCCAGGGCTTGTTTCTGAAACCACTGTAAAGCTTGACCCTGGATATTATATTATAGAGTGCTATGTAAAAATGAGCAACGGTGTTTTCCATACTTCTATGGGAATGGCAAAAGAGGTCATCGTTTCTGAAACTAATTCCGGAAATGCGGAGCCTAAAGCTGATACTGAAATTACTATTTCAAGTACCGATGGTATCACATGTAATGATACCATAAGTAAAGGGCAACATTGCTTTTCCGTTTTTTACAAAGACCAGATTGCTCATGAAAACTTCATAGGTCATGATATTAATCTGGCTAAATTGGAAGAAAATGCTAATTTAGATGAAATAAATAACTGGATGGATTGGTCCAACCCAAAAGGTCTCATTGAACCAGCGCCAACTGGAATCACTTTTTTAGGAGGTGTAAATAATATGACTGAAGGTCAAAAGGGCTATTTTACTGTAAATCTGGAACCAGGTCGATACATTTTGATCTCTGAAGTACCAAATCCTGCAAGTAAGAATATGCTCAAAACATTTGTAGTTCCACAGTAATTAAATTTATATATTATGAAACCTCTAAAAAAAGAAGATATCAATCAAGAAGTTTTTGATTTATATGATGATTACGCACACAACAAAATAGACAGACGCCAATTTGTAGAAAAACTGTCACTTTATGCCATTGGTGGTTTAACTGTTTCATCACTCTTAAGTTTTATGTCTCCCAATTATGTAGATAGTATTTTGGTAAAACCAGATGATGAACGTATAGAATCTGATTATATAACCTATAATTCACCAAAAGGTGGCGGCACCATTAAAGGACTATTATCTACACCAAGTAATATCAATAAAAAGTTACCTGGCATAGTGGTAGTGCATGAAAATCGGGGTTTAAACCCATACATTGAAGATGTTGGAAGACGTGCTGCTTTAGATGGTTTTATAACTTTGGCTCCAGACGCCTTAACCCCTCTTGGTGGTTATCCAGGAAATGATGATGACGGACGGGCATTGCAGCGTCAACGAGACCGAAATGATATGCTGGAAGATTTTATTGCCGCTTATAATTATTTGAAATCTAATGAAAGGTGTGACGGAAATATAGGTGTGGTTGGTTTTTGTTTTGGTGGCTGGATTGCTAATATGATGGCCGTAAGAATTCCTGATCTAAAAGCAGCGGTTCCTTTTTATGGCGGACAACCAACTGCTGAAGAAGCTGCTCAAATTAAAGCACCCTTATTATTACAATATGCAAGCTTAGACACCAGAGTCAATGCCGGCTGGCCAGCTTATGAAGCTACTCTTAAAGAAAACAACATTGAGTATACGGTTCATTTTTACCCTAACGTAAATCATGGGTTTCATAACAATACAACACCTAGATTTGATAAAGAAGCGGCTGATTTAGCGTGGAGCAGAACCATTTCTTTTTTTAAGGAAAAATTGAAATAATCTAATTAACCCTTTAAATAATTATTATCAACCTGATATGCCTAATTTTGAAGAAAAGTTGGGATTATTTTAAAATCCTATTAGAAACTAAAAGGAAGTATGTCGATTGAAAAAAATGAACACGTAAAAACAAGATTACATTCTCGAAACAAAAACAGAGAACCCTATGATTTAGC
>BS_KBA_SWE02_21mDRAFT_10000700_pt1 | contig 12733 bp, 8 predicted proteins | sample BalSeasSWE02_21m_FD_9196 | JGI IMG/M metagenome (IMG submission 9196)
TCCTCAAAGTTTTGGTAGAATCAGTCAGCATTACTTTGCCTATGCTAAAAAGCACAATCTATTTACTTTGGAACGAAGAGACTGGGAAAAAAATCATCTGGATGGTCAACTGCTTAGTCTCAAGAAAAGATTGCAGAATGAATGGCAAGAGAGTTTTCATGCGATAGCGGCCCAGGGTAAGATGGACCACCTATTAAAGTGGATTGACGAACATTTTTTCCACCTCGACCTACAAGGTTTCCAAAATGAACAGATTCGCTTCAGTCAATATGGCATCACAGAGTCAGTACTTACAATTATTTTCACCGAAATTTTGTCCAATGCTATTAAGTACTATGAAGTCTCTTGCCCCCAACCGGTGTTGCTACACTGGCAATGCGACCAAACTGGCGGGAGGTTGACTTGTCAAAATCCGACTTCTCGTTTAGAATGTTACGATAAAGGCAGTAAAAAGGGGCATGATTTTTTGAATTTGATTGCCACCAATATGAATGGAGAGTTTACAACCACTCTCAGCCAAGACCAGTATATTACTACTTTTATTATTCCCACTGAGTTATTAATGGAGGAAACATTATGAGTTATTTTCTCTGGGTTGAAGATTTTCAAACGACTTCTGGTCGTACAGAGGTTGCCAGTACGATTAAAAACGTTTTTGGTGAAGTCCTTGACCAGGATGCCTTGCCACCAACCATGGCGGAAGAAGTTGCCCATTTTTTTCAGCAACAACAGTGTGGTGTGTTTGTAGAGCGCACTTTTTTTGACGCATTGCAATTTCTCTACACTCCTGGGAAATTGCTGAAAGCCGATTACATTGTCTTGGATATTGATTTGCCTTTGGAAAGCTATCCTGACACTACTCATCCCGTTTACTCGACCTATTCGGAAATTCTGCAAAGATACCCAAGTGAGGCAGAATTTAAAAAAGTGGCTGGCTATCAACTGTATGTCGAATTGGTGATGAACTTGGGTTTTCCCAAAGAACATATTTTGTTTTGTTCTAACCATGAACAGTATTTGGCAAGCATCAAGACGGCTTTTCAAGAGGCTAAAATCAGCTTGCCTAAGCCTGTGCCCTCTAAACATGAAAGCGACCGTGACATCATCCGGCAATGGATTCGGGAACGTCGAAATAACCGTTATGTCACGTTGCGGCGCGGTGTTATTGAGGGTTGTCAATTGTTGCTGGACCAACTTAGTCAGAGTAGCAACGCTATTCACTTTCATCATTTCTTTCAAAAAGGTAGTCAGACTGCTGAGAATTTACGAGATGACTTGCGAAACTACCTGGAGACCCTAAAAACATTTCTTCCTCTCCGCGAGCCTGAATCTTTTGCTAATAAACCTATGCTGTTCAAGTTATTCGCTAGAACATTGGCACATGAGTGGGAAACTTCGGCCAATCCTAGTCAGTATCACGGTCCCNATTCAATATTTTATCAAGCATTTGGTTGGATTATGAAATCNACTCGCAACTGGCTGAGTCATTCCCAAATTTTAGACGGCTTGCAAGAGGAGGAAGTGGCTTTTCTCTTTCTGACAGCCATGCGGGCGATGTTCAATCTGGGGAATCAACCTGAAACGTATGAAAAAATTTTATTCCGACTCTTCCAACCTACTGCTGCTACTGAATTACAGCGAGACCTCAAGGATAAATTGGTGGAGAGTTATGTCATGGTTAAAGAACATTTGCTGAATGCTGTCAAGGTGGAAGATGCTATTCCTTTCAACAAAATGCTTGACAATATGCAAAGTAAAAACGTGTCTCTGCCGGGGAATTACAGTTATCTGACGGGTCTATTTCAAATGTTTTGGCACGGACTTTCACCGGCCAGTTTACACAAAATTACCCCCAAACCACCTGTTACCAAGACCGGCAAACATACCGTCACTTTTGAAATGAACTGTACTTTTGGCAACCAGGATTTTGGGGCTTCACAGCCAAACGATTTTCTATTCCAATTCGCTCGTCACATTTATCAGAAAAGTTTTTCGTGTGTCCCACGCACCACTTAGGCACGGTGCGAGTTTCCGAATGGTGCGTGGGAACGAGAAGAAACCAGGAGTACAAAGCGGAGCTTTGTAACAAAGCTCCGCTTTGTACTCCTGGTTTATCTTGCCGTAAAGATTCCCCGCCTTAGCCAGGAGAGGCTAGTGGTGGTGCGTAAGGTGAGTTATCTAAATAGCGACTCCATCGAAAAGCCTTCTCGTTCCAAAATTTCACGTAATCGTTTTAATGCTTCGATTTGGATTTGCCGAACTCGTTCACGAGTAATCTCTAATTCGGCCCCTACTTGTTCCAAAGTGGCAATTTCACCACCGCCTAAACCAAAGCGACGTTCTAACACCACTCTTTGTTTATCTCCCAATTGTGATAACCATAAATCCAATTGCTTAATAATACTTTCTTCTTGCAACAAAAGTAAGGGGTCAGGATTTTGTTCATCGGGAATAGTTTCAATGAGCGATTTTTCTGAATCCAACATGGAAGGAGAATCGGTCGAAGTGATTCGTTCATTGAGTCCTAACATCCGTTTGACTTCTTCGATTGGACGATCNAATAATNGAGCCACNTCTTCTGCGGTNGGTTCTCGATCTAACTTTTGTGANANTGNGCGAGCGGCCCGCAAATAGACATTGATTTCTTTAAGNATGTGGATCGGTAAGCGAATGGTACGACCNTGGTTCATAATGGCGCGNTCAATGGTCTGCTTAATCCACCAAGTAGCATAAGTGGAGAAGCGAAAGCCGCGGTCGGGATCAAATTTTTCGACGGCACGAATCANTCCAATGTTACCTTCTTCAATTAAATCTAACAAAGCNAGACCACGGTTCATATAGCGACGGGCGATTTTAACCACTAGCCGCAAATTGGATTCAATCATTTTGCACCGGGCNTCGTTATCNCCGGTTTTAGNTTTTCTGGCATATTCAATTTCTTCTTCCGCNGTTAGCAGAGTAGANAAGCCTATTTCATGCAAGTAGAGNCGAGTAGCATCTAATTCAACTTCGCCGATGGTTCGAGATTGTTCCGATAATTCATCTTCAATTCCTATAAGGTCGATGGTTTCAACCTCTAATTCAGGGTCGCCGATAAGTTCTATATCGTCCGTTATTAATTCATCGAGAGGAAGTCGAAATTGGTTAATGGGGGAGGTATTCCAAAGGCGCCAGGGTTTTGTTGCCACATCTAATTTCAAAGTAGAGGAGGGGTTGAGTATTGGAATCAATACCCAGGTCGGCAATAAGTTGCCCTGCCACCACTCGTTGACCGGCGACCACTCGACGTTGCGCGTTGTTCGCATAGAGACTAGAAAACGCTTGATTATGTTGAATAATAATGAGATTACGATAACCATTTATTAATTGCTCACTGTAAGTGACCGTACCAGTAGCAGCCGCATAAATGGGCTGACTGCGGCGACGACCAATAATGTTAAGTCCTGATTGTCCAGTAGTTGCAACNTGTACTGGTATTGCTTGAAGTGCTACCGTCGGCCATTGCCAGGAAACTGGTGGATAACACGAAGCAGTTGGTGTCGTCGTGGGAGTTGGCAACGGACGAGGTTCACGATATACTTGTTTACAATCTGGACAAGAGGGTTGAGTAGTGCTAGGTTGAGTTAGTAGTAACCGTTGCCCTGGTTGGAGTAGGTAGGGGGAAGATAACTGGTTCCAACGGGCAAGGTCGTTTACATTGGTGCCAAATTGTCTGGCGATGCTATAGAGTGTATCACCAGGTTGTACGGTGTAGGTGTTGAGTGATAAGCTGGTCGGGCTGGAGTCAATCGGTGGTGGTGTGGTAGGGGTGTGACTACACGCACTCGATAGTATTATAAGCAGTATAATGAGGTTGAGAAGTCGTTTCGATGGCAACACGGTATGGTTGATTTGTTATTGGTAGTGAAGTACCGGGTAGTGGTAAACCTCGCAATTCTCGAAGACCTGCGAGGTTTGGTATACCACGTTGGAGTCCAAACTTTCCAATTTGGACATATTGATGTGGTTAGCCACGTTACCAAATTTAGACGCTAAAGAAAATTTGGATTTCAATGTGGTGCTTATCGGTTTTTGGTGTTAGCGTTTAGGAATAATCGTTAGCTCTTGCCCAGGGTAAACGGTGTAAGGGGGGCCAATTCCGTTGGCATTGGCCAATTCTGATTCAGTCAGACCATGTTTGGTGGCAATTCGGTAAAGTGTTTCACCTTTGCTCACTTGGTATTTTTTATAACGTAGGGGCGGTGGTGAAAATGAGGCCGTTGGTTGCTTCTTAGATGGTTTAGCTTGAGCAACCGTGGTAGCTTTTTTGACGGCGGCAGCTTTGACCGCAGTGCCACTCACTCGTAATTGTTGTCCTACCGTGAGTTGATTGGAAGAGAGGCCATTCCACTGTTTGATTGATTCTACGGTGTTACCATAGTGTTTAGCGATACTGAATAAGGTATCACCGGGCACTACGGTGTGAACGCTACCACTGGTGTCTGGTACCGTCGTGGTGTCCGGCGCAGTGGTGGTGTCCGTGTTAGAAACGGATACTGATGATTTCGGTTGTGCCGTCACCGCTGATGCTGAGGGTGGGGTGACTATTAAGACTTGGCCTGGAACCAGATTGTAAGGTGGTTGTAAGTGGTTCCAGGCGGCAACATCGGCGACGGTGTAGCCATAGAGTTTGGCAACGCTGTATACTGTGTCGACCGTTTGTACGACATATTGCCCCACGTTTTTGTTGTTAAATGCAGTATCTGCTGGGCTAACATTTTTGGCCGTGTTAGATGGTATATAGCTGGCAGGTGAGTTGCTACTACCGTTAGGAGAAGAAACTCGTAGTTGTTGTCCTAGCGAGAGGGAGTCTGAAGATAAGCCGTTCCAGGCCTTCAAGTCGCTGACGGTGCATTTATAACGTTGAGAAATGTTGAATAAAGTATCTCCTGCCACTACAGTATGATATACGCCGGAATTGTAGGAGCCTGAACCTGGATTGGTTGAAGGTAAGGTGCCAGTAGCCGATCCAAAGAGCGTCAGTGGTTGCCCAGGATTGAGGGCATAAGGGGGCGCGATATTGTTCCAGCGGGCGACATCTTGGTAGTTAAGTCCACAGCGGGTGGCGATACCATAGAGCGTTTCACCGCGAACTACCGTGTGGTAGGAGCCACAACTGACTGGGGTGGTGCTAGGAGGGAACGACGGATAGGTCGTGGTGGTGTCAGGGATTGATGGTTTGCTCTCATCAATAGGCGGTAAGGTGGTGGTTGGGGTAGTGGCGCAACCTGGTAGCAAGAAAATAATGAGTAGGCTGAGGAGAGCCCAGAAGTTAAAAAGTTTCAGTTGATAAGTACACATAATAAATTGAACTCCGTTGATAAATAAATGGTGGTGGTGGTTGAAGATTTGACAACTTTAGATTTGACAACTTTTTGAAAGTTGTCAAATCTTGTTATTGACAATTGCCGGTGATTTTTAAAAGTTGTCCAGGTTTTACCGTATAAGGAGGGGGCAGATTATTCCAACCGGCCACCTGAGTTACTTCATAACCATAACGTTTAGAAATGCTGTAGAGCGTTTCGCTAGAGCTAACCTTATGACGGCATCTTTGGACCTTACTTTTGGTACTTAAAGCCGTTACTTCATTTTTGGTACTGGAAGCAGTGGCGGTTGGCGGTGAAACTCGTAACCGTTGTCCGCGTGACAGTGTGTAAGAAGATAATTGGTTCCATTGTGCTAGTTGCCCCACGCTATAACCATAGCGTTGTGAGATATTGTAAAGTGTGTCGCCGGCCACGACAGTATGATAATTTTGACCGACTACTGACGGTGCCGCCGTGGGTACCGACAGATAGGAAGCCGCCGAAGGAGGTCCCACTATGAGGCTTTTGCCAACCGCTAATTGATTGGAGGGTAAATTATTCCATGCCATAATATCAGTCATGCTATAACCAAAATGTTTAGCTACGCTATATAAAGTGTCTCCCGCTTGTACTACATATTTGCCAGAGGATGAACTTGATTTCGATTTGGTACTTGTAGCCTTATTAACCGCAACCGGGGCGGCAGGTGGACAACTCGCTTTACTACTGGGAGGAGATACTAATAATTTATGCCCAATAGCCAACTCATACGGTGGGTTAATATTATTCCAAGCGGCGACTTGACGATAATCTTGTCCGTAACGTTTAGCTATACCATACAAAGTCTCACTGCGTTGCACTTGATGATAGGTTTTGCCTCCTTGGTTTAAGGTGATGGGTTTGGGAGATACCGAAGGTGCTCCACTACTTTTAGTTTTAGCCGCGACCGTAGTTGATGATTTTTTAGGGGATTTTATTGGACGAGCCGGCACTGGAGAGCGGGCTGCTATGCCTGAGCTGGACACACAGGAATTTGACATCCCTAGATAAAAATTCTTTGGCGGTCCTGAGACTAATAATTTTTGATGAGTAAGTAAATTGTAGGGTGGGCATAAATTATTCCACCGGCCAAGATCTGCCGCATCTCGACCATAACGGGTAGCAATTGAGTAAATAGTATCACCTTTGTCGACATAGTGATAAATTTCGGTTTCAACATTAGAGGATGTTGGCACGGGCGATATAGTCGCACAACCTTGGATTGAGATTATAATGACTATCCCTAAAATAGTCAATAATTTTGTAGTAGTGATAAATAAATTCATAGTTAATTATACTTTTTGTCGGTGTTACTCGTGAAATAATGTAACCTATCAGTTAAAATAAATCTATTCTTACACAAGTGAGTGATTTAAATCAACCTCGACAAACTAAAGTTTGTTACTCCATATCGTTAAATAAGACTTGACATTTGCCTAAAAATTGTCAAATCTCTACATATCTCAAACCGCTTATAGGTTTTTTAGGTATTTTAGAAAAAGGATACATATATGTCAAAAGCACAATCAATGAGTCACATATCGTATACTACATTGCCTCAAATGTTCCGTGAGCGAATTATTAGTACGCCACAAACCGTAGCCTATCGCTATTTTGATAAAGATAATAAAGTTTGGCAAAGTTTGACCTGGGCCGAGATGGGCATTCAGGTAGCCCGTTGGCAGGTGGCTTTAGCTAAGGAAAATTTAGCGGTTGGTGATCGGGTAGCTATTATGTTACGTAATTGCCCACAATGGGTAATGTTTGACCAAGCCGCCTTGGGGTTAGGTTTGGTGACCGTGCCTTTATACACTAATGACCGTCCTGATAATGTGTCTTATATTTTGGCCGAAGCCAATGTTAAATTACTTTTATTAGAGGGTAATTTGCAATGGAAACAATTGTATCCATTACGTGAAGAATTTACTGGTTTACAGCGAATAGTGGCGATTCAAGAAGTTAACGATAAAACTCCGTCAGATTCACGTTTAGTCAATTTAGATCATTGGTTACCCAGTGAAATAGCAGGTGAATTATGTTCAGAATCCTATTCCTCGGACCAACTTGCCAGCATTGTATATACCTCTGGTACTACGGGTCGCTCTAAAGGAGTGATGTTAAGTCATCGCAATCTGTTAGCCAACGCTCAATATATCGTGGAGGCGGGAAAAATTGGAGCGGCTGATTTTAGTGCCGATGATTTATTTTTGTCTTTTCTTCCGTTATCGCATACTTTAGAGCGCACCGCTGGCTATTATTTGCCCATGATGTTAGGTGCCACGGTGGCTTATAGCCGCTCGATTCAACAACTGGCCAGTGATTTAACGACTTTACGGCCAACAGTATTAATTTCAGTGCCACGAATTTATGAACAAGTGTATAGCAAAATTCAAAGTCAATTAGAAAAAAACTCCAAATTAGCCAAGCCCATATTTTCTCTAACCGTACAAATTGGTTGGCAACATTTTGAATATCAACAAGGCCGTGCTAAGTGGTCTCCTGCTTTATTACTCTGGCCTCTGTTAAATCAATGGGTTGCCACCACCGTGTTGAATAAATTAGGGGGGCGTTTGCGTTTGGCCATTAGCGGCGGCGCGGCTTTATCGCCACCACTCGCTAAAGTGTTTGTTGGCCTCGGCTTAAATTTGTTACAAGGCTATGGGTTGACCGAAACCAGTCCGGTCATTAGTGTCAATCTACCAAATGACAATATTCCCAGTAGTATTGGTCTACCATTGCCAAATGTCGAAGTCAAATTGGGAGATAATAATGAATTATTGACCAGAAGTGAATGTGTCATGTTAGGTTATTGGCAAAATCCCACCACCACTGCTCAACTTATTGATAAAGAAGGATGGTTACATACCGGGGACCAAGCCAAAATTGATGAGCGAGGACATTTCTATATTACGGGGCGACTTAAAGACATTATTGTCATGGATAATGGTGAGAAAATTTCACCTGCGGATATGGAAATGATGATAACCACCGATGCTTGGTTTGAGCAAGCCATGGTAGTGGGAGAAGGTAAGCCTTTTCTCAGTGCCTTGATTGTATTGAATAAAGAGCGGTGGACCGAATTGGCTAAAAATCAAGAGGTCGATGTGACATCTCCTGAATCACTGAGTGCGAAAACGATTCATAAGATTATTTTGGCACGCCTGGCCAAGCAAATCAAAGATTTTCCTGGCTATGCCCAAATCCGACGTATCATTTTATTACTAGAGCCATGGACGGTAGAAAATGGATTATTGACACCTTCCCTGAAAATTAAACGGGCACGGATTTTGGAACAATATGCCACCCAAGTAGCAGAAATGTACCAAAAATTTTAAGTTTAATTATTTGCTTGTTCAAAAAATGGAAACGGGTTAAAATTCGAATTTAGTTAAGATAGTTTAAGATTTGACAACTTTTTTAAAGTTGTCAAATCTAAAATCCAATATAGTTAAGATTTGACAACTGTTTTAAATTTGTCAAATCTAAAACCCAATATGGAGACAACATTTTATAGAGGATGAGATATTCATGTACAAAATAGTCTTACTTAGACATGGGGAAAGCCAGTGGAATAAAGAGAACCGGTTTACCGGTTGGACCGATGTTGACTTATCTGAAAAAGGACGGCAAGAAGCCATAGAAGCGGGTAAACTCTTGAAAGCGAATGGCTATACTTTTGATTTAGCGTATACTTCAGTGCTAAAGCGAGCCATTAGAACTTTATGGATCGTGCTAGACGAAATGGATTTAATGTGGCTACCGGTCCATCGACTCTGGCAATTAAATGAGCGCCACTATGGTGCGTTGCAAGGCTTAAACAAAGCGGAAACCGCCGCCAAACATGGTGAAGATAAAGTCAAAATTTGGCGCCGGAGCTATGACATTCCACCGCCTGCGCTCGATAAAACTGATGATCGATACCCAGGCCATGACCGTCGCTACCAAGGATTGGCCGACCACGAAATCCCGGAAACCGAAAGTTTAAAAGACACCGTCGCCCGATTCTTACCGGCCTGGCAACAAATCATTGCACCTAAGATTAAACAAGGCCAACGAGTAATTATTGCCGCACATGGCAATAGTTTACGGGCCCTGGTCAAATATCTGGACCAGGTTAGTGAGCAAGAAATTGTAGAGCTTAATATTCCTACCGGGGTACCATTGGTCTATGAATTAAATGAGCAGATGCAACCGTTGAAACATTACTATTTAGGTGATGAAGATGCGGTAAAACGAGCGATGCAAGCGGTAGCTAATCAAGGCAAGGCTCAAAACTAAAGGTTATTAAACGTTGGAGTCCAAATCAAGATTTGGACCTTACGCACAACCACCCCCAACCCCTTCTTGGTAAGGCTACTCTATGCACACCACTGCATTTCTGCTCGTTCCCACGCGCCGCGTGGGAGGGCGAGCAGAAAACTATTTAGCAGGTTGGAGTAGAGGCTTTAGCCGGTAAGGGTTGGCGCCCCATTAAAGGTCGTCGCGGCCGGCTCACCGGCTAAAGCCTCTACTCCAACCGGTTGGTTCTCGTTCCCACGCGGCGCGTGGGAACGAGAACATGGCTACTCCAAAAGATGTGTACATAGAGTAGCTTGGTAAGGAGGGGGGTATCCTGGCGGTGCCGGTAGTGCGTACTCCCCTCCTTACCAAGGAGGGGTTGGGGGTGGTGGGGCGTAAAGTGAGTTACCTGAAATTTGGACTCCTAACCAATTAAAACGACAATGGCAATTTTAAAGAAATTCCTCTGCTTAAGGTACTGGCTAATTGGAAGCCTTTTACTGCTGTGGCTAACCAATTCTCTAGCTGTTGACTCCGCGGAAACTCTAGCACAACTAAAAGCACTAGAAACCAGGATTCAACAACTACAAGCACAAATGCTAAACACTCGTACCGAATACGATGACCTGTTAAACCAACTTAAACACCAAGAAGAAAATATCGGCGAAGTAGCAAATAGACTGGAAGTCTTACATGGCGCACTTAACGATAAACAAAATACTTTGACCGACCTCCAACAAAAACGTAAGACACAGTATTCTTTGCTAGAAACCCAACGTCGCGTTTTGGCCCAGCAAATTCGTGCTTCTTACCTAATGGGACACCAAGATTATTTAAAACTTTGGTTCAATCAAGAGGATCCATTCACACTCGGACGTTTGTTAGCCTATTACGAATACTTTAACCGTGCCCGTGCTCGTCAAATTACCACTATCAAAGAAATTTTACAAAATATTCAATTTCTTGAACAAAGCATTAATTTAGAAAGCACCCAATTACAACAATTAGTCACCGATGAAACCGCCAAAAAAACGCAACTGCACTTAAACTACCAAGAGCGTCAAACTATTTTGGCACAACTGGCCAGCACTTTAGAAAACCAGGAAAAAGAACTTAATCGCCTACTTGAAGATAAGCGCCACTTAGAAGCACTCTTAGGTGCCATAGGAGAAATTGCCAAAGACATACCTCACCCCCCAGGACCACAGATCGACTTTGCTATCCTCAAAGGCCAACTGTCTTACCCAGTGGCCGGTCAAATCGTCAATCAATTTGGACAACGCCTCGTCGGTAATCTGACCTGGCAAGGTCTATTAATGGCGGCTGACCTAGGTGAAAAAGTACATGCCGTAGCTGCGGGACGAGTCATTTTTGCCGAATGGTTTCGTCACTTGGGATTATTAATTATTCTTGACCACGGCAACGGCTATATGAGTTTATACGCTCATAACCAAAAACTTTACCCCAAAACTGGCGATTGGATTGAAACTGGTCATGTCATTGCGGCGGTGGGCGACAGCGGAGGTCGTCAAACGCCAGCTTTATATTTTGAAATTCGTTACCAAGGCAACCCGGTTGACCCTTTAAAATGGCTAAAACGGCGTTAGTAAGTGAATACGGATAAAACTAAAAATATAAATGCCATAAGTTTTTAAAATTTTAAAGTTTTAAAGTTTTAATAAACCAGTAAATATGCCGGTCTATATTGATACCAAACCTTATTGATACCAAACCTTGCAAGTCTTGGGGACCAAACGAAATTTATTCGGTTTATTACTACTGAAATGCAGGACTATTTAAAACACTATCTACCAAACTACAATATGCTATAATTATGTTATAATTTAGAACTTACACACTCAATCTGAGGGATAACACCCCTTCGAGGGGTGTTATTCCTGCTGGCTGGCCAAACTCATTAAAATCTGAGGGACCCTGCTAAGTGCTGGTGATCTTAGTACGTAAGTCCCATATTATAGTTTATAGATTGACTTATTTTAACCCTACAATGTTTAATGCTCGGAGAAACCTATGCGAATTTTATTTCGTCACTTGCCCCCTTTACTACTCGGCTCCATTTTAGGATCAGTGATTGCCCTGGGAGGCTCCACTGTTTTTGCTGAACGAGATGAAGCCTCACTTAGCATCCCCTTCGATGAACTTCGCACTTTCACCGAAGTCTTTCAACGAATCAAAAATGATTATGTGGAAGAAGTGGATGACAAAAAATTATTTGAGAATGCTATCCAAGGCATGTTAACTGGCTTGGACCCTCACTCTAGCTACCTCAATCCCGAAGCCTACCAGGAACTTACCATCAGTACCGGTGGTGAATTTGGTGGTTTAGGAATTGAAGTAGGCATGGAAAATAGCTTTGTCAAAGTAATTACACCCATTGATGATACACCAGCACAACGCGCCGGGGTGAAAGCCGGCGATGTTATTATCAAATTGGACGAAACACCAGTGAAAGGTATGACGCTCAATGATGCAGTTAAAATGATGCGCGGAAAACCTGGAACACGCATAAAATTAACTATCGCTCGTGAAGAGGAAGAAAAACCTTTGGAAATAACTATAGTCCGCGACATTATCCAAGTTAAAAGTGTAAAATCTCGTACTTTAGAACCTGGCTATATTTACGTGCGTATTAGTCATTTTCAAGCCCATACTGGCGAAGATTTGGAAAAAGCCATCGACGATCTGAAAAAAGAAAATAAGAAAGGACTTAAAGGATTAGTGTTAGACTTACGCAATAATCCCGGTGGTGTCCTCAATGCCGCAGTCTCAGTGTCTGATGCCTTCATCAAAGACGGCCTAATCGTCTATACCAAAGGTCGAGTTACCGATGCTTCTCTCAAATTTAATGCTCATCCAGAAGACCTTATTAATGGCGCACCGATAGTAATTTTAGTCAACAACGGTTCCGCTTCGGCCGCTGAAATTGTTGCCGGTGCTTTGCAGGACCACAAACGGGCCATTATCATGGGGACTAAAACTTTTGGCAAAGGTTCCGTGCAAACGATTTTACCGATGAATAACAATGCGGCCCTAAAGCTCACTACCGCTCG
>BS_KBA_SWE02_21mDRAFT_10000701_pt1 | contig 12723 bp, 10 predicted proteins | sample BalSeasSWE02_21m_FD_9196 | JGI IMG/M metagenome (IMG submission 9196)
CGTAGAATGGACATTATGCGCAATCATACAGCCACACACCTTTTGCATGCAGAGCTGCACAAAGTCCTCGGACCTCACGCTCAACAAGCCGGGTCTTTAGTGGCTCCTGATAGGTTACGTTTTGATTTTAATCATAACGAAGCGCTTACTGAACAACAATTGCATCTAATTGAAGCTGGTGTTAATAATGCCATATTAGCTGACATGTCAGTTGTAGCAACTCAAAAAACACGCGATCAAGCTATCTCTGAAGGGGCGACGGCTTTATTCGGAGAAAAATATGGTGATATTGTTAGGACAATAGCAATTAAATCGGAAACATCTCAAAATAAAGAGCATTCCAGGTTTTCTTATGAATTATGTGGTGGAACGCATCTGGACCGAACTGGTAATATTGGAACATTTGTAATTATTAACGAAGGGTCGGCTGCATCAGGAATCCGAAGGATAGAGGCTGTAACTGGTCGAATTTCCAATCAGATCATTGCTGAAAGATTACTGGATATAAGAAAAGTATCGAAAATTTTATCAAGTTCTCCAGTAGAAATTGTCAGTAAGATTAAATCCATGCAAGATGAGTTAAGCGAAGCTCATCGAAAAATGGCCGAATTACAAAATTCTCTTCTTTTGGATAGATTTAATATAATGTTGGATAATATTCCTTTGGTAAAGGATGTTCCAGTATTGAAGGCGATTATGGATGGGGCTGAGATCGATACACTTCGCATAATGTGTGATAAATTCCGTCAAAAATATTCAAGCGGTATTGCTGTGCTGGGGTCTGTGATAAATGGACGACCAATGGTTATCGCAACAGTTACAGAGGATATTATCTCCAGAGGTATTAAAGCTGGTGAGCTGGTGAAATATTTAGCGGAAATTCTCGGAGGTTCGGGCGGAGGAAAACCTTCCTTGGCGCAAGCCGGAGGAAAAGACGCTTCTAAGTTGGAAGGTGCATTGGAAGCCGTATCCGGGTATATAGAGATCAACTTGAAATAAATTGCAATGTTATCTTCTCAATGCTGAATATAATGTCACAACTGGTTCCTGGATGGCAGCTTGGTTTGCCTTATAATCTGGTTATATGAAGACGCATCTCATCCACCTGGAACAAGACGATAATGTTATTTCAATAACTGATAAATTATCGTGGGGAAAAGCACAGCGGATTCTTCTGGTATATCCAACTACTCCGGGATTAAATTTACAAAAAATTGACTTACTCTTAATTAAGCGAGCTGCAATAAAACAGGGGTTCTCCATTGGAATTGTTTCTAGGTTAAACGATGTCAAATCATTAGCCGCAGAGCTCAATATTCCGGTTTTCAAATCAATAAAACATGCTCAACGCAGAACCTGGTCTGCTTTTGTCTCTGATAGAAAAGATGACATCAAAAGGAAATCTGCTGTAGAAATTAGAAAAATGAGCTTGGAAACAAAAACAATTGAACCTAAGTGGAGAACCCTTATCGGTGTTCGTCTATTCTTTTTCTCATTGGGTGTTTTAGGGGTTTTGCTCATTTCGCTTTTATTTATCCCTTCGGCAAATATTAAACTTAATATACCTGACCACATACAGAGTATAACTTTAGATGTAACCGCAGATGAATCAATGGATATGGTAAATCTTTCGGGGATGATTCCTGTTCACACAAAGGATATTGAAGTAGAAGGAACGCGCCTGATCAGCATCAACACTAAAACCAAAATACCGGATAAATTTTCTGTAGGAAAAATTCTATTTACGAACTTGACTGAATCGCAGATCGAAATTCCGTTGGGGACTATCATTGCCCGGCTGGATAATACTGGAATTCGCTTTGAAACAATTGAGAGTGGAGATATATCCGCAGGTATAGGGCAGACGTTGGTTATGCCGATCCGGGCTATAACTCCTGGTGAAGCCGGTAATATGGAAGCAAATTCACTTGGATCTTTAATTGGCGATCTGGGTTCTAGTGTGTCGGCGATTAACCCTGAGCCTTCCTTTGGCGGCACCGATCGTATTACGAATTTGGCAATTGAAAGTGACAGGAACGGGTTATTTAGTATATTGGAAGATGATTTGAAGGTCAAAGCGATCCAGGCAGCGCAGGCACAGCTTGCAAATGGCGATATAATATTTCCTGATACGGTAGTGGTTGAAGAAATTTTAGACGAGATCTTTGTTCCGGCAGCTGGGCAACCAGGCAACCGGTTATCGTTGGATCTTAAGATCCTGTATACAATGCATTATGCTGCATATTCAGACTTGGTGCGCCTGGGGGAACCAGCTTTGAAGGCTGGGTTACCTGATGGATATGTATCCTCTCCTGGAAGCTCAATTTATTTCGATTTATTAAATAAACCAGCTACAAATACGAATGGCACAACTACATTGGCTTTGCAGGTAAACCAGAATATTCAGAGAGCTGTAAATGGTCTTTATGTCTCCCGACTTGTCCAGGGATTATCTGTTCAAGATTCTTATAAAATTCTGGAAGAAGAATATGGTCCAGAGATAAAGCCTGTTGTTGAAATTTCACCACCCTGGTGGCCATGGTTGCCTATTGTGACTTTGCGCATAGCCGTAGAAAATTGAGATATTATGAGAATTATGTCTATTGATCCAGGCTCCAAGCAGATAGGATTGGCGATCAGCGATCCAACGGGAACAATTGCCAATCCATTGATGATACTTAAGCATAAATCGCGTGAATCTGATACGGATTTTATTGCCCAGCAGGTCTTAAATAACGACATTGAATTGATCGTTGTCGGACAATCTCTGGACGATAATGGGGAACCGACTTTTGAAGGTAGACGCTCTGCCAGGATAGCTCAAGCTTTAGCTCGAAAGGTCACAGTCCCTGTGGAATTCTGGAATGAGAGTTTTAGTACACAGGATGCAAAAAGAGCAAGGATCATGATGGGAGGCTCAAGAAGAAAACGCGCTGGTCATTTGGACGATTTGGCAGCAACAGTTATCTTGCAATCATTCCTGGATGAACGGTCAGTTAAAAAGGAAACCTCTGAATGAAACGAAATTATTCTTGCACTTCTTTGGTTTTATTGATTTTATTGATCCTCCTAATTATGGTGGTGATTATCTATATTCCAGTCCTTGTTGAGCAATCGTATGGTCCCGCAAGTTCAGCTCTTAATTTGACGGACCGTTACTCCTACGCAATTTCTTTATTGTGGAGCGCTGGAGATCTCACATCTCCAGTTTTACCGGGAGGAGTAGAGAAGATATTTGTCATCGAATCTGGCGAATCGGTATCTCAAATTAGTGATCATCTGGAATCATTAGGTTTAATTCAAAACTCAAGGATCTTTCGAATTTATCTTGTATGGAAAGGTCTCGATACGTCTGTGCAAGCAGGAAATTATAAACTCAGCCCGGGTATGACGGGAATTGAAATTGCACTTGCTTTGCAGGATGCGACTCCTACGGAAATATCATATAATGTCTGGGCCGGCTGGCGAATGGAAGAGATCGCTGCATCATTGCCAACTTCTGGATTGAATATCACGCCGGAAGATTTCTTAACCGCAGCCAAAAAACCAAGCGTTCCCATGGATTTCTTGCCGGACAATACATCTGCAGAAGGTTTTCTGTTCCCTGGTTCATACTCACTACCACGGGATACAACTGCTGATCAATTAGTTTCAATTTTGCTTCAAAATTTCTCCAATAATTTATCTATAGAATTACAGGAAAAAATCATAAGACAGGGATTGGATATCTATCAAGCAGTAACGCTTGCATCTATTGTTGAAAAAGAGGCTATCGTATCCGATGAACAGCCAATCATCGCATCAGTGTTTTATAACCGATTAAACATAGGTATGAAATTGGATAGTGATCCGACGGTACAATATTCAGTCGGCTATGATTTTGAAAAAGGAAATTGGTGGAAGAATCCCCTGACATTGGAGGACTTGGCCATTGATTCCCCCTATAATACATATATTTATACCAACCTGCCTCCTTCGCCCATATCTAACCCCAGCATAAGCGCGCTTCTAGCGGTCGCTAATCCAGCCCAGACTCCATATTTCTATTTCCGTGCGCGCTGTGATGGATCAGGTTTACATTTTTTTTCCGAAACTTTTGAACAGCATTTACAAAACGCGTGTAAATGATCCTTTAATATCTTTTCCGATTAAATATCATAATGGAAATAAATTAAGAAAGATATTAAGTGATACTGGTGTTCGCCAGAATATATTTTTCCAATTTATCGATGGTTTTCTTCTGTTCATCGATAACGGCCTTAACAAGATCTCCAATTGAGATGATCCCAACCAATTTTTCGTCCTGAAGCACAGGGAGATGCCGGATATGCTTATCTGTCATAAGGGCGAGTGCTTGCTCACATGTTTGCTCTGGTGTTATAAAACGCACATTTGTTGTCATAATTTCGCGAACAAAAATATCCTTTGAAGATTTCCCCATTAGGATGACTTTGCGAGCATAATCACGTTCAGAAAATATACCGACAATTTTCTCTTTATCAAGCACAATTAAAGCGCCTACACCTTTTTCTGCCATCAAGCCTAATGCAGCATATACATGAGTATCAGGGGTCGTCCACCAAATTTCTGAATCTTTTTCTTTCATCGCCTGCCGAATAGTCTTCATAACAAAACCTCCTTTGTAATTAGATTAATTATAGTGAGAAACTACACAAATGCAAGCGATTAATTGTATTTGATAACCAAAGAATACATGTCTTTTCTTGAATATTGTGAAATCTATAAAAATATGATTATTTAGGCGTTCCGGCTTATTTCGTTACGTTGAAAAGACAACTATCAGGTTTCAATATTCTGGATAACTTCTATATAATCTTGTGTTATCGTCTTATCCAAAGATCCTGTCAATAATTTTATTAGTTCGCTGGTCAGCAACGCCTTATTTTCAGCATCTTTAAAGCTCCAGGTGCGGCTTTTTATCTCTAGATATATTCCGAGATCGGGCGTTTCAAATGTATCCAAATTTATATAAAACTCAGTATTTTTGAAACGGACCAACCACCGTAATCTATCTTTATCAACTGAAATTTCTGAGGAAGGCTTAAAATATTCCCTGTAAAACCTTAAACTATTCCCGGCGGGGGCAAGATAACGGCTGCGGGAAAGCAATACATCGTTTTGTAAATTATTCTCACTTTTTGCCCCAAGCAAAGTTAAGCGGGAGCGGACATTGGTGATTTGCCCTTTATTATCGATGGATTCGTCCTCCCTGTAACGCAATTTCCCTTGTGATGAGTCAGGGAATATGAAATAAGCATCGTGTTGATGATAATGCTTGTGGTAAATGATTTCAATATCTGATTTTTCAAGTGCATTTATGATCATGGAAGGGTCTGATACTTCAACTTTGATTTGAATCTCAAAGGACTCGGCCTCACTGGACCCGCCCAAAGCAATTAATTTAGAGAATACTGATTGTTCACGCTGAGTCAAAAATGTATCAATTCTCTTGGCGTATTGTCCGGCATGATATAGAAGATCCTCTTGATCAAGGTTCAGCAAAATTCGGTTGCGTAAAACCCAGTTCCCATTAACCATTACATCCGTGACATCCGTTGATTTCGATGCATATACAATACTGGCATAAGCGTTATCGGGTTCGCGATTGAATCGTGGAGAATTGTGAATAGGGTCAATATCGATAAGGATAAGGTCAGCCCTCTTTCCGGGTTCCAGGGATCCTGTTATATCTCCAATGTGTAAAGCCTTTGCGCCGAGCCGTGTAGCCATTGTTAGAGCGGTTACAGCAGGTATGACAGTTGGATCACCGCTGATACCTTTGGCAAGGAAAGCCGTCAGGCGTATTTCCTCAAACATATCCATATCATTATTTGAAGCAGGGCCATCCGTACCTATTCCCACATTAAGTCCAGCCTCCAGCATCTTTGATACGGGAGCGATGCCAGATCCAAGTTTGAGATTTGATGATGGATTATGAGCAACTCCAGCACCTGCATGCGCCAGAGATCTAATTTCTCCTGGATCCACATGTACGCAATGGGCTGCTAGAACTTTTGCGTCAAATAATCCTAGTTTCTTTACATAAGGAATAACTGGCATACCTGTATCTCTGCGCATATTTTCAACTTCGAATAAAGTCTCAGACAGATGTGTGTGGAGTGGCACATCAAATTCTTGAGCCAATAATGAAGTAGCCTGGAGTATCTCATTTGTGCATGTATATGGCGCATGTGGAGCAACAGAAGGGACAATTAATGGATGTCCTTTCCAACGTTGTATGAAATCGCGTGCATAAGCAAGCGAATCTTCATATGATTTTGCATCTGGCGTCGGGAATTTTAAAACTGTTTGTGAACAAACTGCACGCAAGCCAGCTTGAGCTGTTGCTATGGCAACATCTTCTTCAAAATAATACATATCAGCAAAGCTTGTAACACCTGTTCGCGTTAATTCAGCGCAGGCTAATTTTGTTCCCAATTGAACAAAATCTGAAGACACAAATTCGCGCTCAACAGGCATCATAAAACCAAGCAGCCAAACATCCAGGCGAAGGTCATCTGCAAGCCCACGCAAGAGGGTCATCGGTACATGGGTATGTGCATTTACCAATCCGGGCATTAATATCTTGCCGGCGCAATCAATTGTCTCGCTGGGTGTGTAGGATCCTGAGAGTTCGTTTTCAGGTCCAACCGCAATTATGGAATCGTTTTTTATTGCAATTGCACCTGGATTATATTGATGAAGGTCTTCGTCCATAGTCAATACATGGGCGTTTATTAATAATAGGTCAACCCTTTGTTCCATATTATCTCCTTTTAGCGAAATCACAGGTGGAAATCACTACTTAGTAAATAATTAATTTGATGAATTTGCATTCATAGCTATTCGACGAAGGCGGTCAAGTATTAGATTAACACCTAGTATGGGTGCATTCTGTGGATGGCCTGAATAGTTTACTTGATGCTCATAATCCGTAATGGGTGTATGAATAACAATATGGATCAACGAAATATTGTCTTTTATGATAACCGATAATCCTAAGATCACATCTGCATTTTTGTCCCTTCTGATTGCTTCAACGATTTCTTTTATCGAATTTAAGTTCGGGGGGTAGTCACTTGCACCTAAATACGCCGTATTTTGCAGTGTTGAAAGGCGTTGGTATAATAACCCCGCAGTGTCGTATTCTACAGAAGATACAGTCCATCCACGTCCGACAGCGGCTTCCAGAGCTGTCTTTTCCAATGTAGCCGCATCTGAACCATAAATGTAATCCCCCAATCGAGATCTGATCTCAATTTCCAGGTTTCTTATAAGTTCTTCTGCTTTCTCATTATTGTCTGCCATGGCTGCGATACGGATATCCACGATTCCGGAATGGGCTGCCAACCCGACGGTGGGATTAATTAATTTTTCAAGATCACTGATTTTCTCATCGATCCATCCTTCACCTGCACCACTGGTATGGAGAATGCGTACCTTCAGGGTTTCTGTTAGATCAAAGTTCTGTTTAAGATAAGGAATAACGGATTGTTCCAGGATTGTTTTCATTTCAGCAGGGACACCCGGTAATGAAATAATTGCATTCTTATTTGTTTTTATAATGAAAGCCGGTGCTGTGCCAACCGGGTTGTTTAATACTATTGCATTTTGAGGAATATACGCCTGTTGTTTTTGATTATCACCAGCTACGCGACCTGCTTTAAAAAATCGTGTAGTAATACTTTCCCACAATTCTGGATGGAAAACAAGGTGTGTATCAGCACTCATCGCCAGGGCTTCGCGGGTGGGATCATCCACAGTTGGGCCTAGTCCTCCAGTGGTGATAATTATCTCTGAGCGACTCATGGCTTCTCGGACGATAGTTGCTATCCGATCCTTATTATCGCCCACAATGGATGTTCTATAAAGACCGATGCCCAAATCCCTGATAGTACGGGCTATATATTGTGTGTTGGTATCAGCAATTTCTCCTAAAAGCAATTCTGTACCTATGGCAATTATCTCTGCTGTTGGCATATATTCCCTTGTTCACAAACCAGATTCTTGAATTTATACTACATTGTATTCTTTTATCATACGGTCTTCTTCAAATCGAGCCAGGTCTAAGGTAGACACATCCAGAGATTCAAATTTCCCATCAAGAATGTACTCCGACATCAATTTCCCTGAGATTGGACCGTGCATAAAGCCGTGTCCTGAAAACCCGGTTACAACCAGAAAGCCTTTCACTGGAGTGCTTCCAAAGATCGGATGAGCATCTGGAGTGACTTCATAGAGCCCAGCCCAATGGGAAGCCAAACCTGCTTGTTCAAGTAACGGCATACGTGCGATTGCAGCTTCCAGGTTAACCAATTCAAATTCTTCATCAACATTCTGGTCATAGCCAGGCTTCTCATCCTGATTGGACATTCCTGTTAATAAGCCATCACCTTCTCGATGGAAGTAAAGCGATTGTGCAAAATCTATAACAAACGGGAAATCCTGTGGAATTTGTGGCAGAGCTGATGTTGTCAGCATTTGACGCCGTATTGGTGCGATGGGTAAACTTACTCCCGCCATATCACCAATCAACCCGGACCATGGACCACATGCGTTAACAATTACATGCGAGGATACAACACCCTGATTGGTGGTTATACCACTTACCTCACCATTATTTACTTGTATTCCGGTCACTTCTACATTGTTTATTGCTAAGACACCAAGACGTAAAGCCGAATTGATGTAACCCATAACCACGCTATTTGGATCAACCAGGCCGTCGTTATTATTTATTGTTCCTGCTAATGCATCATCAAAATGCATTAATGGTAATCTCCGCCTGACTTCATCCCCTGTCAGCCATTCTGTCTCAACTCCCAATCTGTGCTGTAAGTCGACATTGTGCCGGAAATATTCAACATCTTTAGGTCTTGTAAGTGCAAATAAATAACCGCATTTTTGGTAGCTAATGTCCTGTCCGATTTCATTCTTGAAGTTCTCAAACATTGGTAAGCTTTTCTTGGAAAGCTCAACATTTATCTCAGTTGAGAATTGATAACGAACCCCTCCGGCACAACGGCCTGTTGCACCCAATCCGAAGAATTCTTCTTTCTCAAGCAAAAGGATATTTTTCTGGCCACGAGCTGCAAGGTGGTAGGCTGTACTTGCCCCCATGACCCCTCCTCCAATGATAATGATATCTGCTGACTTTGGTAGTGTCATAATGGTACCTCTTTATATTAGAACGGAACTGTGTGTCCAATATTCAGCAATTCTGAATTTGACAGGGCAAGTTGGGCTGCCATCGCATCTTGAACAGCAAGCCCTACGGATTTAAAATAAGTGATCTGGTTGGCATTCGTGCGCCCAGGTTTACTCCCCTGGGCTATTTCNCCTAATTCTGCGTAAATATGATTTTCAGAAAATAACCCTTCTTGAATTGGCCGAAGGAGATCACCTGTTTCAGCGAGAGTGGCTGAGCGCGAATCAACAACTACCAAAGCGCGCAAAATAGTTGCAGAAGGGACTTCCTGCATCTCCGGTGTATATGAACCTATGGCATTGATATGAACGCCGGGTTTAAGTGAAGCATCCGAAAATATGGGGGATGTCGCTGTTGTTGCACAGCAGATGATGTCAGCATTTGATACAGCTTCTTCAGGACTTTCTGCGATTCGAAGGTCGGATGGTATTGGCGATTTTCCCGACATTTCGGAAAGAAAGGATTTAGCCCGAATTGGGTCAGGGTCGTATAGCCATACCTGTTCTATGGATCTGACAGTGCATATTGCTTCAAGTTGCGTCCTTCCTTGTGCGCCAGCTCCAAAAATTGCCGCAATTCTGCAATCTTCCCTTGCCAGCAGGTCAGTGGCCGCTCCACTTCCTGCACCGGTGCGGATAGCTGTCAGGGTACTGCCTTCCAATAAAGCCACCGGTTTTCCTGTGTTGGGATCCAAAACCAAAACTGCTGCTTGTATAAAAGACAAGCCCTTTTTTGGATTTTCTGGAAACAACGATACTATTTTAACAGTGAGTGCATTTCCATTAGGTTCTTGAACATATGCAGGCATAAAGATACTTACTGCATTTTGTGATGGAATTTGTAGTCGTGTTCGCAATGGGACTTCTGCATTTCCATTAATTAATGCAATATAGCCGCGCTTCATTGCTTCAATGCACTCTTTCATAGGTAAAGTTCGAATTACATCTTCTGCAGTTAAAATTTTCATAATAAATTGCCAGTGTTTAAGTGTAATTTACATGAGACCCGTCTTCAAATTGAAAACGGGTCTCAGAATGCTTATTATTCTGTGCTGAAATTTACTCCATACCGAGGTAGGCTTTTTGTACCATTTGGTTGGTTTGCAGATTTGAAGCCTTATCATGCAGTACGATTTCACCTGTTTGCATGACATAACCACGATCGGCGATACTAAGTGCCATGAGAGCATTCTGTTCGACAAGTAATATCGTCATCCCTTCTTTATTTATATCAACGATCTTTTCAAAGATGCTCTCCACCAATACAGGCGCAAGGCCCATGGACGGCTCATCCATCAAGAGCAAGCGGGGGCGTGCCATAAGTGCTCGACCGGTAGCCAACATTTGCTGTTCCCCACCTGAAAGTGTTCCTGCAACTTGTGAGCGACGCTCTTTAAGACGAGGTAATAGGGTGAATACCCGGTCGAGGTCTTCTTTTATGCCTGCTTTGTCTGATCTGACATATGCGCCCATATCAAGGTTTTCTGCAACGGTCAGGCGGGCGAATACTCCTCGGCCTTCAGGGACCATGGAAATACCTTTTGCGACCAGTTTATGAGGTTTGAATGGCGAAAGATCTTCCCCTTCAAATTTAACCATCCCCTGAAGAGGCTTTAAAATACCGGAGATACTTCTTAAAGTAGTTGTTTTCCCGGCACCATTCCCACCGATCAGGGTTACGATCTCCCCTTTTTCCACAGTCAAAGATACGCCTTTTAAGGCATGGATGTTACCATAGTATGAATGAATATTTTCAACTTCTAGCATTGCCATTATGTTATCTCCAAATCAGGCTGCGGCTTCTGAAAGACCGCTGGCTGCCCCGCGACCCAAATAGGCTTCAATAACGTGGGCATTCTTTTGGATCTCGGCAGGAGTTCCTTCAGCAATTTTCTGACCAAAATCCAATACGGATATCAACTCAGAAATTCCCATCACAACTCGCATTTGATGTTCGATAAGCAGGATGGTGATCCCGAGGGAATCGCGAAGATGGCCAATAAAGTTTGTCATCTCCTGGGTTTCACTGGGATTCATTCCAGCAGTGGGTTCATCTAGCAACAATAATTTAGGTTTATTTGCCAGGGCACGACCGATCTCAAGTCTGCGCTGGGCTCCGTATGGCAGATTTTTGGATATCATGTCACCTTGACCAGCCAGACCAACAAATTGCAAAATGCGTTTTGCTTCAGTAAGCGCTTGTTCCTCATCCCGGTTTGTCCGTGGGTCACGCAAGATTCCACCGATCATCCCAGATTTTAAGTGAGGGTGCATTCCTACCAGGATATTTTCAACAGCTGTCATGTTCTTGAACAAGCGTATATTCTGGTAAGTTCTTGAAATACCCAAGCGGGTAACCCGATCTGAAGATAAACCGTTAATTAATTTATCTCCCAGAAAAATTTCACCTTCTTCGGGGTTGTAAAAGCCGGTTATACAATTGAAAAAAGTGGTTTTTCCCGCTCCATTTGGACCGATGATGCTCTGGATTGCGTTTTCTTTTACAACCAAATCCACTTTTTGTAAGGCTTCCAACCCACCAAAGCGTTTTGTTACATTTTTTGCGGTTAATACAGCCATATTTTTCTCCTACCCAGCTGGGTTCTCCGTCACGGGTGGAATATCCTTGATAAGGGTATCTGGATCTATTGATTCATGCAATTCGAGTTTTCGCCGGGCTTCAGGCCATAAACCTTCGGGGCGGACGAGCATCATAACAACCAGAACTGCACCATAAACGAGGTATCGATACTCAGCAAACTCACGCAGCAACTCGGGCGATCCCATTAGAACCAATGCACCTACAAACACACCAGGAATACTGCCCATCCCGCCTACAATGATCAAGCAAAGCACATTGATCGATACAAAGAGGTTGAAGCTTTGAGGATATGCCGAGGATAATTTTGCCGCGAATATTGCGCCTGCCAACCCTGCAAAGAAAGCACCTGTTGCGAAGGCTGTCAATTTCGTTGCAACAAGGTTGATCCCCATTGCCTGGGCCACATCCTCATCCTCTCTCAATGCCATCCAGGATCGACCCATGTGAGAATCTTTCAAGCGATAGGCAATAAAACCTGCGACAATAATCGCCGCGACAATAAGATAGTAAAGCTGCGCCTGTGTTTTAAGTTCAAGTGCTCCAATAAAAGGTCGGGCAACGCGTTGAATTCCCTGAGTTCCACCGAGGAATGGGCGAAGCCAGTCAGACAACGAGAGCAGGCGGATGATCTCACCAAACCCAAGTGTGACGATCGCCAGATAGTCGCCGCGCATTTTTAACACCGGTAGACCCAAAATTACACCAGCAGTAACAGATGCGATCAGGGCGAATGGTAAAGCCTGCCAAAAAGAAAGTAGCCCACCCATTTCTGGAGAAGTAAGTACACTTACGACGTAAGCACCGATCGCAAAAAAAGCAACATATCCCAGGTCCAGCAAGCCAGCAAATCCAATTACGATATTCAATCCCAATCCCATCAGGATATATATGCC
>BS_KBA_SWE02_21mDRAFT_10000702_pt1 | contig 12720 bp, 10 predicted proteins | sample BalSeasSWE02_21m_FD_9196 | JGI IMG/M metagenome (IMG submission 9196)
GGTGGCGGCTCGTCGGTGACCCTTGGTGTAAAACCGGTCCGCGGGGGTATTATGTTGGCTATGGCAACCCACATGAACAGGGTGCTGGAGGTGAATGAGCAAAATCAGACCGCAAGGGTGCAGCCGGGATGCATGGGCCCGGTGTACGAGGATATTTTGAACCATTCCGCCCATCGATTCGGGACACGACGGAATTATACCGGAGGACACTTCCCCCAGTCTTTTGAAATGTCCACGGTGGGGGGGTGGGTTGCAGCCCTCGGTTCCGGGCAGGCTTCCACCTGTTACGGGGATGCCTGCGACCTGGTGCTGAGCCAGGAATACGTGACGCCGACAGGNACTTTCAAGACGCTCGATTACCCTTCCGCGGCAACGGGACCCAAAGTGAATGATATGATGAAAGGAAGCGAGGGGGCATTCGGGGTCCTGGTGGAAGTCACCATGAAAATCTTCCGGTACATGCCCGGAAATCGCCGTCGGTTTTCTTATATGTTTCCGAATTGGGAAGCGGCCGTAAATGCTGTTAGGGAGATCTCCCAGGGAGAGTTCGGTAAACCTGCCGTCTTCCGTATTTCAGACGCGGAGGAAACCGATGTGGGGTTGAAGTTGTACCATTTCAGCGGTTCCATGCTGGACAGGGCGGCAACCCTTTTGAAATATAAACCGATGAAAAGGTGTTTGTGCATGGGAACGGTAGAAGGGGAACGGGGGTTCGTNAAAAATGTGAACAGGAAAATATTCCGCATCTGCCTGAGGAACGGCGCCCTGCCTCTCGGAGGCGTTCCTGTTAAACGATGGGAAAAGACCCGTTATTCGGAACAGTACCTGCGGGACGACCTGCAGGATTACGGCATTTTGATCGATACTCTCGAAACCTCCATCGGCTGGGACCGATTCCAATCCCTCCATGAGGCTGTGAGGAATGTCATTAAAAGCCGCCCGCGAACCATCTGCATGGCCCATGCCTCCCATATTTATCCCCAGGGCGCCAACCTCTATTTTATCTTTNTCCTGAAGATGGAGGATGTGGAAGAATATCGGCAATTCCGGNCGGGGATACTCGATACGATACTGANAAACGGGGGTTCCATGAGCCACCATCACGGNATGGGAAAGATGATTGCACCCTGGNTGGAGCGACATCTCGGCAGCGTCCAGATGGAAGTGTTACGGGCCCTGAAACGGCACTTTGATCCGAATAATATTATGAATCCGGGGGGGCAGTTGGGGCTGGATTAGGCTTGCATGAAACGCTTTATTGAAAATCTACCAGAAAAAACATTCGACCTGATCGTCGTGGGTGGCGGGATCACAGGGGCTGCTGTGGCCTACGACGCGGCATCGAGAGGGCTGTCCGTGGCCCTGGTGGAAAAAGGAGATTTTGGAGCTGCCACATCGGCAGCCACGTCAAAAATGATTCACGGTGGCCTCCGGTATCTGGCCAACAGGGAGTTCAGGCTGGTGAGGGAATCTTTAAGGGAGCGGAGGATCCTTGAGAATATTGCTCCCAATTTCGTTTATCCCCTTCCCGCCCTGATCAGCAACGGCAACCGGGATATCAGAATCGGCATGTTCATCTATGATCTTTTCTCCTTTGACAAGGGATGGACATGGGACGAAAGCAAGAAATTGCCGTGTCACCAGTCGCTCTCTTTTTCCCGTGTGATGGCCCTGGAGCCCGCGATCAGGAAAGAGGCGGTCAGGGACAGTGTCGTATACTATGACTGCCTCAGCATTTCACCCGAGCGCTTGACGTTGGCATTCATTCGATCCGCGGTACGGTACGGCGCAGTCATTGCGAACTATGCAAAGGCGGAACGGTTTCTTTTCTCCGGTCGCAAAAAGATATCGGGTGTGCGCGTGATGGATCTGGTGGAAGATCGGTCTGTGGACTTGACTGGACGACTCGTCGTTAACTGTTGCGGCCCGTGGGCGGATATCCTGCTTGAAAAGGTCAAAAATGAAAAAGCGGACAAGCGGGTGAGACGTTCAGAGGGAATTCACGTAATTACCGGAAAGCTGGTGAATCATTATATGGTCTCGCACATTACTTCAGGGGGGGGACATGTGTTCCTCATTCCATGGCGAAATCATACGCTCATAGGAACGACGGATCGTGAATATATCGGTGATCCGGATGATTTCAGGGTTTCCGGTGAAGCTATTTCAACTCTGATCGGCCATGCAAACCGGTTGCTGAATGAGGAAAGCGCCATTCGGCGTGAAGACGTCCTTTTTGCCTACGGCGGACTCAGACCGCTGGTGGAAGACCGGACAACCGATGTGTACCATTCTTCCAGAAAATACGAGATCTATGATCATGCAGCAGATGGACTTGAAGGCCTGATTACGGTGGAGGGAGGAAAGTATACCACCAGCCGCAATCTTGCCGCACAGGTCATGAAAACCGTCGAAAAAAAGTTAAACCGTCCACTGGGGAAATGCCGGACAGNCTGTTCCTATCTTGCGGGATGNGAAATCAGGGATATGGAGAAATGGATACGGAAAATCGTCNTGGAAAATAAGGATTTCGAACCTGAAACCGTGGCATCCCTTGGTCGAAATTACGGCACGGAATATGGCCGAATCCTGGACATGGCACGGAAAGACAGTCGATTGGCCAAACCCCTCAACGCTGACGGAGAAATACCGGCACAGGCGCTTTTTGCCATCCGCAATGAGATGGCCCTGACCCTGGGGGATATCCTCTTTCGAAGGACTGGTATCGGAACCTTAGGCCATCCGGGGAAAGAGGCGCTCCATACGATTGCGGACACGGCTGCTTCGTATCTGAAATGGGACAGCGCCAGAAAAGGCAGGGAGATCGAAACGGTAGAGGAGCGGTTCACAATCCCAAAATGACACTGGCGCTATTCCCCTGAATCTGCGTACCTCAGCGAAGATCTGCGTCCTCCTGTTGCGGAGTTCCTTACTTCTTACCGGAAGTAGGCCTTACGGACAGGACAGGGCAGGGCGCCTGCCTGATGACCCGATCTGTTGTGGATCCCACCAGCAGGGATTCCACCAGGCTGTGCCCCCTGACCCCTAAAACAATCAGATCCATCTTATGGACCACGGCATACTTGACCAGTTCATCGTACGCCTGACCGGCAAGGAGAATGGTCTTCGGGGTACACCAGTGATGGACATCCTCTGGAACCATCCCTTTGAGTTGCTCCGTCAGTTTCTCGCGCAAGTCTTCTTCATAGGCCTCATTTTCTTCAGCACTCTGCTTCAACATATCTTTATAAACAGCAGGTTCAATCACATGGGCCAGGTGCAGTTCCGATTGAAATTCCTGTGCCAGACTGAGCCCGTACTGGAAGGCCAGACTTGAGTCGGGAGAAAAATCACATCCCACCAGGATTCTTTTCATCTTGATTTCCGCTCTGACAGGGGTGGCAAGCCCTTTTTCCTGGCTGCGAACGATGAAAAGAGGGCAGGGGAGCGTGCGCATGAGACGTTCTGTTACGGACCCCAGGATAACCCGTTTCAGTCCGGAGCGGCCATGGGTCGCTGCAACTACGAGATCCGCTTTCTTTTCTTCCGCAACCCGTGCGATATCATCGGCCGTATTTCCCACCGAGATGATTGGCGCCCAGTCCAGGGGGCTGTCTCCGATCAACTCGCGCAGATGTTCATCGGCATAATCGCTGATTCGTTTCTGCTGTTCGAAAGGATCGGCAAAACCTTCCCCATACATGGCGGTGGACGAAATGTCGATGACATGGCATAAGTAAAGTTTGGCTCCAAACTCCCTCGCTAAAGAAATACCGAAAGGGATGGCGTGGTTTGAAAAGTCCGAAAAATCGGTGGTGCAAATGATGTTCTTTATATTCATTTTCATGGTTTAATCCTCCTCTTTCAGGTTTCAGGCAACTCCAGATGGATCACGTCGGTGGTTCAAGAATTGTTGATAATATTTCTCGCAGGTCTTTCATTTGAAAGGGTTTGGGAATTGCAGCGCAAAATCCGTAATCCCTGAAGTTGGCCATAACCGGATCATTAAAATACCCGCTTAATATGATTGCCTTCACGTGAGGATCGATCTGGAGCAGTTCCTTGATGACTTCCCTGCCGCCCATTCCGCCCTTTATCGTCAAATCCAGAAGAACCGCATCAAAGGGATGATTGGAATCTTGTTGATCTTTAAAGGCTTGAACCGCTTCAATGCCGTTCTGGACAGTTGTAGTCTCATATCCAAGCCGAATCAGCATCTGTTCTGCAAGCCTTCGCAACATCTCCTCATCGTCCATGACAAGAATTCTGCCTTTTCCAAGAATTGGTGTACGCTCGGGCGACGCGCTTTTTGTGCGCTTTGCCGCAACAGCTTTCTCCGCAGAGGCAGGCAGGTAAAAATAGAAGGTCGTCCCCGTCCCTTTTCTGGATGTGACGCCCACATGGCCATTGTGCTGACTGATAATTGAGTGGCAGATGGTAAGCCCCAGCCCCAAACCCTTTTGAGAACCCATCCCTTTGGTGGTGAAATAAGGATCAAAGACCTTGCCCAGGATCTCTTCAGCGATGCCGGTCCCTCCATCAATGACGGAGACTTTTACGTATTTTCCTTCGCCGAGGCCGGGAACATCTCCCGGTTTCAATCTCACGTTTTCGGTGATCACGTGGATTGTTCCCCCCTGCGGCATGGACTCCCTGGCGTTCGTAATCAGGTTGTTGATGACCTGTTTGATCTGACCTTCGTCAAGGTCAACCAGCGAGATATCTTCCGAATGGGAGAATCGGGCGATTACATTGGACCCTGACAGGGCAAGATTCGCCGTGTCTTCAAGCAGATTTGAAATCGATTCGGCCCTGGTGACCGGTTTGCCCCCGCTTGCGAAGATTAGAAATTTTTGAGTGAGATCTTTTGCGTGCAAAGATGCTTTTTGGGCCTCGGATAAAAACCGTTCAAGTTCACTGTCCTTCTTTGCATAGCTCTTTGAAAGGTCTATATTGCCTACAATTACTGCAAGGAGGTTGTTGAAATCATGGGCGATGCCTCCGGCGAATGTTCCCATGGCCTTCAATTTGTGGGTTTGAAGAAGTTGTTCCTCAAGGCCTTTTCTTTCAGAGATGTCGATCATGATGGATCGACCCGCAACCACATGGCCGTCCCTGTCCATGACCGGTTCAACCGAAAGGCTGATCCACCTCAAAGTTCCCCTCACAGAGATCTCCAACTCCATATCCTTTATGGGTTTTCCTTCCTTCAAGTGCTTGAGAATCTCCACGGCCTTCGGTTTTCCATGGGGCGTATCCGCAAAAAGATCGAAAAAGGTTATTCCGATGATCTTTTCTTTGTCCATATCAAGTAAACGTGCGGTTGTGGCGTTGCACCTGAAGATGGAGCCGTCCATACGGATAGAAAAATAGGTGTTCGGCGCATTCTCGTAGAGATCTCGATATCGTTCCTCGCTTTTGCGCAGCGCTTCCTCGGCTTTTTTCCCCTTTTTGATGAGATCTTGACGCTCCAGAACCTTCTCGATTACACCGGGAAGCAGGTCCAGAAATCCCCCATCCACATCTTTTACGATATAATCGCTGGCTCCTAATTTCATGGCCTCCACAGCAACACCTTCCGATCCCTTGCCTGTGACCATAATGGTGGGGGGCAGGGGTCCGCGGGCAGCCAGCGCGCGCATAACCTCTAACCCATTGTGCTCGGGCATGGCGTGATCCACTGCCACCAGATGGTAGGAGCCCGCTTCATACATGTCCAGCCCCTCTTTACCGTCCCGGGCGATCGTTGCTTCGTAACCTGCCCCCTGCAGCCTTTTCTGCAGCAGACGGGCAATGCCGGGGTCATCTTCCATGATGAGGATGCGGATGGGGTTTGATCGGGATGTCATTCTTACTCTCCTTTGGGAATGGTCATAATAGACAGGACCAATCCTAACTTACGAATAGCCTCTGAGAATTCATCATACTCCACCGGTTTAGTGACGTAGACATTACAGCCCAAGCTGTAGCATCGCGATACCTCCCTGGCATCGTCTGTTGTGGTCAAAACAACTATGGGGATTTGTTTGGTACGTTCATCGGCCTTCAAGCGCTCAAGGACCTGGTAGCCGTCAATGACCGGCAGATTGAGATCCAGTAAAATTAACAGAGGCAGTGAAACCCCGTAACGTTTCGAATCGTCGAAGATATAATCCAGAGCCTGCTGACCGTCGCTGAGGACCACTATTTCATTGGTGATATTGGAGCGGCGAAGGTTCTTTTCGATCAGCCGCGCATGGCCTGGATCATCTTCCACGAGAAGAATAGTTACCTCTTTCGAATCAGGCATGAGACCCTTCCTCCTTTAAGTGATTTGAAATATGAAAGGCAAAGGTTGTCCCGACCCCGGGGTCGGATTCGCACCGGATTTGGCCGCCGTGGCGCCGAACCAGTGTCTGCACGTAGGAAAGGCCCATGCCTTCGCCAGCCACATTTTGACTGCCGGCTCGCCGGAAAAGAGCAAATACCTTGGGCATATCGTCTTTGCTGATGCCGCGACCATTGTCGCGCACGCAAAAAGTCGTCTGATTATGGCTGTGTTCAGAGTAGATCTCGATTTTTCCAGACCGCTCAGGATCGAGATAGATCACTGCGTTGTTTAACAGATTTCCTATGATTTGCTCCATGGAAGTGCGGTCCGCGACGACTCGCGGCAGGGGCTCCACCGTCACGTCTATCCGACGCGCTTCGATCTGGTGGGTCAGGGAACGTAAGGTCGCCTGAACAATGCTATCCATATCGAGAAGCTCGAAATCGAGCTCACGGCGCCCCAGACGGGAGAGCTTCAGGAGGGCGTTTATGAAATGATCCATGCGGGTCACGGATGAATCTATAAAGCCCAAGGCCTCGGGCAGGTCTTCCTGCAGAGCAGTGGTCACCTCCTTTTTCCGGGTTTCGTCAAGATGGGGCAGCGCCGCATCATTCAAAGCGGAATAAATGACATTCAGAGAAAACCGGAGCTCAGAGGCAAAACCTTTGAGGTTGACCAAAGGGGCACGGAGGTCGTGGGAGACGATGTAAACAAATTGCTGGATCTCTTCGTTTTTCTCTTCCAACTCGGCCGCATAGATCTTCAACTGTTCTTCCGCCCGTTTCCGTTCCGCGTTTTCCCGTTCAAGGCCTTTATTGGCTTCGGTTAATTCGTGGGTGCGAAGGCGCACAAGTTCCTCCAGGTGCGCGCGATGTTTCCTGAGCTCCAGTTCCGAGGAGAGCTTGGTGATGGTGGTTGACGCAAGACCGGCCACAGCCAGGTATACATTGAGCCGCTCCCTGGGGATAACGTCCGCGCGCCTGTGCCCGGCAATCATGACGGTGGCAGCCTGGTTTTCCAGGGGCACAGGAAGGAACGCCATGGAACAGGGCTCCGGGGCCTGAATGATTTTCGATGCCAAAAAGCCCGTCTTCAGCACGTCGGATATCGTATCCCTTGTTTCGGCCGAAAGGACCGTTTCGGTGGAGGCATCCTTCGCGAAAGTCCAATGGTGATCGGCAATCTCCCCGTTGCTCCCGGTTTCGGCAAACCCCGCAAAATCCGCACCGAAAAAATTAACCAGCACTTTTCCCAGGTGATCCCATACGTCCTGCCGGGTGGTCAGATTTGCAAGATACTGGGCTGTATTGATAAAGGCCTCCAGGTAATCGTGTCCGTTGTGTGCATGCTGTTGCATTAGGTGATCTCCATGGGGGTAAGATACAGACTCTCAAGAAACAGATCTTCAAAGTCAGGGCACCGGGACAGATTGACGATTTCCGTCTGTCCTCTCACGGTCTGTAAGGAATCATCGCCTGCCGGCGAAAAAAGGATGCGCACGCACCCGGCCAGAGCCGTGTTTCCACAAAGTTCAACGATCCCTGTATCGGTTTTCGGCAGTAATCCGATCTCCTGGGCGTTTTTTACATTCAGGAAACTTCCAAAGGCCCCACTGATGCATATGCGCTGCAAATCCCTCGTGTTCATGGTTGCCTTTTTCATCAAAATCCGGATGCCTGCTCCAACGGCAGCCTTGGCTTGCTGAAACAGGTCCACATCTCCTTTCGTGAGGCGGATCGACTGCCCGCTCTTCTTAATCTGGAAATCTCTTTTTTCAATCTCGCCTATAAAACGGCCTGTATGGGAGATCCTTTTTATTTTAACGAGACAGGCTACGAGATCTACCATTCCCGATCCGCATATTCCGCGAACTGCGCTGTCTGCCAGGACGGAATAATCGAAACTTCCAGTATCGGTCAGGGCCACGCTGTAAATGGCGCCAGGTTCCGCTGGAATTCCGCAGCTTATGGCGCTCCCTTCGAAAGCCGGGCCTCCCGCCGCAGAGGTTACCCGTAGCACCTGGCCGTCCCACAGGGCTATTTCTGAATTGGTTCCAAAATCGATGAAAAGGCTCCCCGGTTTCTTTTGGTTCAGGCGTGTCGCCACTACCCCTGTAAGCAGATCGGAACCCACAAAACCGCCCAGGGCGGGAATAACGTCTATCCGTGCTTCAGTATGTATTTGCCAACGCTCGGTCCAGTCGCTGGTGTCTTCCGGCACGCAATCAATGGTATCCATCCAGTGTTCCGGCTGAAGCAGAAGACTGTAGTTCCTTCCCGAAAGCAAGGCCAGCATGGCCGTGTTTCCAGCCAGAACCAGATGAACTACCTGCCCCGGATTGATTCCTTCCCGGGACGACATATCAAACAGGGCATCACCGATGGCTTGGATGGCCTGCAGGCCCATTTCCCGGGCGTGTTCGGGGTTCTCCGATGCGGCAACCAGACGCGTCATCACGTCGGAACCAAATTTCATCTGAGGATTTAATCCATAACGTCCCGCAAGTCTCCGGCCGTCCGAGAGGTCAAACAGGGAAAGATGGATATGCGTTGTGCCCAGGTCAACCGCTACACCGTAAGGTCGTTTGAGTTTGCCGGGGAGATCCTGCAGGGAAATGCCGTCAAGGGGAGCCATGCGCCGTTCTTTCCAGTCCGGAAGGCTTAACCAGCTTGCTTTCGGGGCTGGATTCATGATCCTGATTTCCAGGTCCTGTTCCGGTGTCACCTGGCACGCAAGACGGATCCCAGCCTCAAGGGATTGCCTGCCCAACTGAGCTATTTCATTGTCTGTCGGCTGATTTACTTCCCCCCTTTCAATGCGCACGCGGCACAGACCGCAGGCGCCCATTCCATTGCATCCGGAGCGAACGGGAAGATCTGTCTGGTCCAGCATCGTCCTCAGGGGCAGGCCCTGTGTGAACGGGATTTGACGGTCTCCTTCCTCCATCCTGATGGTGAGAAGTGGCAAAGTCTACCTCGTTTTGCGAGCGGCGGATACCATTGCAGCGATATTTTCCGGCCTGGCTTCCGGTGGAATTTCACAGCCCGAAGAGAGAATGAATCCTCTCCTGTCGGCGAACAGATTCATGAGCCTGGTTGATTCCCGTGCAATGGTTTCAGGGGGTTCTTCCACAAAATCAAGAGGTTTTATATTACCGTCGAGGCAGGTGCGGGGGAGCGCCTTTTGCGCATCCTTCGGGTCCACGCAGAAGTCGAAGTTGGCGATATCGACTCCGGCCTGTTCGTAGAAAGGCAGGATTGAGCCGGCTGGGCCTGCAATATGAAGCCAGTTCGCCAAGCTTCCAGCCCCCTTCAGGTGGTGAAAAAGTCTGGTAAGGCAGGGCAGGACGAACTCACGGAAAAACTGAAAGGGAATGACCGCTGGTGAGCCGGAAGGTTCGAATACGATGGGGAGGTGTGCTCCGGCCTCAACTTGGGCTGTCCCGAATCGGATGAGAACGTCCGTACAGAAATTCAATAAACGGGCAAACCCCTCAGAATCATCGATGGCCATGTAAAGCGCCTCTTTCATTCCTACGAGCTGGGTTGCCAGGGTCATGGGGCCCAGGACACAACCGACCACCAGCACATCATCTCCCAGTTCTGTTCTCAGAATTTTTGCAGCCTTAAGGAGTTCCGGCATCCGGCCTGCTTCCCGGGGATCGGGGATTGAAAGACTCTCAAGGTTTGTATCTTTTGAAAATGCGTGGAATGTTACAGCGGGATATTGATGGGTTCGGTATGTCAGGGAGGAACCGAGGGCCTCTGTTTCCACGCATACGTCCATCAGGGCGAAGACTGCATCATACTCATACCGTTTCAGGGCTTTCATCTGGCATGCGGCAAGGAGTTCGCCGCTACGGACATATTCGCTGAGAGAAGCTCCTGAAACGATACCCGCATGGCCGAAAACCTGGGCAATGACCGGTACACGGTCGGGGTCCTGCATGTTTATCGCTGCGCTGATCCTTTCAAGACTGTTCATGAGGCCACCCCCTCTTTCTCAAACCGGTCGAGAAACCGTGCGCCATCAAAAGCGGTTTCGGCTACAAAATCAACGTTCAGACTTTGGGCGGATGCCTGCTTCAGGGCGGCGCCTCCCGCCAGCAGCTTCACGCCTGTGAGGCCCCGCCTGCCACATAGATCCCGAATCCGTTTTACCTGTGGAATAACGCTGGTGATCAGGCCGCTTACACAGATGGCTGTAGCCTTATCCGTTTCGGCGCGGTCAATGAGCCTATCCACCGCGCAATCCTTTCCGCAGTCGGACACCCGGTACCCCTTTGCCATCAGGACAATTTCAAGGATGCCTTTTCCCAGGTCATGAATGTCCCCCTCAAGGCTGCAGAGGACAACAATGCCTTTTGTGGCCGGCGGACTGCCTCCGGAAGGGTAGAGTTCCCGGATAACTGCCATGGTTGCCCGGCCTACCAGCATGATTTCAAGCAGGTTGAACTGCTCCACCGTGCATTTGTCATCAAGCCTGTTCATGGCCACTTCAATTCCTTCTGTAACGATTCGCTCTATGGGCAAACCTTCTTTGCGGAGCTGTCTTGTTTCGGAGACCGCACGTGACTGGTCCCCTTCAAGCAGGGCGTCAACCAAATTTGTTGTTGAAGGATGCATGGGACGTTCAGCCTTTCAAAGGTTGATGAATTTGTAAAAAGTCGAATTCATCATGTTTTAGGGATTACGCGTTACGTTCTAAGATTTGATAATTGAGATCTGGTTTGGATGTTTTTCAATATAAATTGATGAATGAAGCTTATAATAGGGATATTGATATGTTTCCGGCAGGTTGTCAACTATTAAAAAAAGGTTCATCGATATCCTATTTAAATTTTCCGGTAGCCGATTTTAGATTCAGAGAATCCATTCCGCCATGATTTTGGAATAAGATACGATTTAACTATATCATAGAAAGAAAGAGGGGAAAATGGTTTTATCAGCCGGGGCCGCGCTTTAAAATCCAAAATCTCAGAGTTCTTTAATCAGGTCCAGCACAGTGGCAAATTGAATTTTGGCGGCCTGGTGAAAGGCAACCCAGTCGGTTTCCTCAAATCCTTCATGCATGATGATCCGCTCATCTTTTCTGTCCAGGGCGGCCATCTATGGAAAACTGCCCCTCGTTATTATCGTCCACAAATTGGGATGAAACGGCGATAATCTCGGCCTTTTCAAATCCGGTGATCCTGGCAATGGCGAAAATCAAGTGGTAATGGAAGTCTTTTTCCATGAGGTTCCCCCGTTCTATAGATTTCAAGATAATGGTTTTGGGACGCAGATTTACGCAGATAGGCGCAGATAGTTGCCAAGATAAATAATCAGAGTTAATCAGCGTTCATCAGCGTCCAAATTCTTTTTCTCAAACAGTATAGTATGACGAGTCTTTTACAGATTCAAATCAGGATAGAGCTTCTTCGCACAATCGGGACAGATGCCGTGGCTGAATTTGGCATCGGAACGGTCCTGGATATATTTTTCGATCTGCTGCCAGTAACCGTCATCGTCTCGGACTTTTTTGCAGCTGGCACAGATGGGAAGAAAACCCTGAAGGGTCTTGATCTCCGAGAGGGCCTGCCGAAGTTCCTGAATCAGTTTTTCCTTCTCCAACTCCAGCTTTTTCCGACGTTCGATTTCATTCTGTGCCTGGCTTAGTTCCTCTTTTATGTCGGCTACCTGTTTTAAAATGGCAAGCACGGGACGGTTCTCAATATCGATTCCCTTCTTTACGCTCTGCCATTTGAAATAGATCCACAGGAAAGGGCAGGCAAAGATTGAGATGATCAACCGGCTGAGGAGCGTTCCTTTGATGATGCTGAGATATTCAGGCCCCGGAGCGAAAGCGCCAGTGGCAAAAAGGATTACATCCAGCCACATGACGCCTAACAAGGTGATGAATGCCCGGAACCAGAGATTCAATTTGAGCCCTTGCTTCCCAAGGAATTCCCAGGCTATGGCTAAAAAGATGAGGTCCAGCAGGGTCGCAATCACCGAAGCGGCGTTGATTCTTAAACTCGGCATAGGCACATAGCCCATGGGCGGGAGATGGGAGAGTCTCATCTGGAGGTGTAATACCAGCGCAATGACCGGAACCATAATGGAGACGCCCACGATGGTCGAGATGGCCACTCTTGTTGCCTTGGGCCCGTCAAAGACGTAGACGACGAAAACACCCAGTAAAAGAGAGGTGTAAAATACCGTGGAGCCGATCATGAAAGTGATTCCCATGACCTCTACTTTTACCCCGGCATCGGTGATCCACGACATGATCGCCGTGATCCCTCCCATCAATGCATAAAAGTGGGCCAGGCCGAATCGATGGCGAAGGGAATGGGACCAGAGGACCAGGAAATAAATCCCCATGGCTTCCAGAATCAATATGAGTGCATCGTTTTCCATGTTATTTTC
>BS_KBA_SWE02_21mDRAFT_10000703_pt1 | contig 12714 bp, 12 predicted proteins | sample BalSeasSWE02_21m_FD_9196 | JGI IMG/M metagenome (IMG submission 9196)
CAAGGTAAAGAAATTTCCTGTATACATCATATTGGCATCAATGGGTACTCCCTTTGCAATGTTTGCAAAGGCTACACCCAGGAGTAGGGCGGGTAGGGCACTACCTAAAAAGATACACCAATCCCATAAGGACCGCCACTTAGGGTTTTTATCTTTTGAGCGAAATTCGAATCCAATGCCGCGAATAATGAGGCCGACCAGCAGGAGGAAGAGAGCTACATAAAAACCACTGAAGAGGGTGGCATACCAGTGCGGAAACGCTGCAAATGTTGCACCACCAGCTGTCAATAACCAGACTTCATTCCCATCCCAATGGGGTCCAATTGTATTGATGATGTAACGTCGTTCGGTATCATTTTTTCCCAGGAATGGCAACAGCATACCTACCCCAAAATCAAAACCTTCCAGGAAGAAGAAACCCATCCATAAAACAGCGATCAAAAAAAACCAAATTGTTTGTAATAATTCATGTGACATTGCCATAACCTCCCGTTAGTATCCTGATCCGCTGATAGATGGAGTAATGTCCTCGGATTCTTTGATCTCGAGATCCGGGTTTACTCTGGCAAATTTTGCAAGCAAATATACATCTGCAAATATCAGAACAGAATACAGTACAAAAAAACCGATCAGGCTGAACAAGATCATCCCATTGGTAAGGTTAGGAGAAACACCATCCTCCACCCGAAGAAGTCCCTGTACGATCCAGGGCTGGCGACCGGATTCGGTCAGAAGCCAGCCTGTGGAATTTGCCAGCAATGGCAACCCGATCACGAGGGGCATCCATTTTAACCATTTCACCCACTTCTCAGGCCATTTCTTCCAAAGGAGGAAAAGAGCATAAAACATCACAACCAGCATGACCAATCCAGACCCAACCATCAGGCGAAAACTCCAGTATGTGACTACCATTAAAGGAATGTAATCACCAGGTCCGTATTCCCGCTGGTATTCAGATTGCAATGCATTCACTCCCTGTAATCCACAACTGAAATTGTTGCACGCCAGAAAGCTCATAACATAGGGGATGCGCAGTGACCACACTTCTTTTTTTCCGGTCATGTCACCGATCGTAAGCAGGGAAAAAGATGCAGGTTGTTCGGATTCCCACATGGCTTCGAGAGCTGCGAGCTTCATAGGTTGATATTTGCGCATTTCCTGCCCCTGGGAATGCCCAGCCAAACCGACACTTGCTACAGCGATAACACCAATAATGGCAGCCAGGGCAAATGATTTCTTGAAAAATCGATCGGCTTGTTTGCGAACCAGATGCCAGGAACTTATCCCAAGGATAAATAGAGCAGCAGTGGCAAACCCGGACGAGATAGTATGCCAGAACAATAACAGGCTTTTGGGATTTGAGAGTAGGGCTAAAAAGTCAACCAGTTCGGCACGGTTGGCTGCGTCGTTAATGACGTATCCAACTGGATGCTGCATAAAACCGTTGGCTACCAGGATAAAAAAGGCAGATAATAATGAACCAATTGAAACAATCCAAATTGATGCCAGGTGGATCCACCTGGGTAATTTTCCCTCTCCAAATAACCATATCCCTAAAAATGTGGATTCCAGGAAAAATGCCAACAAAGCTTCAATGGCAAGTGGAGCTCCGAAAATATCTCCAACATAACGTGAATATTCTGACCAGTTCATTCCAAACTGAAATTCCTGGACGATTCCGGTAACAACACCCATCGCAAAATTGATGACAAATAATTTTCCCCAGAATTTTGCCATTTTGTTGTAGGTTTCATCGCTGGTTCGATGATACATTGTTTGCATGATGGCGACGAAAAATCCCAAACCCAGGGTTAATGGAACAAAAAAGAAGTGATATATGATCGTTATGCCAAATTGCCACCGAGACAGAATTACTGGATCCATTCAGGTTCCTCCTATGGAAGGGAAGGATTGAAATCCATCCCTTTGTGAATAATATCATTTTATCTCAAGAATTATTAATTTTCAAATGATCTACTAATTTAATCCACTTTGGTGCCATTCTGGGATGCTTCATCACCGTTATAGTTGCGAAGTTGAGGCCATTTGTTTGCGATCCACCAGACCGCTATTATGACACCAATCCCTCCTGAGATGATGGCTGCTGGAACACCGAAAAATTTACCGACGATACCAGCTTCGACTTCGCCCAGTTGGGGTCCACCCTGGAAGAAGATCTGATTGATACTGACCATTCTTCCACGAATATGGTCGGGTGTATTTAGCTGACGCAAAGTGTTGCGGATGATAGTGCTGACAGAATCAGCCGCACCCATAATAATTAATGCCAGCATTGCTAAAATGAGACCATTAGAGATACCAAAAAGGATGGCAGCCAACCCAAAAAGGAAAACAGAACCAAGGAAGACGCGACCCTGTCGTTTAATTTCGGTTAGTTGGGAAATTACAAGACTGGCAAATACCGAACCAATGGATTGCCCGGCAGATAGAAATCCATACCCAACTTCACCGACTTTTAGAATGTCGCGGGCGACTATTGGCAGCATGGTATTGGCTGAAGCAAAAAAAGTAGCCGCAAAATCTATTAACATTGTGGAGAGTATGATAGGCTTGGAGAAGATAAAATGGATACCTTCTCTGACAGCAGCTAAACTTATTCCAGATCCTTTTTTGATATCCTGGGCAACATTGCCTATCATTAATAAAGCCACTATCACGGCCAAGAAGGAGATGGCATTAAATAAATATGTATAACCCTGACCCAATGTGGCTATGACCAAACCTCCCAACATAGGGCCAATGATCGCACCTGAATTAAAAGCAATCGATTGGATGCTATATGCATTAGGAAGGTCTTTTTCTGGAACGATGTTTGGGATCATGGCCTGCCGGGCAGGCAGGTCAAATGCAATTGCAGCAGCTTGAAGAGCTGTTAATGCATAAATAAAGCCAATATTGATATGGTTGGAGAAGGTCAGCACTGCCAGGATTACTGCGATAATGGCTTGTAGGCATTGTGTGACCAGCAAAATGTTGCGGCGATTCAGAGTATCAGCGACCGGTCCACTAACGATGGAAAACAAAATCACCGGTAGAATGCGAACCAATCCAATTCCACCCAACGCGAGTGGGTCAGGGGTTCCGGTCAGTTCACGGATATGCCAATGAATGGCCGAAACCTGCATCTGGGAGCCGGCAACAGAGATCAGCATACCCAGCCAGATGAGGCGAAATTTGCGATGATGAAGAGATGGCGGGACATGAAGGCGCATTGGTTTGTTTTGTTTTTTTCGCGTAAAAATTCAGGCAGGTAATGATGGCGTTTATTAAACTAAAAAGAATTCCTTCAGAGAATAAATTAGTGATCGAAAAAATTGATGAAACTTAAGTTCCCCAATCTCTGAAATATAAATAATCTGATCCAACAGTTCGACTGCTGATCTTGGCGATGGGCGGGAGACTGCGTTTGAATTGGAAGCGTTGCACGCGATTTGCAACCAGATTGACAAATTCTTCTTCAAATCCTTCCTGGACGCATTCAGAAATTTGATAACGCTGATCAATAAGCAGGTAAAGTAATTGATCTACTTTTTCATAAGTGAAGCCCAGCTCAGCCTCGTCTGTCTGTCCCTGCCAAAGATCGGCTGAGGGAGGTTTGTCAATGATCTCTTGTGGAATTTTTAATTCAGTTGCCAATTGCCTGACCTGGGTTTTAAAAAGGTCACCGATCGGATTGAGAGCACAAGCTGAATCACCATACAAAGTGGTATACCCTAAGAGGATCTCGGTCTTATTTCCTGTACCTACTACCAGTCCATGAAATTCTTCAGATTGATCGTAAGCGATTATCATACGTGCCCGGGCCATGATATTCCCTTTGCGGATTTTGGACATATCAGGAAAACGTCCTATCAATGGGTCAACCATATCGCTTATCGGGATGGTTATTGACTGAATCTTCAACTGATCTATCAATAATTGGGCATGTTCGAGGGATCCTGGTGAGGATGTTTTGTAGGGAATCCGTATCGCAAGCACATTGTCTGGCCCGAGAGCTTCGGAAGCCAAGGCACAAGAAACTGCTGAATCAATACCACCCGAAAGATTAATAACTGCACGTTTATAACCAGTGCGGGTGATTTCACTATGGATAAACCGTACAAGTATGTTTCGGACAAGTTCGCAATTAATGGATAGGTCAATCATGTTTTAATATCCTTCGAAGTTCATGCAAAACGATTTCCGGGCGTTCATCCCTTAATAGGGGTAAGCGCGTACGGGTTCTTCGTAATTGATTTAAATCCATTTCAGCATAGGTAATGGTTTCCTTATCATAAGGACCCAATGCAACCTGCTTGCCATCCGGGTCGAAAAGAGTAGCTCCACCCCAAAAGTAAAGCCCATCTTCAAATCCGACACGATTGGAGTGTGCAAAAAAGGCTGTAAATAAACCGGCGTAAGACCGGTTGATGGTTTCAACCCAATTTGCAGATCCAATATTCTCATCGGTGACACCTCGCCCAGGGGATGCAGATTGTAGAAGGAATATATCCGCTCCATCCTGCCATAGAAGATATGGGGATGAGACGTGCCAGAAGTCTTCACAAATCAATATACCAACCCGACCAAAACGTGTATCAAAAGCCCTGAAGGTATCTCCGGCAGCCAAAAAACGTTTTTCGTCAAAAATACCATAAGTTGGCAGATGAACTTTCCTGTGGATATGGACTATCTCTCCTTTCGATAAATATGCGGCCGAAATATAAAATCGATGGCGAGTGTCCTCTTCAACAAAGCCAACCACCATGTCAATTTCCTGGCTGGCTTGGAGTAGTCGTTTGAAGATGGGGTCTTTTTTTGAAGGCTGAATCGCAACCTGTGGGACCAGATCTTGAAGGGAATAACCGGTTAATGAAAGCTCAGGGAAAACCAGTAAATCCGCACTTTTCTGGAAGGCTTCGCTTGCAATGGAAAGATGATGTTCCAAATTGGCTGTAAGATCACCCAAACGGGTATTTATTTGTGCAAGGGCTATTGTTATTTTCATGAGATGGGTTTCGTAAGATTGAAAGTTTATTTAGTTGTCATCCAATTGATCGGAAATGATTACTGTTTTAATCAAAGTTAATCTTACCATAGCCGAAGGCTTGGATGTGAGAAATTGTGGGAGAGATCAATTTCTTTTTATGGGAACAAAGTTTTGATCCGTGAATTAACGTTATTCAGGTTTGCGTTTTCCTGATCCAGAAAATTCCAGTTATTATCCACACCAGGTTTCTTCATGATAGAAGTATCACCCAGTAGATACGCATTTTTAGGATCAACAGATTTGAGTAAAGGAAAATCACTTTCTGAATCACCGAAAGCAAAGGATGTGGCAGGGTTAAAAGATAAAGTATCTGATAATTCCTGCATTAATTTAGCTTTTGAAGTGTCTGTTGCCATTTCATTTTTTGTGAGACCGGTGTAAATACCATTTTGAATGATCCCTTTGGAAGCATAAATTTCTTTAAACCCAAGGGCATTTTTTGTGATCTCAAGTATCTCGATAGGAGAACCTGAAACAAGAATGGATGTTGTCTGGTTGTTTATCATTTTCAGCAATGGGATCGTATATGGAAACCAGGCATCAGCCTGGTTGCTATCCCAATAATTGAGAGCATGGTTGAAAATATCTTTTTCATTCCGACCAGATAAGCCACGATAATAAGACTCGACCACTAGAATGCCAAAGGCATGCCTGTTGATGCTGCCCTGATAATAAGAAGAAAATAGAGATTTAATATTTTTAAATTCAGCAGAGTCAAAACCACTCCTTTCTTCAAGGAAGTTTGCAAAATCCAGGATCAAATAACGACTTTGTCCTTTGTATATCGTATTGTCAAAATCAAAAAAACTATAACTATCTTCAGGCATGCGCTAGTTCCAACCTTACACCTTCCGTATTAGTGTCCAAATGGAGTACCTGCGCTCCCGATTGCTCGATCGCTGCTTCAACAGTGGACCTGGTTTTCTCAGACACGATCGCGAACATGCAATCTCCTCCTCCGGCTCCTGATAATTTTGCTCCGAAAGAACCGGATCGTCGGGCAGCCATGATGGGTTTTTGCAGATTGGGTGTACTTACTCCCAGGCTTTCCAATANACCCTGGTTGATGTTAGCCAATTTTCCGGCAGTTTGCCAGTTATTTTGAATCATGGCGATCCTGGCGCCGGTGGCGATTTCCCCAATGCTCTTAAATACCAAATCTAAAATTTCTGGAAACTGGCATCTTAATTGCTCAACTTCCTGCACCAGGTTGGTTGTACTGACCTTCGAACCGGAATAAGCGATCACAAGCGGCAGGTTTTCCAGATGTAGGATCTCAACTTTCTTAGTTGGCAAATAATATAAAGTTCCACCATAAGTGGCTGATGCTACATCAAAACCCGAGCCAACTGCCTGCACCTCTAGAACTGCTGAATAAGCGAGATCAAATATATCTTGTTCATTAATATCGATCTCAAATAAGGTAGCGAGTGCATAAATACATGCCACCGTGACTGCAGAGGAACTTCCCAAGCCATAGCTATTTATTGGCCCGGATGTCNGAATTTTTAAACCNTGAAGAAGATTGTACCTGGAGAAAACTTTTCGGATGGATGCGACGATGAACTTCGTCTGGGGATGTAAAGTTTGATCGTTGAACAACTCTTTTAAGGGAAGCGAAAAAGATTGTCCTTGTCTGTTAAGCTTCGGAGTTTCAATAACNATCATGGGCGGCTCGATCTTCTCTATCGAGACATAAACGCGTAGATCCACTGCAGTCACCAGGCATGGGTANTGGTGGATAACGGCATGTTCTCCAAAAAGCATTAATTTACCAGGAGCGGAAGCAGTAACTTTCATGAGATTCNCTTATCAAAAATATTATTCATATGTCTGATCAGTGATGAGTTGGGCTCCCATTGCAGGACTATTGATCATAATATCCCACTTGCGGTCATTTCTACTATGTTTTTCGATCTCTTGTACTGCAGAAATAACCTGGTCAAGATCTTTATTCAAGCACAATAAATGCACACTTGGGCCTGCATCCAATGTGAAATACACTTCCAAACCATTTCTGCGCCATTGTTGAACCGCCAATATCAACTCGAGACTGTCTGGAAGCCAGTAGTAAGCGCCTGACATCCAACCATGTTGAGTATGAATGGGTGAGGTCATTGCAATGGAATGAAATGAGATCGCCTCCAGCTCTGTTTCGCGGCCAAATGTTTCAAAATCCCTCTCCAGTATGGCTGACCGGACGGTGTCAAGACGTAAGGGTAGGCTTTTAAGACGTGTTTTGAAGAAAGGGGATGCCACTGCCAATGAGTGGCCGGATGTGGATGAGAGTTGTTTGGCTTGTTTTGAAACCACTACTGTAACAATGCTTAAGCCCCAATGTTCAGGAGGAGCTATTTGGACAGCGTATGAATGGTTATTCGCATCAGCCGCTATCCATTCGCTAAATCCGTTTGGGATAGAGCGACAGGCAGACCCTGACCCCAGGCGCGCCATTTCTGACATTTCTTTTTCGGAAAGATCCAAACCCAAAGCGGCGCAAGTTGCTACAGTGAGAGCAGCAAAACCAGAAGCAGATGAAGCGATACCCACTCCTGTTGGAAATGAATTATGAGTGTGAACGATGGCTTTAATTTTGATGCCCGCTTTATCCGCATTCGGTCAATGTGTCGAAAGACCCTGTTCGAGAACTCTGTTTCAGACATGATTTTATTATTGTCAACAAAAAGNTGATCGTCTTCCAAGTTCGTATCAAACTCTACTGTTGTGGTCGTGGTCGCATTACTTAAATTTGCTGATATGGAATTATTCGTAGGTAAACGTAGATCAACGTTCTTCTTGCCCCAATATTTAACAAAAGCAAGGTTGGCTGGTGCTTTGGCTGTTGCTTTCAAACTCATGATCTCTCCAAAACAGGATTAACTGCGCGGTGAAAATGGGAGTAATAAATAATACCTTATTCGATTGAAGTATATTTCATTGTGCATGGATTGGGGAGTCCAATATTTTTGAACACAAAAATATCAATCTGCGTTCGAGATTTGGACTCGTGAATATTTTGCATCCCTCAGTTGATTTCATCCAGATGCCCAAGGAAACCCATTCCTTCTTTGAAACGGTGTAACCAAGGGCATCTTTATCAACCAATATTACTTAAGCCATTATCATTGCAGACAGATAGAGGTCAGTGATTCAAGATAATAACTGCCTGTCGGGAACAGGTTATTTCAACAGTCTCTCCGATCTTTGGGAGCTCAAGGAATGGATTATTAAAAGTATCCATGAAGAAATGAGTCTCACCAGTTTTTACTTCGATTCGAACGATGGAACCCAGAAAGGTAATATTTTCAATCTGACAATTAATTAAATTGGCTTTCTTTTGTTCGGAAGAGAAATTTAATCTTTCCGGCCGGATGGCGATCATTAATTTATCACCAACTTTTCGATCCTGGAGACTTTCTTCGGTGATCAGTTGAACGTTGCCAACTTGAATTGAATTGGTTTTGGGATCAATAATGTCAGCATTAAATGCATTCAGTGTACCGATAAAGCTGGCTACAAAGGCTGTTTCTGGAAAATTATAGACTTGGAAAGGCGAACCGATCTGTTCGATATGACCATTGTACATGACCACGATCCGGTCAGAGATGGAGAGGGCTTCCTCCTGATCGTGTGTTACATAGATGGCAGTGATACCAAGTTCCTGTTGAATTGAGCGGATCTCAGCACGCAGGGAAACCCGGATCTTGGCGTCCAAAGCTGAGAGAGGTTCATCCAGCAGGAGTACATCCGGGCTCAAGGCCAGGGCTCTGGCCAGGGCAACACGCTGTTGTTGGCCGCCTGATAATTGGTAAGGATACCTGTTTCCATATTCCGGCATGTGGATCAGATCCAACATTTCGGCTACCCGTTTTTTGATCTCTTCAGCAGGTTTTTTGGCGATCTTTAGGCCAAATCCAACATTGCCCGCAACAGTCAGGTTAGGAAAGAGGGCATAGGATTGAAAGATCATGCCAACGTCACGCTGGTTTGGCGACTTGTTGGTAACATCGTTCCTGTCTATGGTTATCTGTCCACCGGTTGGAATCTCAAAACCAGCCACCATGCGTAAGGTGGTGGTCTTACCGCATCCACTGGGTCCGAGAAACGAAACCAGTTCACCTTTTTCTACCTGAAGGTTGAAATCCTCAACTGCCGTTGTTTTTCCAAAGACTTTGCTTATGTTGTTAAGTTCTAGATATGCCATGATTACCTCGTAATGTTAGTGCGCACCGGCAGCTTGACCCTGACCACCAGTGACCAGTTGAATGATTCCCATGGCTGCCCAGGTTAGCAGGAAGGCTGTAAAAGCCAGTGCGGTCGGTTCATAGGCGCGGTGTTGACCGAGCAGAAATAAGTAAGGTCCAAATGCCGGGATACCGAGGAAGGACGCCAGTACAACTTCTCCAACAACTATTGCAAATGTCAGCAAAGCTCCACTTAATAGAGCGGTACGTACATTTGGCAAAATGATTTTTACTATGATGGTTCCCCAATTTGCACCCATACTTTGAGCTGCTTCTGTTAATGTACGTACATCAACTGTCCGCATTCCGGTATCGACTGAACGATACATATAGGGTAGACCCAGAACCGTATAACCACCGATAATCAATATGTTTGTTCCGATTTTAAAATTCGTTAATGGTTGAATCAGGATGATGGAAGTGAAAGGGATCTCTAGAGGCGAACTGTAGATGCGGATCAATCCAAATACCAGGATGATGGCAGGTACGACGAAAGGCATAAGGGTGATGAATTCGACGATCCGGCGAGCCTGTGGAAGCTTTAATCTGATCCAATAAGCAGTTGGTACAACCAGGGCTATGCTGACCAGGATGGTGAGGATCGCCAGCATAATCGAGTAAGAAAATGTACGAAGGAATTCTGGGTCTTGGAATGCCATCTCGTAGGCTTTAAAGGATAATCTGCCACGCTCCATTTTTAAAGAGAACTCGAAGTCCGCATACAAAGGGAGAACAAAATATAGAACGCCAAGTAAGAACCAGAACCAGCTCCAGAAGGGGACCTTTCGAATTTTGGATAACCAGGTCATTTTAACCACCTTTCGGTTCGACTTTGCAGCCAGGAGTAACCTCCAAGGGAAACAGCCATGATAAACACCATACCCATGGCCATTGCAAAGCCCAGACCGGGATTATGCAATACATCTCCCCGAATTTGGGCTCCAATGAGGATTGTGACTATCGGGAGAGCCCCACCTGTCAAGGCATAGGCTGTTGCATAAGCGCCAAAGGCATTACCAAATAACAAGATCATCGATCCAAGGATGGATGGTAATAATACTGGTAAAGCGACCTTAAGCCAGTATTGAGCATTACTGGCTCCCAAATTTTGGGCAGCTTCTTTCCACTCTTTTTTTAATCCGTCCAGAGCAGGTGCCATGATCAAGACCATCAGAGGAAATTGAAAGTACATATAAGTTAAACTTAAACCGATAAAACTGTACAGGTTGAACCCCTGATCGTAAATATTCATATTAAATACATTCTTCAGTACGGCAGTTATGATACCAGTTCTGCCGAGAGTAGCGGTAAAGGCGAATGCCAAGGGAACACCAGCAAAGTTGGAGGCAACACCTGAAAAAGTGATTAAACCTGATCGCATTGGTTTAGGTAATCCACCAACAGTGACGGAGTAAGCCAATAAAAATCCAAAAATTCCCCCAACGACTGCTGTCAAGGCGCTGAGTTGGATGCTTATCTTAAATGCATCCATGATGACTCTTTGAGAGAATAATTCAAGAATATTTGCAAATGTAAAATTTCCACCTGCGTCTGTAAAGCTGCCTACGAATAAGCGGATAGAAGGTAGAAACAGGAAAAGTAAGGCGAATATGAAGAAAGGAATAACTCCGATCCAATTCTTCCAGGTTGAAGGTGGAGCTTTTTCTTTTTGAGCCGGGAGGGTGGTTGTGACCATATTATGCTACCTCATAGCTGTACAGATATTTTATGGCGAGACCCAGCAGATCTGCTGGGTCTCGCTTGTTATAAACACGACGAACTAATTACGGAGCTGCCTGAATGTTGGCACCAACGACAGTGTCCCATTCGGTGGTGATGGTAGCCTTGGCGGCGTCCAATTGAGCAACGGATGGGAAGACTGCACCAGAGACATCAGGGAGCTTGGCCAGCAAATCGGCGGGAATAACCCCACGGGCGCGCATATCAGTCTCGCGGATCGGGTGGCAGTAGCCTTTCAACCAGATATTTTGACCTTCGTCAGAATACAGGAATTCCATCCATAATTTGGCTGCATTTGGATGTGGGGCATAAGCGCTAATGGCTTGAACATAGACACCTGCGAAACGACCGGTTGCAGGAATGACGATCTCTGCCTTTGGATTGCCAGCAAAGGAATCGATGGCAGCCAGACCATTATAGTCCCATGTGATGCGGACAGGAATTTCGCCCTTGGCGACCAGGCCGTTATTGGCGATCAAAGGAATGAGGTTTCCGGAAGCATTCAATTCTTTGAAGAATTCAAGACCGGGTTGGAAATCATCCAATGTACCACCGTTGGCAAGTCCAGAGGCATATACAGCCTGGATGGCCTGGTTGGAGGTGCGAGGATCACCTGAGAGGGCAACTTGTCCAGCGTATTCCGGTTTCAACAGGTCAGCCCAATCTTGAGGAACATTGGGTTGTACATCGGTATTGACCAGGAAAGCCATAACGCCATAATAGTCACCATACCAGTAACCTTCAGGGTCTTTGGCATCAGCAGGAATGCTGTCCCAGGTAGAAACCTTGTAAGATGCAAATAGTCCTTCAGCCTTGCCTGATGTACCAAAAGCGAAGCCAACATCCACAACGTCAGGAGCCTGAGGACCCTTGTTGTCTTTATTAGCCTTGATGGCTTCGATTTCATCGCCAGAGCCGGCATCAGGGTTTAGCTCGTTTACAGCCAGGCCATATTTTGCTTTGAAAGTGTCAATGGATTCACGGTAGTTGCACCAATCATCTGGTAAGGCAATTGTATTAAGTGTGCCTTCTGCCTGGGCAGCTGCTATTAGTGCAGCCATAGGATCTGATGCATCGACAACCTGGGTGGGTGCTTCAGTTGCAGCAGGGCCGCAGGCTGAAAGAACGGTTGCTAAAACAACGAAAACAACAAAAATTGGTAAGACGAACTTATTTTTACGCATATTTCTCCTTTACTCCTAGAAATTAAAAATTTGATAGATATTTAGAAATCAGTTTGTATTATTAAGAATTTGCACCTCCATTACTAATTCAAGGATTGTCTGTTCCCTCTCATCCTGAATGACCAGAAATTAGGATCCAGAATGTTGATTAGTTATTTTATCATATTTGTAACATATGATCTCTTAATTAATTTTTAAATTGCTACATAAGGTTGATTGTTGTTGAATTTCCATCCTATCAACCTTATGTAGTACTATCTATTCAAATATAGTTATTCAACAGGGATCTCTTTATAGATCTTATTTACATCAATGCCCTGTTTCTTGCGGTAGCTGCTGAAGCCGAAATAGATGGCGGCAGCAACTGCATAATTGATGATCATGAAGAACATCGAGCTGACATTTGACCAGCCGATAGCGTACAGCGGGTATCCATCCACCGTGGTGGGGTCCCAAAACCAGACGATCAGCAGCCAATCTAAAAAGGCCAGGAAGA
>BS_KBA_SWE02_21mDRAFT_10000704_pt1 | contig 12709 bp, 11 predicted proteins | sample BalSeasSWE02_21m_FD_9196 | JGI IMG/M metagenome (IMG submission 9196)
CCAGGGCGGGGGCAGGCGGATGGCGATGAGTGCCTTTACGGCGGCTGGTGCGGACTGGCTGGAGGTGGTCGACAGGCAGGCGTCGCAGCTGAATTTGCAGGTCTCCGCATAGATCCCAAGGCATCTCAATCACGTGCAAACAGGGTCCTGGCTGGAGCGGTTCATGCCTTATGTTGCAACGCCTTATTCAAAGATTTTCTAAGTAAGCGCGATATCTTCCTAATTTAAATGAAGTTTATCCTTGATTTTCCTACCACATATTAGGTACATTTAGTCAATTCCGTCATGTGTGGGCCGGATCGAATGCGTAGTGTCCTTGCAGGAATCCTTTTCTGCTTTCTGTTTCCCTCCCTGGTTTGGGCCGGAGGAGAGCTGCGCGGTGTCCGCCTTTCTGACAATCAGGGCAAGACCCGGGTGGTGCTCGATCTGAGCCAATCGGCCGAGCCCAAGCTGCTGACGATGCGAGATCCTCATCGCCTGGTTATCGACCTTCCTGGATTCAAATTGGCACCCTATACGGACGTTGCCGGCAGCCTTGGCCTGGTCGCGGGTGTTCGCGCGGGGTACCGGAGCAATGGCGATCTGCGGGTGGTGCTGGACCTGAGTTCCATCGCGTCGGCCAGAGACTCGCGTCTTGGCCCAAGCGGCGATTTCGGTCATCGTCTGGTGTTCGATCTTTCTTCGTCCGGAAATCTGACGGCCATGAAGAAGGCCGAAGATGTGCCGGGCAAGGGACGGGACGTGGTTATCGCTATCGATGCCGGTCACGGAGGCAAGGATCCGGGTGCCACCGGGCGCAAGGGCACCCGGGAAAAGGATGTCGTACTTGCCATTGCGCGTGCGCTGGCTAAACGGGTGGATCAGCAACCGGGCATGCAGGCGGTGTTGACCCGTGATGGTGATCGTTATCTGAATTTACGTGAGCGCATGGACAAGGCCAGAAAGTACGGGGCGGACTTGTTTATATCTATTCATGCCGATGCAGTGGACAGTTCCCAGCCCAGGGGCGCGTCGGTATACGTGGTCTCGGAAAGAGGCGCGACCAGTGAGGCCGCCCGCTTGCTGGCCGAGCGTGAGAATGCCGCCGACCTGGTCGGAGGAGTGACCCTGGCAAATCGGGAAGACATGGTGGCCTATACCTTGCTCGACCTGTCACAGGACATGTCCATTACCCGCAGCATGGAAGTCGGTGACGAGGTACTTCAGGAGCTGGGAAAAATGGCCAAGCTGCATCGCTCAAAGGTGCAGCAGGCCGGATTTATGGTGTTGAAATCACCCGATATTCCCTCAATCCTGGTGGAAACCGCGTTCATCTCTAATCCTGCCGATGAAAATAATCTGCGCTCCACCGACTACCAGGCAACACTCGCCGATTCGGTGTTGCGGGGCATTGTTGATTTCTTCAATAAAACACCCCCGGAAGGAACGCTGCTGGCGCAGAACGGACCCCAGCGGGTGCGCGGGTCCCCGGTCGAGCATCAGAAATACGTCATCGCCCGCGGTGACACGCTTTCGGAAATCGCCTCCCGCTACAACGTAAGCCTGGGTCATCTGCGCAGCGCCAACGGCTTGCGTAATGACAGCATCCGCGTAGGGCAGGTACTGAGGATACCCACGGGCTGATTCCGGGAAGTTTGGCGGCTACCCCGGCATGGGGCATCATGCCCTTTTGGTCTGACTGCTGCCTGCCATGTTCATCAAAGAATTACCCTCCCAATTGGTCAATCAGATCGCTGCCGGCGAGGTGATAGAGCGCCCGGCCTCGGTGATCAAGGAACTTGTGGAAAACAGCCTTGACGCCGGAGCCGGACGCATTGACGTGGAAGTGGAGCAAGGCGGTATGCGCTTGTGCCGGGTGCGGGACGACGGTATCGGCATCGCCTCGGACGAGCTGCGCCTGGCCTTGGCCCGTCACGCCACCAGCAAAATTTACAGTATTGAGGATCTGGAGCGCGTAGCCAGCCTCGGTTTCAGGGGCGAGGCCCTGCCCAGTATTGCCTCGGTGGCCCGCCTGAGCCTGGTCTCCAGGCAGGCCGATTCCGCGCACGGCTGGAAGGTTTCGGCAGACCAGGGCGTGATCAGCCAGCCATCGCCCGAGGCGCATGCCCCAGGCACGACGATTGAGGTCCAGGACCTGTTTTACAATGTGCCCGCCCGGCGCAAGTTCCTGCGCACGGAACGTACTGAATTCAGCCATATTGACCGACTGTTACGACGACTTGCTCTTGGCCACTTCGAGGTTGAGTTCAGGTTGCTGCACCAACGCAAGCCGGTACTCAGGCTACCCGCGGCGCTGGATCAGGCGGCCCGGGAGCAACGGGTTGCTGAAGTGTGTGGTAGCGCCTTCATTGAGCAGTGCCTGTACGTGGATCACGAGATGGGAGGTCTGCGTCTGAGAGGATGGCTGGGGCTGCCGACCTTTTCGCGCAGCCAGCCGGACCTTCAGCATGTATACGTCAATGGCCGCATGATACGGGACAAGGTCGTGACCCACGCCTTGCGTATGGGATACCAGGACGTGCTGTTCCATGGTCGCCAACCGGCTTACGTCCTATACCTGGAGATGGATCCTGCGCTGGTGGATGTGAACGCACACCCAACCAAGCTTGAAGTGCGCTTCAGGGATAGCCGGACCGTGCACGGTTTCCTGTTTCGTACGGTTGAACAGGCCCTGTCCAATACGCGACCCGGTGCGGAAGGTCCTGATGCGGCGTCCCCGTTGGCGCCAACCCGCATGTTCGAGCATGCTCCAACCTCAATGTTGACCACCCAGCACGCCATGGGTCTGAGCCTGGGCGATTACACAAGGTCAGCCGGTGCCGGATCAGTAAGTGAGCAAATCCGGGCCTATACGGGTCTGCATCCTTCCCTGCAGGGAAGTGTACCCGCCTCGGCGCATGGCAGCGAAGCAGACTATCCCCTGGGATTTGCGGTGGCCCAGCTTCACGGGGTCTATATCCTGGCCCAGAACCAGGCCGGGTTGGTGGTGGTGGATATGCACGCAGCGCATGAACGCCTGACTTATGAGAAGTTAAAGCACTCAATGGATATCGGCGGTATCAAGGCTCAGCCTATGCTCGTACCACTGAAAATGGCGGTGTCGGAAAGCGAGGCGGATCTGGCGGAGCAACGCGGCGAGTGGTTTGCGGAACTGGGTTTTGAACTTGGCAGAAGTGGCCCGTGCAGTCTCACCGTGCGACAAGTGCCCGCCTTGTTGCGTGATGTAGATGTAGATCAGCTGGTCAGGGACGTGTTGGCGGACCTTGCCGAGCATGGGGAGACCCGGCGCCTGGAGGAGACCACCAACGAACTGTTGGCTACGATGGCCTGCCACGGTTCTGTGCGCGCGAACCGACGCCTCAGCCTGGGTGAAATGAACGCCTTGTTACGAGAGATGGAGAGTACCGAAAGAGCCGACCAGTGCAACCATGGTCGCCCGACCTGGAGCCAGATCAGCCTGGCCGAGATGGACAGGCTGTTCTTGCGGGGTCGATAGCCATGGATAAGCCAGCACGCCCCCCCTTGATTTTTCTCATGGGCGCCACAGCCTCGGGCAAAACCAGCCTGGCCGTGGATCTGGTGCGTCGGCATGGCTGCGAGATTGTCAGCGTGGACTCGGCAATGGTTTACCGGGGCATGGATATTGGCACGGCCAAGCCCGACACCGAGATGCTGGTGACGGCTCCTCATCGACTAATCAATATCAGGGAGCCGGAAGACAGTTACTCTGCGGGAGAGTTCCGCCGGGATGCTCTGAAGGCCATAGAGGAAATTCACCTGGCGGGCAAAGTTCCCTTGCTGGTGGGCGGGACCATGCTCTATTACCGTGTGCTGGAGCAGGGTATGGCCGAGCTGCCCCAGGCTGATTTTAAGCTGAGGCGGGAGCTGGATGAGCGAGCCGCCAGACTCGGATGGCCGGCGATGCATGCGGAACTGGCGGCGATTGATCCTCGGGCAGCCGCTCGAATCCAGCCTGCGGACGCCCAACGGATACAGCGGGCAATGGAGGTTTATCACTTGAGTGGTCACTGTCTGAGTGATCTGCAGGCCCGTGCCAAGACCCCGGTCCTGCCCTACCAGGTCAGCAAATTCGGTCTTTGGCTGGACGATCGGGAGTTATTGCACAAGCGCATCGCCCAACGGTTTGCCCAGATGCTGGAACAGGGTTTTGTGGAGGAAGTGCGCGGCTTGGCCGCCCGCACCGGATTCCGCCATGACCTTCCTTCAATGCGGGCAGTAGGTTATCGCCAGTTGCTGGAGCACATCGGCGGCAGGCAGACCCTGGAGCAGGCCTGTCTCAGTGCTGTGGCCGCCACACGCCAGTTAGCTAAACGCCAGTACACCTGGATGAAGTCCCAGCGGGATCTCATTCGACTCAATGCGCTGGATCAGTCAGCACATTCCCTGATATACGAAGCCGCGGCCAGGGCCGAAACTCGCATAGTAAGTACAAGAAGGTAGCCAGGCCTGTGGTACACTGCCAACCGTGTCTGCGAGTAGCGGTTGCGAGCCGCCAGGCAAGCAGGTGCAGGCTCTATTAGCTGCCCGGGGATGCTGAGTATGTTAATAACCAAGGAGACAACGATGGCCAAGGGTCAATCGCTGCAAGATCCGTTTTTGAACGCCCTGCGTAAAGAAAAAGTGCCAGTGTCCATTTACCTGGTCAATGGAATAAAGCTCCAGGGTCAAATTGAATCTTTTGACCAGTTCGTGGTGTTGCTGCGCAATTCAGTTAGCCAGATGGTGTACAAGCACGCCATCTCTACCGTCGTTCCTTCAAGGAATGTCCGTGTTCCCATGGGGGACGAGGAAATCGGTGAGGCTGAATAGGGACGCCGTCCCGGAGAGCCGTATTGTTTGAACGCCCGCGAAGTGGTGAGCGTGCTCTTCTTGTCCACGTGGGACTGGGTCAAGGCGTTCCCGAGGATGTCCAGAAAGAGTTTGAGGAGCTGGCCCGGTCGGCCGGAGCCGAGCCGTTGGCAACCTTTTCCTGCATTCGGCAACGTCCCGACCCGCGTTTTTTTATAGGCACTGGCAAGGCCGATGAATTGCAGAAGGCAGTTAAGGACCTGGGTGCGGAGCTTGTGCTCGTCAATCACGCTCTTTCCCCTAGTCAGGAGCGAAATCTCGAGCGGCATTTTGAATGCCGGGTGCTGGATAGATCGGGCTTGATCCTGGATATTTTTGCCCAGCGTGCGCGCTCTCATGAAGGCAAGCTGCAGGTGGAACTCGCCCAGTTGCAACACCTGGCTACGCGCCTGGTGAGAGGATGGACGCACCTGGAACGACAAAAAGGCGGTATCGGTTTGCGCGGACCTGGTGAGACCCAGCTGGAAACGGACAGGCGCCTGCTAGATAACCGAATTCGTACCCTTGGCCAACGGCTTGAGCAGGTCGATAAACAGAGGGAGCAGGGGCGTCGCACGCGGCAAAAGGCCGAGGTGCCGACTATTTCGCTGGTTGGATATACCAATGCGGGAAAATCCACGCTGTTTAATTACCTGACGAACTCCGAGGTGTATGCCGCAGACAAATTGTTTGCGACCCTGGATCCTACCTTGCGCAAGCTGGAATTGGCCCCCGGGTTGGAAACCGTGCTGGCGGATACCGTGGGATTCATCCGCGATCTGCCCCATGAACTGGTGGCAGCATTCAAGTCAACCCTGGTGGAGACGAGGGATGCGACCTTGTTACTGCACGTGGTGGATGCACACGATCCGGAGCGGCTCACCCGCATAAAGCAGGTCGACCGGGTGTTGAAAGAAATAGGGGCTGAGGACGTAGAGCAGTTGCTGGTCTACAACAAGATCGACCTGACTGGCGATGAGGCCCGCCTGGAGCGGGACAGCCAGGGGCGTGTGCGGAGAGTTTTTCTCTCGTCCGTGACCGGGGCAGGCATCGACCTGCTGCTACTGGCCCTGCACGAGCGCATGGGGGGCGAGTTACTCAGGGGCCAGGTAATTCTTGGCTCGGGCGAGGGGCGCATTCGCGCGAGACTTTACGAGCTGGCCGCGGTGACCGCTGAGACCGGTCTGGAAGAAGGCGGCTGGTCACTGGAATTGGTCATCCCCCGGCGCAAATTGGCCCGTCTTGTCAGCAAGGAAGGGCTGGATCCGGGACGATTTGAGCTTCTGCCTTGTCCCCTTGACGCCAGCTTCATACAATCAGAGGTTCTGGCCGGCGGTGCCTGAATCTTCCTCAAACGTACTCAGCAAAAAGTAGATCGCATATGTCATGGAACGAGCCTGGAAAAGACGAGAATCCTTGGGGCAAACCCAAGGGTCAGCAAGGTCCGCCTGACCTGGACCAAATCGTGCGAAACCTGCAAAAGCGGGTGAGCGCAATATTCGGTGGAGATGGCGGTGCAGGACCCGGCAAAGCGAGTGGCGGCAAGAGCTTTATGTTCGTCCTGGGTCTGTTGCTGGTGGCCTGGGTAATGGGGGGCTTTTATAAAATCGATGCTTCTGAGCGCGGAGTGATACTGCGCTTTGGTGCGGCCGTTCGGACCAGCATGCCTGGCCTGCATTGGCGGCCCTGGCCCTTCGAAATGATTGAGAAAGTCAATATTTCAAGTATCCAGCGGTTTGACTACAAGACCCAGATGCTTACCGCGGATGAGAACATTGTGGCCATCGCCATGAGTGTGCAGTTCCGCTACGCTGATATCGAGAAAATCCTGTTTAATATTCGTGACCCCAACCAGACCTTGCAAGATGTCAGCGAAAGCGCCATCAGGGAAGTTGTGGGCAAGGCCAGGGCCGAATTGGTGCTGGGCGAAGGGCGCGAGGAACTGGTGGTGCGGGCCAAGGAACTGCTGCAGCAAAACCTGGATGATTACGGTTCGGGTATTGAGATCACCTCGTTGAACCTGATTGACGCCACACCTCCTTCGCAGGTTCAGGCCGCGGTGGACGATGCCACCAAGGCACGTGAGGACAGGGATCGGCTGCGTCTGGAGGCAGAAGGTTACTCGAATGACGTGCTGCCGAGGGCCCGCGGTGCGGCCCAGCGCCAACTGGAAGAGGCCCAGGCCTACAAGCAAGAGGTCATTGCCGAGGCAGAGGGTAACGTCAATCGCTTTCTGGCCATGCTGGGAGAATATGAGAAGGCGCCCAAGGTCACGCGCGAACGCTTGTACATTGAGACAATTGAAAAAGTATTGGGCAATGCGTCCAAGGTCATCGTCGATACCGACGGCAGTGGAAACCTGATTTATCTACCAGTAGACAAGTTGTTGGAATCACGAGGTCGCAATACCGACGCGGAACAAGATAGAGGTATGGAAGTTCCGGACCTGGACATGGAGGTTCCCACGACCCGTAGTGAATCTGATCGACGCAGCAGGGGGATCCAGTAATGCAAGCAAGATTATACGGATTGCTGACCCTGGTGGCGGTGGTGTTGCTGAGTCTGAGCATGTCGATTTTTGTGGTTCACGAACGCGAGCAAGCGATCAAGTTCCGCTTCGGTGAGATTATGAAAGCGGATTTTGAACCCGGGTTGCACTTCAAGATTCCTTTCATCAATAACGTTATCAAGTTCTCAGATCAGATTCTGACTTTGGACAATCGCCCGGAGCGATTTCTTACCGGTGAGCGCAAATTCGTGCTTGTGGATTTCTTCGTCAAATGGCGCATCAGTGATGTGACCGGCTTTTACATCGCTACAGCCGGCGATGAATTGATGGCATCACAGAGACTGTTCGCGATTATTACCGACAGTCTGCGCAAGGAATTCGCCAAGCGCACCATTCAGGAAGTCGTGGCCGGTGAGCGCGCGGAACTGATGGGCGAGATGATGGCTCGGGCTGGCAAGGTGGCTGCGGAGCTGGGAATTACGATCGTGGATATCCGGGTCAAGCGCATAGATTTGCCCGACGAGGTCAGCGGTTCGGTGTTCGAACGTATGCGTCAGGAACGTGTCCGTATCGCCAAGCAGTTCAGGGCGGAGGGCGCTGAAATGAGCGTTAAAATTCGCGCCGATGCTGATCGCCAGCGCACGATTATGCTAGCCGAAGCCTTTCGTGATGCACAGACTACGCGGGGTGAAGGCGATGCTGTCGCCGCAGGGATCTATTCCAGGGCCTACCTGAAAAATCCCGAATTTTATTCCTTCTACCGGAGTCTCCAGGCTTATCGTCAGTCACTTGGCCTTGAGCAGGATCTGCTCGTGCTAAAGCCTGATAGTGAGTTTTTCCGTTACTTGAAATCCGCAGACGGAAAATAGGTCGCAGACAAAGCAAGGTCCGGGCGTTGTATCCAGGCTGATTGCCGGCGCGTGTGGGAACTATGAATTGGGAAGATCTGTTTTCAGCAATGGCGCTGGTGCTGGTGATTGAGGGGCTATTACCTTTTGCGGCGCCTGGATCGCTAAAGAAAACACTGGCGGGGATGCTGGCGCTCGAAGACAGAGCGCTGCGCCTGATGGGATTGGCCAGCATGCTGCTGGGACTGGTAATTTTGTATTTTGTTAGGGGCTGAGACAGCGCAAGTCAGCGCTGGAGGCATCGGGAAAGAATGACTAAAAACGTGGTAATAATCGGGGCCCAGTGGGGAGACGAGGGCAAGGGCAAGATCGTTGATCTGCTCACTGACAGAGTTTCCGCCGTAGTCAGGTTTCAAGGTGGCCATAATGCCGGTCACACCCTGGTAATAGGAGGCAAGAAGACGGTGTTGCATCTGATTCCGTCGGGCATCCTGCGTGATGACGTCAGATGTTTGATTGCCAATGGTGTGGTGCTGGCACTCGACGCGTTGTTTGAGGAGATCGATGCGCTCGAGGCCGGGGGCGTACCGGTCATGCAGCGCTTGGGCGTCTCGCCGTCCTGCCCGCTGATTCTCCCCTCGCATGTTGCGCTGGACCAGGCCCGTGAACTCGCTCGAGGGGCACGCGCCATTGGTACCACGGGTCGCGGAATCGGGCCGGCCTACGAGGACAAGGTGGCGCGTCGGGCGGTCAGGGTCGATGACTTGATGCACCCCATGCGCTTTGCCTCCAAGCTGCGCGAAATTCTGGAAGATCACAATTTCTTGCTGACCAATTATTACGAAGCCGAGCCGGTTGATTACCAGGATGTACTGGAGAAGATGACCGCCCTTGGAGAACGCTTGCGACCCGTGGTGACCGATGTGACGGGTGAATTGGGCGCTTTGTCCGCGGGCGAGAAAGGCCTCCTGTTTGAGGGGGCCCAGGGTACCTGGCTGGATGTGGATAACGGCACCTACCCCTACGTAACCTCATCAAACACCACAGCGGGTGGTGCTGCCACAGGCAGCGGGCTGGGGCCACGCCACCTGCACTATATTCTGGGTATCCTCAAGGCCTATACCACGCGTGTCGGCGCAGGCCCCTTTCCTACCGAGTTATTCGACTCGCAAGGCGAACACCTGGGCAGGGTGGGTAAGGAGTTTGGCGCCACTACCGGGCGTCCCAGGCGCTGCGGCTGGTTCGATGCGGTGGCCAGCCGCAGGGCTGTGCTGAACAACAGTCTCAGCGGTCTGTGTATCACCAAGCTGGATGTACTGGATGGACTGGATACCCTGCGCATAGCGGTGTCCTATCAGGTTGGAGACGAGGTGCTGGACTGCCCGCCGCCCTCTGCTGAAGGTCTCGCCGAGTGCGTCCCGATTTACGAGGAAATGCCTGGCTGGAAGGAGTCAACCAGCGGCGTCACCCGTTACGACGAGCTGCCAAGGGAGGCAAGAGCCTACCTTGACCGAATTCAGCAACTGGTCGGGGCGCCTATAGCGATCATTTCCACCGGCCCCGATCGTGCTGAGACTATCGTCCTGAATGACCCGTTTTTATAAGCGGAAAGGCCAGGTATAGGTATGGCAACACTGTCTCGCCAGGAAATCCTGCAACACCTGAAGGCACTCGCCGGACCCGGCGGATACCTGGATGAACGTGTAGACATAGAGCCGTTCGAGACCGATTTTCGCAAGCTGTACAAGGGATCGACACCCTTGGTGCTGCGCCCGGACAGCACAGCAAGGGTTTCCGCCATCCTGAAATTTTGTTTCGAAACCGGAACGCCGGTGGTTCCGGTCGGCGGCAACACTGGCTACTGTGGCGGTGCTACGCCGGATGAGTCCGGTAATCAGCTCGTGCTGAGTCTGGTCCGCCTGAACAAAATTCGCGGTCTGGACCCCCTGAATTACACCATGACAGTGGAAGCTGGCTGCACCCTGGCGCAAGTGCGGGAAGCGGCCGAACAGGCTCATCGCCTGTTTCCCCTGAGCATGGGATCGGAAGGTTCCTGCCAGCTTGGCGGCAATTTGTCGACCAACGCCGGTGGCACAGCGGTATTACGTTACGGCAATACGCGTGACCTGGTGCTGGGCATAGAGGCCGTATTACCTGATGGCAGCATTGTCGAAAACCTCAAGAGCTTGCGTAAGGACAATACCGGATACGATTGGAAGAACCTGTTCATCGGTGCCGAGGGTACTCTGGGTATTATTACCGCCGCGGTATTAAAGCTTTATCCCATGCCACGTTCTTACGGCACGGCGCTGGTGGCCTTGCGAGACCTGGATGCCTCGGTCGAGCTGTTGTCCATGCTTAGGCAGCGCAGTGGAGATTCGGTCACCACATTCGAGTTGATACCGCGTCTGGCGCTGGAACTTACCGCCCGGCATATCGAAGGCGTGACAGACCCGCTGGACCAGGCCTATGACTGGTACGTCTTCATGGAGTTGTCCTGCGTCACCGAGGAGGCCCAGACCCAGGCATTGCTGGAATCACTGTTGAGCGAGGCATTCGAGCAGGAGATCGTGCTGGATGCTGCGCTGGCAAGTAGTGGCGCTCAGCGCGAGGCCATGTGGCGTATGCGCGAGAGCATTCCGGAGTCCCAGTCGCACGAGGGACCCAGTATCAAGCACGATGTGTCGGTGCAGGTCAGCAGAATGCCGGCGTTTATCGCAGAGGCCACCAGCCTTGTAAAGGAATTGATACCTGGTTGCAGGGTAGTCTCTTACGGCCACCTGGGCGATGGCAATGTGCACTTCAATCTCAGCCCGGCAGAGGGTGACAGGGATCCGGCATTTCTTGAGCAAGCCGGGCGAGTCAGCCATGCAGTACATGAGTTGATTGCCAGTTATGGCGGCAGTATCTCAGCCGAGCACGGTATAGGCAGACTAAAGCGCGAGGAATTGGCGGTGTATAAAAGCGAATCCGAGATCCGCCTCATGAAAACTCTCAAGGCGGCACTGGACCCATCCGGAATAATGAATCCTGGCAAGGTGATCTGAAGCAGAGTCTGCTTCGGCTCCCGGCGATGTTAGGTTTGTCTCGGCAAATCGCTTGATACCCGTGGTGAATAAAATCATATTTTTCCATTCGACCAATACTTTGGCTATGCTTGGTTTTGGCATCGGAAGAACGCGGGGCACATCGACGTGAATCAGGTCGGCAAGTCACAAGGAGACTCCAGCATCCGCAGTACAATGGCGGGGATTATGCTGGTGGTCTGGGTCGTGCTGGTGCCACAGTCGTTGTTGGCGAGGGCGCCAGTTCTTGATACGGTCAGGGAGAGTGGCCGGATTGTGTTCGGTTATAGTGAAGATGCGCCGCCTTTTTCCTTCGTTGACAAGGCCGGCAAGCCGGCGGGTTATTCGCTGGATCTTTGCCGGGCAGTTGCGGAGCAGGTGCGGCGAGAATTGAAACTGACCAAGTTGGACATCGCCTTTGTTGCGGTCGAAAGCGCTGACCGCATCAATGCCCTGGCCAATGGTCGCGTCGACATGGATTGCAGTACCACCACACAAACCCTTGGGCGAATGGAGAGAGTGGACTTCACCCTGATGACGTTTGTCACCGGGGCTTCCATGCTATCCCTGCGTGACACCGATTTTCGGGAGCCATCACAAATCCAGGGTAAGAAAGTGGCCGTGATCGCCGGAACCACTACCGAAGATGTGCTCACTCAGTATTTGATTGATACAAGATTATCCGCAGAGATTATTTCGGTGGGTAGCCTGACCGCCGGAATGGGCATGCTGGTTGAGGGTTCGATAGATGGCTTCTTTTCAGATCGCGCCTTGCTGATTGGACAGATCATGCTGTCTCCTGCGCGTGACCGCTTGCAGATATCCGAGGACATGATTTCATTTGAACCCTATGCATTGATGGTTCCCAGGGATGATGCAGACTTTCGTCTTGTGGCTAACCGGGCCCTGGCCCAGATTTATAGCGGTGACCAGATTGGAATCCTTTATCGCAAGTGGTTCGGATTGGTGGGTAACCGACCCTCAAGCCTGTTGATATCCGTATTCCTTTTGCAGGCGCTGCCTGAGTAACAGACACACCACAACAGGTACTATCCAGGTAGGGGCCTGGGTCCATGCAAATCTCTGCAGTGCGTATGCGGCGGGGCTGCAGGCGCCGACTGGAGGCCTGGCCGGTATAAAAACCACCAAGCCGCTCGCAGTTTGGCGATATACATTGGCGCCGCCCTCGGGGAGAATGGGTCCTGAATAGCACAGTATTCTGACGCAGTCGGAATTGCCAAAATGCGGGAAATCACTGCATGAATTTGAAGAACGAGGTTGAACGTCGTCTGCCGAACTGGGAACGCTGGTATCCCAATGTGTTCGAGGCTGCCCGTGATCTTGGCATGATCCGGGCGGTAGTCTGCGACCCCTCATCATTGCTGCTCAGTAATCGGCATTCAGCCGTTCGCCAACAAGCCGAGCAGGCTCATCGAGAT
>BS_KBA_SWE02_21mDRAFT_10000705_pt1 | contig 12693 bp, 6 predicted proteins | sample BalSeasSWE02_21m_FD_9196 | JGI IMG/M metagenome (IMG submission 9196)
AATCGCCGGGATCTCTGTCGCCGCTCCAGCACTGGTAGTAAGTTGCATTTCCAAAATACGCAGAGCCCACTTCGGCGCAGGTCCGGTTTCCACCCGGATTTTGTCCGGCAATAATATATGGCACAACACCGCCAACTGATGTCGGTGCGCTTGCCGTGCCATCAACAGCCATCGCACTGCCACTGACCGTCAATACCGCCGCAGCTAACGCTGCGATTACCACTTTTTGATTCCTCATTTTTAAATACCCCTAAGAATAGAACATAAAAACAATATGTTATCGTTCGACGGAGTTTGCGGTGTGCATTTCCGAAACGTAACACGTCTTGACCGCGTCGGCGGCGACATCCATGTGTTCCGTGTCCAGGTTTTGAAGCGTTTGCTGCAACGGAGTGCAAGCATTCCCGATCCATGGCAATGTCTGAAGCATGCCAGTGTCGCGGGGAGATTAATGTATCCCCTTAATTCATTGAAAACAAGATGTGGAAGGCGCCAAGACTAAAATATTTTTTCCAGAATTTAATTCCAGAAAACACCCTGGCATTTAAAGCTGACACCATTGGTTTAAATTAGCGGGAGAAAGGCTTGTTTTAGGGGGTAAAATAGTGTAACATTATGTTTATTAAGTACATTTCTTCCATCCCCGCGCTAAATCAAAGGAGAGAACTTATCACTATATCCCAAGGCGATTGCATCCATCATCCTCACCACGGCATCGGCGAGGTTCAATCCATTCGGCCTAGAAGTTTTTCCGGCGAGAAAGACACCCGATTTGCAGAAATCTTTTTCAAGCGCGAACGTATCACATTAATGCTTCGTGAAAACAGTCTTGACGGCATTATCCGCGCACCAATCGGCGCCTCACGGGCAAAAAAAATTCTGGACCATATGCGAGCCTGGAAAGCCAATGTCAGCGATCAGTGGAAAGCCCGGTCCAACACCCACCAGGCTATGCTGGATGACGGCGATCCAATTGCTTGCGCCGAGGTATACAAAGGCCTGCGAGTGCTCGAACAGGATGGCGCCTTGAGTACATTTGACCGGAGACACCTGAAGCGCTGTAATGAATACCTTTCTGAAGAACTGGCCAATGCTCTCGGCCAGACCGAACACGAGGCGCTGGATCAAATGCAGCAGGCAACGCTGGTACAGGCTTGAGAGACTTTCGTCACTGGCGAAAAGTGGAATACAGTTTCACGCACAAAAAAAGGTGGCACAGGCCACCTTTTTTTTATGTATGAATGTTGTTCTTGTTATTTAGCGACGTTGATATCTTTTCTGTAACTATCGTCGTTGGCTGCTTTTAAGGCCTTGCGACGGCTTTCGGCGGCAACCGTACATTTGAAAGAAAATTTTTCCTCTTCCAAAACACGTGCGTGCCAGCGGTAACCGTTGAAGCCGGGTTTGAGCCCGAACGCGATGACCAGTACGATCAATAACACCAGCTGGGCAACGGGACCGGAAACCCATGAGCCGGCCAGTTGCGCGATATCAAACATCAGCGTGGTGGTGACCACGAGCATAACCGTGACTAAACCGAGCCCGCGGCGTACTGCCCAGACGGATGGAGCCAGAAATGCCAACCACGAAAAACCACGGCGGACGGCTTGTTTGCCATACTTTGGATGTTGGTAAATATCAAATACGCGCATGTATTTTGTAGTAAACCTCCATGGTGCACGAGTATCTGTATACACACACTGTGAGACATCAAAAACCGCCTGATGGTTCTTGATGTCTACACGCCAGGTAATGAAAACATTCCGGATTTATTCTCCCGTATTAACGCTATTATCAAGGCCTGGATGTTCTGCTTACAGTGTCTTTAGTCATGGCTTTTTTAAAATATTACCCGGCTAAAACAAAGCGCCATAAAACCGGTGACATCATTTATTCTAGATGGCAATCCGCACGCCAAATATGATCTGGGTCAATCGCATAGATTTTCTCCTTCCCTGGGTGGAATGCCGGATTCTTTAACCAACATCTGAACCCGGGGGTCGCAATAGAATTTGATACTGTTGGCAGTCCGGGTTCCACGAATCTGGGTCAGAACATAGTGTGAGTAATAATCCTTATATTTTTCAGTCAAAATCAGGGCAGATTCAAATTCACCCAGATTTATCAGTAACAAAACCAGGTCATTGGGGTAAGAAAGCGTGGCTTGATCAGGTGCAGAAAACTCCATGCCGGGCCAGGCCAGCATGGTTTGAATGGCATTGGACCTGAGCTGGGGATTCCCGGACTGACAAAGGTCAAGATAAAACGGTGTGGCGTTGTAGGTCTTCTTTAAAACAGCAGCCAGGTGATTGCCAATTTCTGCCACCGATTCACAGTCGCCGTCATTTATTGCCAAATTCATCATCACCCTTAAACCTTCAGGGAAGTCCGGCGCAAAGTCGACCACTTCCTGCGCCACTGCAATGGCATCCTGCCTGCGGCCAAGCGCAGCAAGGATAAGTGCGTAGTTGATACCGATGATGCCGGAGCGTGGATCCAGCATCCAGGCTTGCCGACTTTCTTTGAGCGCGGCTTCCGGATCACCCATATCAAACAGCATTCCTCCGTACCACTGGTGGGCCGTTGCATAGGAAGGGTTCAGTTTTATCGCACGTTCAAAGTAGCTGATTGCTTCTGTGAAGTTGAATTGGTCCTTCGCAACGGATCCCAGCGACACCAAGGCTTCAACATTCTTCGGGTCAAGCGATAGTGCCTTGTTGGCCGCAGCGGTGGTATTTGCCCAGGCCTGCCTGACATCCCTGGTCACGTAACCCTCGATAACAGCCCAGGTAAGTGCCAGCCCCGCATAGGCTTTGGCAAAGTCGGGGTCGAGGGAAATGGCGAGGTTAAATTCGTCGATCGCCTGGTTCAAACTTTCCACTGTGCGCTGATGCCAGTTCGACATACCTTTCAGGTAATGTTCGTAGGCTTCAATATTCTGCGTGCCGGTCAGGTTGCCGGTCGCGCCGCTTTGCAGTTTTAGCGAGACCTTCAGAGCATCGGCAATCGACCCTGCTATCTCATCCTGGATCGCAAAAATATTGGTCAGTTCACGGTCATAATTTGCCGACCACAGGTGGAAGCCGTCACTCGCTTTAATCAACTGCGCAGTGACCCTTACCTGGTTGCCGGATTTGCGTACCGAGCCTTCGAGGATATGGTTGACACCCAGTTCTTCGGCAATTTTGGAGATATTGGTATTGCTGCCCTTGTAGGCGAAGGCCGAGGTGCGTGCGGCTACTTTCAGGTCCGGGATACTGGCCAGTACATTGAGGATTTCCTCGGCGATACCGTCTGAGAAAAATTCGTTCTCAACATCCGTGCTCATGTTCACAAATGGCAGTACGGCAATCGATGTCTGCTCAGGCGGCGGGCATCTGAACGGGATCTCAACAGCGGGTGGGCGGTCGATACCCTCACGATCCAACACGGCCATTACGGTTGGGAATGGGGTGGGATCAAATTTTGGATAGGTCAAAAAACTCGTCATCATGAATGGCACACCCGAATCTGCATAGGGCTGCAACACCGCAGCGGATTCCTGCTCCCGTCCCAGTAGCTTGAGAATATGCCAGCGTGATGAGGTGGCATAATTGGACTCAGGGTTAATATTCTCCAGCATGGCTTCAACATCAACGCGACGGCCTTCAGCACAGGCTTGCCGTGCCCGCACAAGCAGGTCATCGCCGGGATACAAGCGGCTGTAACGCTCTGCCAGGTTTTTGGCTTCGGTAATCCTGCCGGCCCATAATAAGGTCCTGTGTGTTTGATACAAAAGGCTGTTGTCATTGGGCCAGCGTTGCAGGGCCTGGAGACCAAAATCCGCAGCTACGGATGGATCAATGACACGGTAGGCATCATTGATATAACCTAAAGCGGAACTACGATCATTTGAACCGCGCTCGCGCCAATACTCCAATCCTTCTTTGCGTGTGCTGGTGTCTGAAGCCAATCCGGCCGCATCGACCAGGGCATCTCTCCCCTCCTGATCATTCGGCCGCTCCTGGAGGTATTCCCGGTAGTGTCTGATGGCGTCCCGTAACCGTAATTCAACAATTGCCTTGTTGGCCATATAGCCTTTTTTATCAATCGCTGTTGGTGCTGTGGCAATGGCCTGGTCGATACGGGTATTGAATTCCACCAGCATCTGCATCGGCGGTATCTCTGTCAGGCCAGTGTCCGTGCGTGTGGGATCAAGCTGAACTTTCCAGAAAAGAGAGGCCATCAGGTGAGCTGAAGCAAAGCCGGGGTCTATGCTCCGGGCTTTCTCAAAGTGCTGATAGGCTTCTTCAAAAAGCAGGCCACCTTCCAGCGTGGCCAGGGAGCCGCTTCGGAGGTATGCCGCCTGGCCACGCAGATATTCCTCATAGGCTTCCACCGAGCGGGTTCCAACACTGGTCATCGCAGCCAGCGCTTCAGGATTCATCGTTGTTTCAAGGGCCCTGGCAATATTTACTGCCAGGTCTTCCTGGATTTCGATCATGTCAGCAACATCACGGTCATAGTTCTCAGACCATAAATGAAAACCATCACTGGCCCTGATCAACTGGGCCGTTACCCGGATTCGGTTGGCGGAACTACGCACAGAGCCCTCCAGGACATGGGCGACGCCCAGTTCTTGTGCAATCTCGGGTATATCAAGGCTGCTGTTTTTATAACGGAATGAAGATGTACGTGATGAGACCAGCAAGTCAGGTGTCTTTGCCAGCACATTGAGAATTTCCTCGGCCAGTCCATCAGCAAACCACTCCTGGTCCTGGGCCTGGCTAAGGTCGGCAAAAGGCAGAACAGCGATGGATTTCGGTGCATGCTCGGGTACCGCCGTTTGTTGTGCTGTTTCCGTGGCGGGTTTGGGGTTTGACGGAGATGGGCTAAAGTTGTCCCAGGCAAAATAGACCACTGCAATCAATAATATCACAATGATCGAACGATCAAGCTTGCGCCCGGTTGTCGGGGTTATGGATTGTGAACGGTCAACATCCTTCTCTTTCTTGATGCCCTCGGGTGTCATCTCAAACGCCCAGGCAAAGAAAACCGCCAGCGGAAAACCAATCGCCAGCGCCAGCATAAATACCTTCATGACCCAGTCCGGCGCCTGGATATTATCCAGTACCAGGTCGACAACCTGTAGCAGCACCCACGCAGAGATAAGATAGGCAATACCTACACGAAAGACGTTTCTTCTTTTCAGTTCTTCAAAGAAGCTCACTTACCAATCCTTCAAAGGAAACGTGATCGGTGAGTAGGGCGGCCACGGCATGCCGGCGGCCTCAACCCTCGCGGCATAATTGGGTGTCACCTCGAGATCGAACGGCGCACCGCAGGCGCACCAGTAAACCAGCAATAACAGGGATTGCGATCCGAACGGGTGTTCATCTATTTGCGCTGCCCGACGGTTGGCGTTTTCGCGATCACCCACCCAGGCATAGTAAATGGACTCCCAGAAAGCAGGTGGGTAATCTACATTCATGACTTCTTCAAAAATAACGCTGGCAGCATTTCGGTCACCCATCGCTGCGGATTTCATGATATTTGACATCAGACCATCCTTCTTTAAATGGATTTGAGTCGTAATGGCATAATCAGCTTCTTCAAACAGGCCATTGGCAATCAGCGCACGCACCAACACAATATTCAGCCAACCACCGGGCGCGACTTCAATCCCTTCACGCGCGACCCTGAGCGCTTCTTGCTTGTCACCTGCCCACAAAAAGGCCCGCGACTCGGTAAACCAGGCATGTGACCACATCGGGTCACACTTGCGAACCTCGCGGGCCCGTTTGGTATAGCGCTCCGCCTGACCGGATGCCACGGCAATACCTGGCACCCACGTGGGGTTGCTACAATTACTCTCATCCAGGTATCGTTCAAGATTGCCTTTCAGACCACGCCAGTTCCCGGTCAGGTACGCCAGGTCCAGTTCGATGGCAATGCGTTCCGAAAAATTGCTCGCATTTTCCACCGCCATGGCCATATCCTCCATGATCCTGGCCGGGGCCTCCTCGATATCCTCGGGTGTGACACCGTCGGTTTTCTGCCCGACGCTGTTGTCGAGCAGCATGTGAACATACAGATCGGTGTGATCGATATAGGCTTGTGAAAAGGTCGGAACCAGTTCTATGATTTTTTCCAATTGCACATTGGTGCGGCGCAGGTATTCGATCTGGTTAACATCACCGTGTGCTTCGGCATACAGTTCCATGGCTTTCTGGTAACCCACAAAAGCCTCCACGTTGCGCAGACCGGCCTTGCGCATCGCTTCGCGTTTGTCATCGTCCATCACCACGTTCATGGCCTCGGCAATTTTTTCGGCGATATCCTCCTGCACCTGGATCGTATCACTGGAGGTAGAGTCGTAATTTTCCGACCAGAGGTGGAAGCCGTCGGCGGCCCGTATCAACTGGGCTGTGACCCGCAGACGATCACCGGAGCGCCGCACCGAGCCTTCGACGATATGCTGCACACCCAGGGTCGCGGCGATTTCCTGTACTGGTATCTCCTTGCCCTTGAAGTGGAATGACGAAGTGCGCGCCGTGATCAGCAGTTCCGGTAACTGCGCCAGTGAGTTGAGAATTTCTTCGGTCAGGCCATCGGCAAAGTACTCGTCATCGGTCCCGCTGCTCATCGCAACAAAAGGCAGCACCGCCAGGGATTTGATCGTCGCTGCCGGCGCCTTGACAGCCTCGGCTGTGGCCACGGACATCTCTNCGGNNGGCGCCNTTGCTGCGGGTGTGGCGCCAAATCTCTCCCAGGCGAACCAGGCCAGCGCGATCGCCATGATCACCATGATGCTGTGGTTCAGTTTCTGACCGGTTTGCGCAGTGATGGATTGGGAGCGGTCGACTTCGGATTCCCGTTTGACGCCCTCTGGTGTTAATTCAAACGCCCAGGCAAAGAACAACGCCAGCGGAAAACCAATGATCAGGAAACCGAGAAATGATTTGATCACCCAGTCCGGTGCGCCAAAATTTTCCAGCATCAGGTCGGCCACCTGTGCCAGCAACCAGGAAACGACGACGTAAGCCACACCGACCTTGAAAACGTTGCGGCGTTTTAATTCATTAAAAAAGCTCACATAAATCTCCCGAAAATTTTCATGGCCACATATTTATTTTAGTCAATAAAGCCTGGAAACGCGGGTTTTCACCCAGTGAATCGTAAATATTCATACGTTGCTTCTTTTCATATCTTCAAAAAACTCATTATTGCCGGGTTTCCTGATTCACCATTTGTTTCCAGCGCTCAAGTTCGTGTAATGAGCTAAAACCTGGATTGTGCCTGATCTGGTTATAGCTTGGTCCGGTACGCGAGTTGAGAATGATTTCTATGAAATCCAGGGCCTTGTCATGTTGGCCCCCCATGGCCAACCCGGCCGCGATATCCTCGAGGTAAAGAGCGTTATATAACATATCATCAGGCACCGCGTTGCGGGCAGCCTCGCATTGAATCAGCGTTTGCGCGGTATCTTCCAGGGCGCCGTTGATACTGCATAAAGAAGTCAAAACACCGAAGTTGCCAGCTTGTTCTTCCAGCATGCCTTCGAGTTGCTGTTTGGCCTGAATTAACAGTGGTTGCGCCTTGGCAGTGTTTCCGGAGTAGTGAAAAGTGAGTCCTCTGAGCATCTCCCTGCTAAGTACGCGTTCGTAGTCTTCGGTCAGGTTAATGCGTTCCACAACTTCAAAAGCACGTTCGTAGTCTTCCAGGTATATCAGGTCCACCCAGGTGTAATAAGAAGGATCAACCCCCAAAGCTAACTGGCGAAAACGTAGTGCTGTCTTGTAATCACCATCACGGCTGGCTGCCAGATTTGCCTGCAAGTCGTAGGCGTCTGAAGTGTTGGGATTCAGGCGCAGATACATATCCAGCCAGATCTGGGTCTCGTCAAATTGCCGCATTAAAGTGTAGGTTTTTGCAAGAACGTAAATTATTTGCGTATCCCTGGGTGCCAGTGCGTGGGCTTGCTTCAGGTAATCAATGGCATTATCAATATTGCCGTGACGCCGGTTGACATAAGCAAGAACCTTGAGCAAATCGGTGTCATTTGGGTAGGTTTCCAAAACGGGCTCCAGCACTTCAAGCGCCTTCGCGTAATTCCGGAACCCCCAGTAGTGGTAATAGCCTTCAGCGATATCCAGTTCCGGCAGGTCAGGTGAGATGGCCCGGCCACGGTCAATGGCCTCGCGGGCAGTGATCAGGAGCTCGTCTCTTTGCTCTATATTCCAGTAAAGACCCAAATTGATATGTGCCAGCTCAGCCCAGGCGGCGGCAAAGGCCGGGTCGAGTTCCAATGCGTGAAGGATCTCTGTTTCTGCTCGAGCAAGGTTGGTCTCGGTTAAGGAATTGCTCAATATTTTTGCATTGCGATAGGCGGCCATCGCTTCCAGGTTATCGGTCAATTTACGTTCGAGCTCTATTTGTTCCCGGGGACTCAGGGTTGCCTGCAACTCACCCGTTATTGCGTGTGCGATCTCGGACTGGATTTTGAGCAGGTTATCAACGGACAGCTCACGGTCATAGGTTTCCGCCCACAGGTGTTCATCCGTTTCAACGTCAATCAATTGCACATTGATACGGACCTGGGACCCCGCGCGCTGAACCGCACCTTCAAGAATGTTGGCCACACCGAGTTCATGGCCGATCTGTGTCAGGTTTTTGGTGGTATCCCTGTATTCCATCACCGAGGTTCTTGAAATGACCTTCAAACTACCAATTTTGGCCAGTTGCGTGAGCAGGTCATCGTGCATGCCATCGGAGAAAAAGCGGTCCTCCTCCGAGGTGCTACGCGTGGTGAATGGCAGCACTGCGATAGATTTTTGATCCGGAACAGAGGGCTGGTCCGTTTTTTCAAAAACTGCAACATCACTTGACTGGGTGGGTTCCGGAATGATTGAACTTGGCCCCTGTTCCCCACTGGTTTGTTCAACGTCTGGTCCAGGTTTAACAACAAACTTGTCATAGGCAAAGTAACCCAGGGCCAAAACGAGAACGATAATGATGGTCCGGTCAAGTTTACGACCGGTTTGGGGGGCAATTGATTTATCGCGGTCTACGTCTTTTTCCTTTTTTATACCCTCCGGTGTCAATTCAAATGCCCAGGCAAAGAACAATGCCGGAACAAAGCCGATCACCAATAGCAATAATACAAAGCGCTGCGCTGACTCGGGCAGGTTAAGCAAAGGAACAAGGATGTCGGATAGTTGCAATAACAGCCACGTGACTATTGCATAGGCCGCACCCACCCGGAATACGTTGCGGCGTTTTAATTCGTTAAAAATACTCATGGCCACATACTCATTTTAGTCAACAATGCCTGGAAACGCGGGTTGTCACGTAGTGGATCGTAAATATTCATGCAATTCATGTGGACCGCATAGGAGTCGCCATTTTCAAAACCCTTTTCGAGGCTTTCCATTGCGAGTTCCGGTTCATCCAGAAGCATCAGCAACCGGGCTTTTCTCGTTACGCCATCCGGATAGTTACTGTCTGCTAAAACCAAAACGACCGCTGTTGCCTTCAATGCCGGGTCTTCAAGTCCATCAACCACGGCCAGATCGGTGGCAGGGTCGATTTCAAGGATCGACGTAAATTTGCGGATGTTGTCGCGGGCCAGGTCAAAGCGGCCCTCCGTCATGTAAATCTGCGCCAGGTTTCGGTATGAATTCGGAAAATTCGGGCTTAGTTCCACTGCTTCCTGAAAATACTGGTAGGCTTCATCACGTCTGCCGGCATACATTGAATAAAAGCCCATGTCATGTAACACGATGTGCGCCAGCGGATCCGCCACCCGTGCCAGTTTGAACTCATCCATCGCCGCATCCGTGTTGCCCTCGACACCCAGTAATTCTCCATACCACTGGTGCGCTGTCGCGTAACTCGGATCGATATCGATGGCCCTGGTGAACAGTGCCCGTGCGCTCTCAAAATCATAGTCATACATGAACCTGATATATGCAGAGGTGGTTAGCGCAGGGGCGGATTTCGGGTTGATGTAGAGCGCTTTATCAATGGCCTCGTGGGCCAGGGGTATGTATTCCCTGAGACTGCCGGCGCCGTATTCGGGTATCAGCACATATGCATCTGCCAGTGCTCCCCAGGCGCTGCCGTATTGCGGGTCAAGTTCTATCGCTTCGCGCAGCGGTTCGACACTGGCGAGCAATGATGCACGTGTACGTTGATTCCACAGATGCCGGCCGAGCAGGTATTTATTGTAGGCCTCTACACTGGCGGTTGAACGGGTCTGGATCGGAGCCTGGTCATTGCCGGTCAGTGTGACCTTGAGCGCGCTGACAATGGCCTGGGCGATTTCATCCTGAACGGCGAAGATATCATCCAGTTCGCGTGTATAGGTCTCCGACCAGAGATGGGTATCGGTGTTGACCTCAATCAACTGCGCGGTGACCCGGATGCGGTCACCGGATTTGCGCACGCTGCCTTCCAATATATGATCGACCTGTAATTCCTTGCCGATTTCCGCCAGTTTCTTGTCGCTGCCCTTGAAGGTAAACGAAGAGGTGCGTGACGGTACGCGCAAGCCTTTCACCCGCACCAGCACGTTGAGAAGCTCTTCCGAAATGCCGTCGGAAAAATACTCGTTTTCAGCATCGTCGCTCATATTGATGAAGGGTAAAACGGCGACGGATTTTTCATCCGATTTGAGCGCGGGTGGAGACACATTCCCTGGTGTTTGTTCAGCGCTTGCGGCGGTGAGTGAAGGTGCGCCAGGCGAACCGTCCGGCGAGGCAGTTAAAAACTTGTCATAAACAAAGTAGCCCAGCGCCAGAACCAGTACGACGATGATCGTCCGGTCCAGTTTGCGACCGGTCTGCGAAACGATGGATTGGCTGCGGTCAACGTCTTTTTCTTTTTTGAGTCCATCGGGTGTCAATTCAAACGCCCAGGCAGCGATCAAAACCGGTATAAAACCTACCGCCAATAGCAGAAAAATGAATCGGGCAACCCAGTCCGGCAGGATCAGGATAGGGATCACGATATCCATGATCTGCAACAGAAACCATGAAACCACCAGGTAGGCAATACCCACCCGGAAGACGTTGCGGCGTTTGAGTTCGGTAAATAGGTTCATGGCCACAAATTCATCTTTTTCAGCAGTGCCTGGAAGCGCGGGTTTTCACGCAAAGGGTCGTAAATATCCATACGATTCATGTGAACCATGTAGCCTTCGCTCTCTGCGAACCCTTTTTCAAGATTGTCCAGTGCCAATTCCGGCTCGTTCAACATCATCAGGTATAAGGCTTTGCTATGCGCGCCGTCGGCCAGGGCAGGATCCTGCTCCATGAGGCTTAGCGCGTTGCCAGTCAGTTCCGGGTTTTCAAGCGCATCGATGACGGCCAGTTCAGTCGTTGGATCTTGCTCCGTGAGGGACGCGAATTGCAGACAATGGGCGCGGGCCTGGTCATACCGACCGGTTACCATGTCGAGGGTTTCCAGGTCACCGATGGTGGACGAGAAGAGCGGGTCAATTTCCAGGGCTTGCTCATAATAGGCATAAGCCTCATCCGTGCGATTGGAAAACGCTAAAATCCAACCCATAACGTGTGGAATAACCGGCGCCAGTGGGTCTGCAATTCGGGCCAGCCTGAGTTGGTCAAGCGCTGCATCGAACTGACGTTCTGCGGCCAATAACTCACCGTACCACTGGTGTGCAGTGGCATATCCCGGGTCGATTCGAATGGCTTTTTCAAAGTCAGCGTGAGCACCCTTCAAATCATAGTCGTACATGAATTTAATGTAGGCAGATGTGGTTAAGGCACGGGCGGATTCCGGATTGATAGCCAGCGCTCTTTCAATGGCTTCGTGGGCCAGCGGTATGTACTGATCAACTGAACCTGCACCATACTCCGGTATCAGCACATAGGCATCTGCCAGGGCTTCCCAGGCCTGACCGTAATTGGCATCTATTGTTATCGCTTCCTTCAATGGTTTGGTCGCAGCCAATATTGGGCCAGCTGAACGTTGACTCCACAGGTGCCGGCCCAGCAGGTACTTGTTGTAGGCCTCCACGCTGGCGGTTGAACGTGACTGGATCGGGGACTGGTCATTACCGGCCAGGGTGATCTTGAGTGCGCTGACAATGGCTTGCGCGATCTCATCCTGCACCGCGAAGATGTCGTCCAGTTGCCGTGTATAGGTCTCCGACCAAAGGTGGGTATCGGTATTCACTTCAATCAACTGTGCGGTGACCCGGATGCGGTCACCGGATTTGCGCACTGAACCTTCAAGGATGTGATCGACCTGTAATTCCGCACCGATTTCTGCCAGTTTCTTGTCGCTGCCCTTGAAGGTAAATGAAGAAGTGCGTGACGGTACGCGTAAGCCTTTCACCCGCACCAGCACGTTCAGCAGTTCCTCTGATATACCATCAGAAAAATATTCATTTTGTGCATCGTCACTCATGTTGACGAACGGTAAAACGGCGACCGATTTTTCATTCGGGTTGAGTGCCGGTTTGGGGTTCTCAACCGGGGTCGCAGAAGCCAACGATTCCGTCGTAGCCGTGTCTTGTCCTGACGGGTTCTGTGCCTCCAACTTTTCGCCAGTCGTCGCAGTCGATGGTGGCACGTTGTCGGGTGGGGAAGCTAAAAACTTGTCATAGGCGAAGTAAGCCAGCGCCAGGGTCATCGCGATGATGATATTGCGGTCCATCTTGCGACCGGTTTGCGGGGCGATCGATTT
>BS_KBA_SWE02_21mDRAFT_10000706_pt1 | contig 12689 bp, 12 predicted proteins | sample BalSeasSWE02_21m_FD_9196 | JGI IMG/M metagenome (IMG submission 9196)
GGACTCTTGTAATCTATTGGCAACAAAAACATTAGAAGCAACACTTTTAGCCGAATGACCAGAAATTAAAACCAGCTTTTGAAAATTTGAATAGCCAAAGTAAATGGTCGTTAAGACTAGCAGGTACAAACTATATTTGAAAACTTTTTTCATTGTAATTTATTTAATTGATGGAAGTAAAATTAACTTTTTTTTGTCAGTTCAAAAAAAGAATTTACATTTGTTAACCATTTGGTTAAACTAATTAGTTAATTAAAATGAAAAAAGAAAAAGACATTTCTGCTGAAACAGGAATATTAAATGCCGCAAAACGAATTTTTCAACAAAAAGGAATGGATGGTGCTCGAATGCAAGAAATTGCAGACGAAGCAGGAATCAATAAAGCTTTGTTACATTACTATTACCGCAGTAAACAATTGCTTTTTGAAGCTGTTTTTAAAAGTGCTTTTTTACTTTTAGCTCCTCAATTGAATAAAGTTTTAAATGATGATTCATCTTTATTCGATAAAATTAAAAACTTTACCAATAATTACATTTCATTTGTAATTAAGCACCCATATTTACCAAATTTTATCATTCAGGAATTGAATAGAAATCCTGATTTTATAACAAAATTGACTTCAGAACAACATTTTCCAACAATTGAAAAATTTAAAAAACAGGTACAGGAAAATATTGATGCAGGTATTATTAAACCAATTAAGACAGAACAATTATTAATAAATGTTGTTGCTTTAAATATATTTCCTTTTATCGCAGCACCACTATTGAAAGGGTTTTTAAGTATTAACGATGAAGACTATAAACAATTGGTTGAAGATAGAAAAACTGAAGTTTCAGCATTTATCATCAATTCTATAAAAGTTTAAAGCAATGAAAAAAATAATATTTTACATTATCGTTCTTCTATCAATTGGTGCTTTTTCACAAGAAAAATTAAGCTTAGAAACGTGTTATACACTGGTTCAAGAAAATTACCCACTCTCCAAGCAAAACAATTTATTAGCAAAACAAAACGAACTTGATTTAGAAATTATAAATACCGGAAAATTGCCTCAGTTTGATTTTTTAATACAAGCAACGTATCAATCAGACGTTACGCAAATGCCAATTGCTATTCCGGGAACTGGATTTGAAGCGCCCAATTTAGATCAGTACAAAACCAATATTTCTGTAAATCAGTTGATTTATGCTGGTGGAAAAATTGATGCGGCTGCAGATCTAAAAGCTGCCGAATTAAAAACCAAGCAAAAACAAATTGAAGTCAGTTTATACCAGCTCAAAAAACAAGTAAATCAATTGTATTTTTCAATTTTAAATTTACAGGAAAAGAGGGATTTGCTTACTGCTAAAAAAAGTCAGTTAGCGACTCAATTAAAGGAAGTCACGGCGGGAATAACCTTTGGAACTATTTTACCCAGTTCCGATGCTGTTTTAGAAGTTGAAATACTAAAAATTGAACAACAGATTTTAGAAATTGAAGCCAATAAAAAAACTTTAATTGAAACCCTTTCAAAATTAATTGGAAGTGAAATTAATACAACGATAGCTTTTGAAAATCCGGAAGTTATTACAAATACAACACTTGAAATTAATCGACCAGAATTGGAATTATTTCAGCTAAAAAAAGACCAAATTGAAACTTCGGAAAACTTAGTTTCTAAACAAAACACACCTCAAATTATGGGTTTTGCAACTGGTGGATTAGGAAATCCAGGGTTGAACATGCTCGAAAATGCTTTTAAAACTTACTACTGGGTAGGTGTAAAATTAAACTGGGAGGTTTTTGATTGGAATACGACTAAAAAAGAGCGTGAATCTCTGCTAATAAACAAAGATATAGTAGACAATGAAATGGAAATTTTTAATCTTAATACGAATATTGAGTTGAACGAGCAAAAATCGGAAATCAGTAAAATTGAATCTTTTATTAAATCCGATCAAGATATTATTGTGTTGCGTGAAAAGATATTGAAAACTGCAGCTTCTCAATTAAAAAATGGCGTCATTACATCTTCAGCTTATATCACAGAACTCACAAATTTANACGAAGCAGAAAACAATTTAAACACCCATAGAATACAGTTATTGTTAGCCAAAGCAAATTATAATGTAACCAAAGGGAATTAATCCTTTTAACNCGTAAAAAGAAGTAAACAATTTCAGCTGGCAGCAGATTGAAACTAAAAATTTGAAACACAATGGTTGCTCAGAGGAGCCGAATTGATAATAAAAATGAAAATTAATATAAGAAGTTAGATATTAAATAGTAGAAGTTTTATGAAAAAAAGCGACAAACTTTACTTTTTGACTTTCCAACTTTAAACAATAATTAAAGAAATATGAAAAATTACAAACTCCTTTTAGGAATGTTCATTTCAATCAGCATTATTTCATGTAAAAACAATGAAAAAGCAGATGGTTATGGCAATTTTGAAGCAACAGAAACAACAATTTCTGCAGAAAATAGCGGAAAATTAATCCTCTTTACTGTTGAAGAAGGAATAACACTAAAAAAAGGAGAACAAGTAGGGTTAATTGATACCATACAATTGAACTTGAAAAAAGAACAATTACAAGTTTCTAAAAACACCATAACCTCAAAATCAAAAGGTGTTTTATCTCAAATAAGTGTTTTAAAAGCACAATTAAAAACAGCTTTAATTTCTAAAAATAGAATTGAAAATCTACTAAAAGAAAACGCTGCAACACAAAAACAATTGGATGATATTAATGGCCAAATTGAAGTCATAAATCAACAAATTAGAAGTGTGGAAATTCAAAATGCTCCTGTAGTAAATGAATTAAAAAGTACAGATGTACAAATAAGTCAACTAGAAGATTTATTGCAAAAAAGTAGCATTGTAAATCCAATAGATGGAACTGTTTTAGTGAAATACGCTGAACCAAATGAAATTACTTCTTTTGGAAAAGCGTTGTATAAAATTGCCGATTTAAGCACTATGCAATTACGTGTTTATGTAAGTGAAACACAACTTTCAAATATTAAAATTGGACAAGAAGTTACCGTTAAAATTGATTCAAATGAAGATATGAAAAGTTATACAGGAACTATTTCTTGGATAGCTTCTGAAGCTGAATTTACACCTAAAATAATTCAAACAAAAGAAGAACGCGTTAACTTAGTTTATGCCGTAAAAGTTGACGTTAAAAACGATGGCAGTTTAAAAATTGGAATGCCTGCAGAAATGTGGTTAAATACTTCTGAGAAATAGATATAATGAGTATCACCATACAAAATATTAGTAAATCTTTTAAAGATGTAATCGCTGTAAACAATATTTCTTTTGATGTAAAGGAAGGGGAATTATTTGGACTCATTGGCCCTGATGGCGCAGGAAAAACAACCTTATTTAGAATTTTAACCACACTCCTATTTGCTGATGAAGGAACTGCTACAGTTGCTGATTATGACGTAGTAAAAGATTATAAAAGCATACGGAATCATGTGGGTTATATGCCTGGAAAATTTTCGTTGTATCAAGATTTAACCGTGGAAGAAAATTTAGAATTTTTTGCTACTATTTTTGGAACAACCATTGAAGAAAACTACGATTTAATAAAAGATATTTACATACAAATTGAACCTTTTAAAAAGCGTAGAGCAGGAAAATTATCAGGTGGAATGAAACAAAAACTAGCGTTGTGTTGTGCTTTAATTCACAAACCTAAAGTATTGTTTTTAGATGAACCAACTACTGGTGTTGACCCAGTTTCTCGAAAAGAATTTTGGGAAATGTTAAAAAGATTACAGCAAAAAGGAATTACCATGTTGGTTTCAACTCCTTACATGGATGAGGCTGCTTTGTGCGATAGAATTGCATTAATTCAAGATGGTCAAATCTTAAAAATTGATACACCACAAGAAATTGTAAAACATTTTCCAAAAAAAATATATGCTGTTAGTGCAGATAATATGTACAAACTTCTTCTTACTTTAAAAGAGTATTCACATTGTTATAGTGTTTACCCGTTTGGAGAATTTATGCATTATGCAGACAAAAGAGATGATTTTAACACAACAGAATTAGCTCTATTTCTAAATGGAAAAGGATTAAATAATAGCAGTATTCAACCAACAAAAACTACTATTGAAGATACATTTATGGAATTGGCTAAATAACTATGGAAAATAAAAACGTTATACAAGTAAAAAATCTAACCAAAAAATTTGGCGATTTTATTGCTGTAAATGAAATTTCATTTGAAGTAAAAAAAGGGGAAATATTTGGTTTTTTAGGCGCAAATGGAGCTGGAAAAACCACAGCAATGAAAATGCTGATTGGTATTTCAACACCAACTTCAGGAAGTGCACAAGTTGCCGGTTTCGATGTTTTCAAAAACCCTGAAGACATCAAAAAAAATATAGGTTATATGAGTCAGAAATTTGCTTTGTATGATGATTTAACAGTAAAAGAAAACATTACTTTTTTTGGTGGAATTTATGGCTTATCGCGTAAACAAATTGAAGAAAAAAGACAGCAATTAATTGAAGAACTTGGATTACAAGATATTGTGAATGAATTAGTTGGCTCATTACCTTTGGGTTGGAAACAAAAAATATCATTTTCTGCAGCTTTATTACACAATCCTAAAATAGTTTTTTTAGACGAACCAACAGGAGGAGTTGATCCAATTACAAGACGTCAATTTTGGGAAATGATTTATAAAACCGCCAACAATGGCACCACTGTTTTTGTAACTACACATTATATGGATGAAGCAGAATATTGCGATCGTGTTTCTATTATGGTTGATGGTAAAATTGAAGCTTTAAATACTCCCAAAAAATTAAAAGAGCAATTTAAAGCTGAAAGTATGAATGATGTGTTTTTAAAATTAGCAAGAGGTAATGAGCAATGAGTAGAGAGTATTGAGATGTAAAATATTAGGCAAATAAGCAATAGCTTTTATGTTGAAAAAGCGAAAAATATAAAATTAAAAAAAACAGTGTAAATCCTCCCTTTGGGGAGTTAGAGACTTATGAACAGATTTATAGGATTTATAAAAAAGGAGTTTTACCATATCTTTAGAGATAAGAGATCTCTTTTCATTCTTTTTGGAATGCCAATTGCGCAAATTATGTTATTTGGCTTTGCTATTACCAATGAAATTAACAATGTAGATATTGCTGTTCTCGACCATTCTAAAGATGTAACAACGCAAGAAATTATTAATAAAATTGCATCTTCAAAATATTTCAGCATTAAACAATTAATTAAAAATGAAGCTGAAATAGAAGCTATTTTCAAAAAAGGGAAAGTAAAAGCAGTGTTAATCTTCGAAAAAGATTTCAGTAAAAACCTAACCAAGGATAACAATGCAACCATTCAAATAATTACAGATGCAACGGATCCAAATACAGCAAACACTATTAGTAATTACACCAATGCTATTCTTCAAAAATACCAGCAAGAAATTAATAAAAACATAAAAAAACCCTACCAAATTATTCCTAAAACCAGAATGGTTTACAATCCCGAATTGAAAAGTGTTTTTATGTTTGTTCCTGGGGTTATGACTATTATTTTAATGTTAGTTTCTGCAATGATGACTTCTATATCTATCACTCGTGAAAAAGAATTAGGCACTATGGAAATTTTATTAGTTTCGCCTTTAAAACCATTTCAGGTAATTGTTGGCAAAGTAATTCCGTATGTTTTTCTATCCATCATTAACGCCATTGTTATTGTTTTACTCAGCATTTTCATATTTAAAATGCCTGTGCAAGGAAGTCTTTTTTTATTAGCTGTTGAAAGTATATTATTTATTTTAACAGCCTTATCCTTAGGGATTTTAATCTCAATAGTTTCTGCAACCCAGCAAACTGCTATGATGATTTCTTTAATGGGATTAATGCTGCCAACTATTTTATTATCAGGCTTTATTTTCCCAATTGCAAGTATGCCTTTGGCTTTACAAGTAATTAGTAACATTATCCCTGCGAAATGGTTTGTTATTATTATTAAAGGAATTATGTTAAAAGGTGTTGGGCTAGCATTTCTTTGGAAAGAAACATTCATTTTAACTGTTATGACACTATTTTTTATGGTGTTAAGTATTAAAAAGTATAAAATTAGATTAGAATAATGAAAACCATAGGATATATCATTCAAAAAGAGTTCAAACAAATATTTAGAAATAAGGGAATGCTTCCTATTATTTTTATTTTGCCTTTGATACAGTTAATTATACTTTCAAATGCAGCTACTTTTGAAACAAAAAATATAAAATTTTCATACATTGATAATGATAACACATCATTTTCAAGAGCATTAATTGATAAATTTGAAGCATCCACTTATTTTAATGTTATTTCTAACTTTTCTTCTGAAAAAATGGCTAGTTCAGCAATGTTGAAAGGTGAAGTTGATGTTATTCTAGAGATCCCTAACTATTTTGAACGCGACCTTTTAAAAGACAAAGAAACAAATTTATCCGTAATTATAAATGCTATAGATGGCGCAGCAGCAGGTGTTGAAAATGGATATATCAATCAAATTGTACAACGTTTCAATAAAAATGCACAAACCCACTTAATGCAACCATCCGATTTTATAAATACCCCGAAAAATATAACTAGCATTCCTTCTTTTTGGTTTAACAAAACATTAAATTATAAAACATTTATGGTTCCAGGTATTTTGGTTATGCTAGTAACTATGATAACGTTATTTCTGTCAGGAATGAATATTGTTCGCGAAAAAGAAATTGGAACTTTAGAACAAATTAACGTAACACCCATAAAAAAGCACCAGTTTATTATTGGTAAATTATTCCCTTTTTGGGTCATTGGAATGTGTTTATTAACTGTAGGTTTACTAATTGCAAAAATATTATTTAATATACCCATAGTTGGTAGCATTGCATTAATGTATTTTTATACTTCCATTTATATTTTAGTGATTTTAGGTATGGGATTATTCATCTCAAATTATACTGATACGCAGCAACAAGCTATGTTTATAGCTTGGTTTTTTATGGTCATATTTTTATTAATGAGTGGACTTTTTACGCCAATTGAAAGTATGCCGATGTGGGCGCAATATTTAACAGAATTTAATCCTATAAAATATTTTGTTGAAGTGATGCGTTTGGTCATGTTAAAAGGTTCCCATTTTACAGATATCCTTCCTCTTTTCTTAAAAACGCTTGGTTATGCTATTATTATGAATACTTTGGCTATAATTAGTTATAAAAAGACCTCATAAGATAATAGCAATTTTGTAATTTTGTATTTAGAATCATTCTAAAAAGAGTCCATGATAGATATTCAAAAAGTCAGAGCTGATTTTCCTATTTTAAAAGAAAAAATAAACGGGAAACAGCTGGTATATTTAGATAATGCCGCAACTAGTCAAAAACCACAAGTGGTTATTGATAGCATTGTAAACTACTACACCACCATAAATTCAAATATTCACAGAGGCGTTCATACATTAAGTCAGAAAGCAACCGACGCCTATGAAGAAGCTCGATTAAAATTGCAGCTTCATTTCAACGCTAAAAAAAGTCACGAAATTATATTAACTGCTGGTACAACTCATAGCATTAATATAGTCGCAACGGGTTTTACTTCTTTAATAAATGAAGGAGATGAAATTATAGTTTCAGCTATGGAACACCATTCAAACATTGTGCCTTGGCAAATGTTGTGCGAACGAACTGGTGCTATTTTAAAGGTAATTCCAATGAGTTATGAAGGAGAATTACTAATGAATGCATATGATGAATTGCTTTCCGAAAAAACAAAACTAGTATTTGTAAATCATGTTTCTAATGCCCTTGGAACCATCAATCCTATCAAAGAAATTATCGATAAAGCGCACAAAGCTGGAGCTGCCGTTTTAATCGATGGCGCACAAAGTTGCCCGCACATAAAACCAGATGTTCAGGCTTTAGATGTTGATTTTTATGTGGCTTCAGCTCATAAATTATGTGGCCCAACAGGTGTTGGGATTTTATATGGGAAAGAGGAGTGGTTGAACAAACTTCCACCATACCAAGGTGGTGGAGAAATGATAAAACAAGTAACATTTGAGAAAACCACTTATGCCGACTTACCTCATAAATTTGAAGCTGGCACTCCAAATATAGCTGGTGTAATTGCCTTTGGAACTGCTATTGATTATATGAACGGTATTGGTTTTGAAAATATCGCTACCTACGAAAATGAATTGTTGCATTATGCCACAAAAAAACTTCTTGAAATTGAAGGCTTAAAAATTTATGGAACAGCAAAAAATAAAACATCCGTAATTTCATTTAATATTGGCGAAATTCATCCGTACGACATCGGTTCAATAATTGATAAATTAGGAATCGCTGTTAGAACAGGTCACCATTGCGCACAACCTATAATGGATTTCTATAAAATTCCTGGGACTGTACGTGCGTCTTTTGCTTTTTATAATACTTTTGAAGAAATTGACTTGTTATACAATGCTTTGGTAAAAGCAAAAATGATGTTAAGTTAAATTTCAAACCTCAAAAAAGAAAGCCTAAAATAATAGCTTTGATATGCTTCTAATTACAAACTCATGAAATTGAGTTTGTAATTGAAACCCTTAGAAAATCCAACAAAAATAATTTTCACAACAGTTATAGCAAATATGTGGCGAAGGTTTTAGTGCATATTATTTATTTCAAAGTTGCGTTAATATTAACTAAATTTGCCTTCTAAACTAATATTACAATGTCGTTACTGCTTTTATATGCTGCTATTTCAATCTTTTTTTCATTTTTGTGCTCTATATTAGAAGCTGTATTATTGAGTATTCCTTCAACATTTATTACTATTAAAAAGCAAGAAGGTAAAAAATATGCATTTATTCTTGAACTCCTAAAAAAAGACATTGACAAGCCTTTAATTGCTATTTTAACAGTTAACACCATTGCACATACCGTTGGAGCAATTTTAGTTGGTGTACAAGCTGAACATTTAGATTTTAAAATAAATATTTTTGGTATAAATACCGTTGGTATTGTTTCAGCTTTAATGACAATTTTAATATTGGTAGCTTCAGAAATTATTCCAAAAACAATTGGCGCTACTTATTGGAAACAATTAGCCAATTTCACTTCAATTGCTTTGGTCGCCTTAATTTTTCCATTAAAATGGACAGGTATTTTATGGTTATTGCAATTGACAACTAAACTTATTGGCGGGAAAAAAGGTCACGGATCAATTTTGAGTAGAGAAGATTTTCATGCTATGGCAGATATTGCTCATGAAGAAGGCGTTTTTGAGAAAAATGAAAGCGCTATTATTAAAAATTTGCTGACTTTTAAGGAAGTTGAAGCAAAAGACATTATGACTCCAAGAACCGTTATAATTACCGCTTCAGAAGACAGTACTATTCAAGATTTTTTTACCGAACATCCTAAATTACATTTTTCAAGAATTCCAATTTATAAAGACAATTCAGATAATATTACAGGCGTAATTCTAAAAGGTGAGTTAATGGAAGAGATTATTAATGGCAATGGAGAAAAACCCCTTTCGGCAATTAAGCGTGAAATAATAATAACCAATCGCAATTTACCAATACCAGATTTATTTGAACGATTTGTTGCACAACGTGAACATATTGCCTTGGTTGTTGATGAATATGGAACTACCAGTGGTATTGTTACTATGGAAGATGTTATTGAAACTTTATTAGGACTTGAAATAATGGATGAAAGTGATAATGTTGCAGATTTACAACTATTAGCACGCAAAAATTGGGAAAATAGAGCTAAAAAAATTGGCTTAATTAACGATAAAAAAGCAGAAGATTAGCTAAAATAATTAATTTCCATCTACATATTCTTCGTATAAAAAGTCGTTATACGGAAAACGTGTAATATGGATTTTTTTCACCTCTTCAAAAACACGTTCTTTAAATTCGTCAATGTTTTCTTTGTTTAAAGCTGAAATAAACAAACAATTATTATCCAATCTGTTCATCCATGTTTTTTGCCATTCGGCTAAAGTATAGTGCTCTTTTGTTTTTTGAGTAACTAAATCATCATCATCTATGGTTTCGTGCTTATATGCATCAATTTTATTAAAAACCATAATTGTTGGTTTATCTGCACTTTTAATTTCATCCAAAATTTTATTTACTGAAGCAATATGATCTTCAAATGCAGCGTGTGAAATATCAACAACATGCAGTAACAAATCTGCTTCACGCACTTCATCTAAAGTAGACTTGAACGATTCTACCAACTGTGTTGGCAATTTTCTAATAAACCCAACAGTATCCGTTAACAAAAAGGGAATGTTTTTTATAACTACTTTTCTCACTGTAGTATCCAAAGTTGCAAACAATTTATTTTCAGCAAAAACATCGCTTTTACTAATTACATTCATTAAAGTAGACTTACCAACATTGGTATAACCTACCAATGCAACTCGCACCATTTTTCCACGGTTTTTACGTTGTACCGCCATTTGCTTGTCTATAACCTTTAATTTTTCTTTAAGCAATACAATTTTATCTCTAATAATACGTCTGTCCGTTTCAATTTCTGTTTCACCAGGTCCTCTTAACCCAATTCCCCCTTTTTGACGCTCTAAATGTGTCCAAAGTCTTGTTAATCTAGGTAATAAATATTGACATTGAGCAAGTTCTACTTGGGTACGAGCATAACTGGTTTGAGCTCTACTTGCAAAAATATCAAGAATTAAATTGGTTCTATCTAACACTTTGCAGTTCAAAACTTTCTCAATATTACGCAATTGAGATGATGAAAGCTCGTCATCAAAAATGGCAGTTTCAATTTTGTGAGTGTCCATATAGGCTCTCACTTCTTCCAACTTCCCAGCGCCAATAAAAGTTTTTGGGTTTGGTTTTTCTAATTTTTGAGTAAACCGTTTAACTGCAACACCTCCTGCTGTTAAAGTTAAAAATTCCAATTCATCTAAATATTCATTAGATTCTTCTTCATCCTGATGTTGGGTTACAACACCTATTAAAACAGTTTCTTCAGATGATACTTTTTTTTCTTCAATCATATTGCAAATAGCTTTTTGCTAATTTATTTAATTGTTGAATGAAATCATGAACTTCCTTTTCATTCAATAATTTCAGCAAAGATACGAATACCTTGTTAAATTCTAATTTTGTACTTTGGTGTTTATTAAAAATACTTTATGTTCTCATTTTTTAAATCACCCGGTAAAAATAAACAAGCCTTTACCGTTGCATTTTACAACTTAGAAAATTTATTTGACACTAAAAAAGATCCAAAAATATTAGACACTGATTTCACACCGAACGGAAAGAAACACTGGAACTATAAACGTTATAAAAGAAAAATCAACAAATTAAGTGACGTTATTTCTCAAATTGGAACGAAAAGATCCTATTTTTCACCAGCAATTGTTGGAGTTGCCGAAGTTGAAAACGAAACTGTTTTGTCCGATTTAATAAGTACAATTAACCTGAAAAATGAACATTATGGAATTGTACATTATGATTCCCCTGATGAACGAGGAATAGATGTTGCCTTACTTTATAAGAAAGAATTATTTGAATTATTACATTCTGAAACTTTTACTTTATTCATAGAAAATGAATATGGTGAACGAGATTTCACAAGAGATGTGTTATTGGTAAAAGGAAACCTTAATGGTGAATTAATGCATATTTTAATAAATCATTGGCCTTCCAGAAGAAGTGGTGAAGACGTTTCCGAAGAAAAAAGAATTAAAGCAGCTGAACTTGTAACTTCAATTGTACACAAAATTAATGAAGAAATAACAAATGCTAAAATTATTGTTATGGGAGATTTTAACGATAATCCAACCAATATAAGCGTAAAAAAATATTTGGTGAATGATACTTTTTACAACCCAATGGAGCGTTTAATTAATACTGGAAATGGCACTTTAAATCACAAAAAGAAATGGCATTTGTTTGATCAAATTATTTTTTCAAAAAATTTTATTGACGTTGAAGAAAATAAGCACTCATTTAAATATGCCGAAGTTTTTGACGAACATTTTTTAAAAGAATGGAAAGGTAAATTTAAAGGAAACCCATTTAGAACCTATATTGGAAAATGGTATCAAGGAGGTTTTAGTGATCATTTTCCCGTATATGTATATTTAAAGAAAAATTAGATAAAAAAAACTCAAACCTATTTAGTTTGAGTTTTTTACTTTTTTAAATCCTTTATCATATTGCCTTAATTTTTAATGGCATTGCATATAATTTATCTCTTTCTCCTGGAATTTTCATTACTTTTCCATTTAAATTTTCACGAACATAATTTAAAACTTCTGTGTTTTGTGAATTTACATTCAACACAACTATTTCTCCTTCTGAATTGAAAGTGAAAGTTATCGCAATATCCATATCCTCTTGGACAGTAAAATCTGGTGTGTCTAATAATTGTACCATTTGATTTCTAATTTCTTTATTTGGTTCATCTGGAGTTACTCCATTTGTTGCAAATAAACTTACAGTTCCTAATACGAAGGCCAAAGCCAATAATTTGAATTTTTTCATGATTAATAAGTTTTTAGTTAAACGTTTATTTGTTATTTCAAATGTATTTCTAAAAACCCCTCAACCTTTTTTTTAAAAGCTGATTAACATTTGTTTAACCGAACAAATCTTAAAAACATTAAGAAAAAGAATGTGCCTTAATTTTAATTACTATATTAACCAACT
>BS_KBA_SWE02_21mDRAFT_10000707_pt1 | contig 12684 bp, 15 predicted proteins | sample BalSeasSWE02_21m_FD_9196 | JGI IMG/M metagenome (IMG submission 9196)
TAGGCTGTAAAAGAGTAAGATTATGATTACGATTAAGATTATGACCTTCCGAACGTACTCTCGACTAATTGGATCAAGTGGGCGAAATTAGAACCAAGCCCAAAAAATCGGTATTCGCAGGGATTTAAAAAACTTTTTCGTCTTACTCCGGTCAATCTGACTGAAAAAGCCGTTGGAGGTCCGGGTGATTCTCAATGACTTTCAGCAACTGGTCGGTACGCCGCTCAAGGCGTCTTTTCAGGAGGCTGACAACGATTTTCATAACCCCGTAACGCATGTCGTGATCACGCTCCATCAGTTCCTGAAATTTTCCTCCCTGAATCGCCATGATTTCACAAGGTTCCACACAAACAGCGTCGGAAGTATAAGCGGGATCTCCAAGGAGAGCCGACCACCCGAGAGATCCTGCTGCCTTTATGGAACCAAGGGACACATTAATCCTTTCAGAAACCTTCATTTCCAGAACAATCTTTCCTTTCATCAACATGAAAAAAAAATCCGCCTTTTCCCCTTGCCTGAAAATTTTTGCACCGTCACTGAACAATCGCATCTCAACAAATGGCAGCATCTTTCCCAACATCGTATCGGTCAGGTTCTCCAGCAGAAAAATTTTTCTCAGATCATTAAACGTAACCATCATGTCCTCCGGAAAGACGATATTATCACACCATCATAAAAACAAGGAAAATAGCGGCCACCGCCACCCCTGCACTGATCCCGGCGGGCCAGTTCCCCTCCATGATATCGGCGTAAAGATTCAATTTTCTTATGCTCAAGCGCTCGTCCCTGAGCCCTGTTGCAATCCAGAAACTGACCATTACGAGAAGGGCCCCCCTTGCTGCCACGTCTTTGGAAAGCCGGCATATCCAACCTGCGATCCCCTTGACGAAAATGAGATCGCACCAGTGATTCAACCCGTTCAACCCCTTGTCCATTAAAAGAAAGAAGAGCCTTCCACCCTTGCGGTAAAACCAGTCTACATCCAGATTGATAGCCCTGATTTCCGCAGGATAAATCCCGGCCAACAGAAGGAGCGTGAAGGCCAGGGCGGAAAAGAAAAGGAGTTGGGTCTGGCCCAGAATGTGCGGCGCCGTATAGGGAACATATTCAACCGGGTATGGCAGGATACTGTATAACGGGCCCGGAAAGGACCCGATAAAAATGCACAGGAATGCGGTAAGTCCCATGGCAAGCAACATGTGCAAAGGGGCTTCTTTCGGCCGCAGCCCGGAATCGTGGGAGAAAAAGGCGAAAAACGGAATTTTGATACCTGCATGGTGGAATACGCCGGCCGACGCGAAAAGCAGAATAAACCATATGACGCTCATATGCCCGCCGGCGGCGGCATCCATGACCATGGACTTGCTCACAAAACCGCTGAAGAAAGGAAAGGCGGAAATGGAAGCGGCCCCCACCATGCAGAAAATACAGGTCAATGGCATGGTTCTGTAAAGGCCGCCCAGGTCCGTTGCGTTAATTTTACCGGTCCTGTACATCACTGCGCCCATGGACATGAAGAGGAGGGCTTTAAAAAGCACATCGTTAAAGGCATGGGCCACGGCCCCGTTAATCGCAAGTTCCGTTCCTATGCCGATCCCGCAAACCATGAAACCCACCTGGTTGATCAGGCTGTAGGCAAGTACCCTCCTGAGGTCGTTTTCAATGACCGCATAAAAGATGGGAAATCCGGCCATCACCGCGCCGATCCAGATGAGGGCCTCTGTCCCCGGGAAGGCCCTTGCGAGGGCATATACGGCCGCTTTGGTGGTGAAGGCGCTCAAGAAGATTGTCCCCGTAATGGTTGCTTCGGGATAGGCATCCGTTAACCAGGGATGGAAAAAAGGCCAGGCGCAGTTCACGCCGAATCCAAGAAATATGAGCCAGGTCCCCAATCCGTTCAGACCCAAAAAGCCAAACGCGATGGACCCTGTCTGGTTTACCTGGATGACAATACCGGCCAACAGGCAGAGGCCCCCGGCGGCATGCACCAACAGATAACGATATCCTGCATCCAGGGCCGCTTTTGTCCTTCGCGCCCAGATGAGGAAAATGGAGGAGATGGTCAACATTTCCCAGAAGACGAAGAAGGAAAAAAAGTCTCCCGCGTAGACGACCCCCAGCGCACTTCCCGCGTACACCAGTCCGGCAGCATGCTGAATGCCGTCTTTCACATGAAGGGAGTACAAAATGGCAATGAAGGAGATCAGATGAAAGATGGTTCCAAAAACAAAACTGAGCCGGTCCATCCGGCAGAAAACCAGGGTGTAATCCAGAAAATGGACGGTACAGTGGTTGCCTTCCGGTATCTGGATCAGGTTCAGAAAGCCCACCACCGGAATCAGAAGCATGAAGACGCTTTTCCATTTTCCTTTGAAGAAAGGCGTAAGCATGGCCCCCAACAGGAATATGACAGCCGGTGGCAATGTATCAATCATAGTAATCCTCTCGCCGTTTCATCAGGGGTCGCAAGACATATTTTGCCACAATCACCAGGACCACGCAGGCCACAAATCCGTATACCGCATAAAATTCCGGCCATCCTTCGCACGGAAAATAGGGGTGCTTGCTCACGAACAGATCCAGGAAAAGCAGTACCATCAGGGATCCGTAAAAACAGCCTAAAAGAATTTTTACATTCTTCGGCTTATCGAAAAGATAGGTTTTTGAATCAGTGGGTTTCTCTTCCATGATACCCCTCCCTGCGGGCCGTTTCATGTCATCGTTTTCAGAAGAATGACTCCCAGATACAGTGAAGCTACCGTAATGGCCACATAAAAGATGGACCGGTACGGAGGAACCGGCTCATGGGACAACTCCATTATTTCTTTGTGTTCGATCGCTTTGTCCGCATGCATAATTATTTCCCAAGGATATTGTTCACAGCCATGGTGGCAAGCTCCAGAAACGGCTGTGGGAAAAAGAAAAGGCCGAGGGTGACCAATGCCGTAATGGCAAGAGGAAGCACACAAAAGATGGGCGCCTCCCTCACGCTGTTTTCAAACATGGATTCCTCGGGTGCACAGAAAAAGGCATTGTATACAACCGGCATGAAATAGGCCGCATTCAAAAAAGAACTGAATAGAAGGACCACAAGGATCGTCATCTGGTGCGCTTCCAGGGAACCCAGAACAAGATACCATTTGCTGATAAAGCCACCGCACGGGGGAAAACCGATAATGCTCAACGCCCCGATGAAGAAGGCGGCCATAGTGAGAGGCATTCTCCGTCCGATCCCCTTCATCTCGCTGACATTCTTTTTTCCGGTTGCGACAAAAATTGCGCCGGCGCAGAAAAAAAGCGTAATCTTTCCAAAGGCGTGCATGGCGATATGGAGCATCCCGCCTGTCATCCCTTTGGGGGAGAGCAGGCCGATACCGAGGACGATATAGGAAAGTTGAGCGATGGTTGAAAAAGCAAGGAGCCTTTTCAGGTTGTCCTGTGAAAGGGCAATCAATGATGCGATAAGAATAGTTGCCGACGCGACGAAAAGGATCACCGGCCCCAGATTGAGCGATCCCAGAAGATCCGTTCCGAACACTCCCGTAAGTACCCGGACAATACTGAAAGCCCCGACCTTGACTACGGCTACCGCATGCAGAAGCGCACTGACCGGAGTGGGGGCCACCATGGCTGCCGGAAGCCAGGAGTGAAAAGGCATGATCCCCGCTTTTGCAAAACCGAAAATAAACATGAGCATCAGGATGCCGATCAGGTGCCCCGACCCTTTTCCCGCCAGAAATCCCTGCCTTGAGAACTCCAGGGTACCGGCCAGGTCGTAGGAAATCAGCATGGCGGGGAGGAGAAAGCCGATCGATGTCCCAACGATATACAGGAGATACTTTCTTCCCGAACTTCGAGCCTCCAGATCCTGGTGATGGGTCACCAGCGGGTAGGTCGCCAGGGACAGCATCTCATAAAACAGATAGAGCGTCAGCAGATTGCCGGCAAAGGCCACGCCTATCGTAGCGGAAAGGGCCAGCGCAAAAAAGCAGTAATATCGCGTCTGTCCATGCTCATTGAGCCCCCGCATATACCCGATGGAGTATATGGTTGTGATAATCCACAAGGAAGAAGAAACGAGCGCAAAGAGCATTCCCAGGGCATCCACCCGGAAGGCGATTCCGATTCCAGGAATCACTTCATACACGTTACAGACGATTTCTTTTCCACTCAGGATGACGGGAGCCATGGAAACAACCAGCAGTAATTTCACGGCCCCGGCTAAAAAAGTCCATCCTTCCCGGATATTGGGTTTCCTGCTTAGGAGGAGAAACGGAACCACACAGAGGGAAACAAGAACGGCTAACAGCGGTTTTATGGAGGATATGGTCTCCATTATACAATCCCTTTCGGAATGGCAAACTGAATGATAAGCCTGACAAAGTCGGAGGTAAAAAACCCAAGGACAAAAAGCCCCGCCGCAACGATCAGAAGCGGAATCAGCGCGCTCAACGGGGCCTCATCGATGTTTTTCCCATGATGCCCATGGGCATGATCCTCGAAGGGTTCAAAATAGGTGATCTCAATAATCCTGAAAAAGAGAATCACATTCACAAGACTGCTGAACAGCAGAGCCACCATAAATTCGTAATGCCCGGACTTGATGGCCCCGGAAATCAGGTACCATTTGCTGAAAAATCCGCAGGAGGGGGGAATGCCTATGATAGAGAGTCCTCCCGCCACAAAGGCCCACATGGTAAAGGGCATTTTACCAAATGCCCCGCTCAGATCTGCAAAGGCGTAGCTTTTCAATTTATAGACCAGATTCCCAACCGCCAGAAATACACACAGGGTCATGACGGCATCGTTCATGATATGCAGGATGGCGCCCGTCAGGCCGTCACGGTTTCCAAGCCAGGCGCCACCCACCATATACCCGACTTCCGCAATGATGATGTACGTCAGCATTTTCTTGAGATTGTTTTGTTGCAGGGCCAGGACAGCCCCCATGACGATGGCAATCACCGAAATCCACACGACGGAATCACTTACATCCAGGATGCCAAAAACGTAGTAGGGCGTAAAAACGGTGAACATAAGGCGAATCATCACGTAGATCATCACCTTGGTCATGAGCGGAGCGATCAGACTGCTTGAAGCGGATGGGGCATAGGTGTAGGCATTGGGCAGCCATGCGTGAAGGGGGAAAAGACCCATCTTGATCCAGACACCTACCATGCAGATCACAAAGGCCGTGAGCACCGCTCTGGAATCATACAGCGGAGGGAGTATCCGGGCGATATCCACCATGTTCAGCGAACCGGTGACGATATACAGATATCCTACCCCTAAGAGATAAAAGCACGCCCCGATCGTTCCCATGTAGAGGTAGTTGAGAGTAGCAAGAGGCGCCCGTTCCTCCCCCATTGCAATCAGCCCATAACCGGTGAGGGCGGCAATCTCAAGGAGGACATACAGGTTAAAGGCATCCCCTGTAATCACAATGCCTAACAATCCGGTGAACATCAGCACGTACAGGGTGTAAAACGCCCCGATTTTCTCATCAAACTGATCTTCCACACTTCGTTTGCTTGCGATCAGATTTACTAGCGCCACAATGCAGATCACGGGCAGCACGAGCCCATTCAGGTAATCCACGTAGTAGGCAATGCCCCATGGCGGCGCCCATCCACCAAGGTAGTAATGGATCACCCCTTCCTTCATCACCCTCAGGAGAAGGGCCACCGAACACCAGGCTGAAACCGTCAGGGCCACAACCGCGATGGGGAAGCACCATTTGCGTTTTATCCACCCGGCAGCGCTGATCACAAAGGCTGCAAGCAAGGGCGTGACAAGAAGAAGTGCGGGATAGTGTTGGGTCATTTTTCCCTGATCCTGGCTAAAATTTCGTCCTCTTCAAGGGTCTTGTACCGTCTATAAATAAGGATAGCCAGGGACAGGGCCACCCCAAGGGTGGCCACGGAAACAACAATTGCCGTCAGCATGAGCACATGGGGAAGGGGATTGATGTAGTCTACGGCCTTTATCGCATGGGTTGCGGCGCCGGCGCCGCCTTCTCCGTGTACGTTTTGCAGGATGGGAATTGTCCCCCCCCACTTTGCACCTATGGAAACATAAAACAGGATGATTGCAGTCTGAAATATATTCACACCGATGATTTTCTTGACCAGGTTGTTTTTGGCAATAATGGCATAGAACCCGATCATCATGAGCGTGATATAGATCCAGTAATTGTATTTGCCGATAATGGTCTGAATGATGTCAGGCATTCCTAAAGTCCTTCCCTGTATCTGCCCGCCGATGAAACATTGCTGTATATCCAGATCATACTCCCCATCACAGCAATTCCAACGCCCACCTCGACGATAAGTATTCCAAAAGACCGTGCGGAAACCGGATCAAGGGGAAGAATCTTTGAGAGAGCGCCGTAATCCAGAAAGTTCCCTCCAAGAAGCAGGCAGAGCGCTCCTGTTCCTGCATAGATGAAAACACCAACGGCACACAGAAGCCCGGCCCCCTTTTCACTGATTCTCGTGAGAGACGTTCGAAGATCGTGGGAGATGGCCAGAAGGATAATGCTCGAGCCCAGAATAACGCCTCCCTGAAACCCTCCCCCCGGGCTGTAATGACCGTGGGCGATTACGTACAGTGCAAACAACTGGATAAAGGGAATCAGGAGTCGACATGCCGTGGTAATAATCAAATCCTGCGGGGTCCAGAGATTGTCAATCCGATCGAATTCGCCCGTGGAATAGGAGATTTTTTCAACGCCCTTGATTCGAAGCGTAATGCCGGTCGCATTGTGTCGAAGCAGCCCTTCCTCATCGGTTTTCTTTTCGAAAACGCGCAACAGAAAAAAGCAGACGACTCCCGCCGAAAAAATAACCGTCGTTTCAAACATGGTGTCGAAACCACGATAATCCGCCAGGACCGCCGTCACAATATTGGGAACGGAGGTATCCTCCATGGTCTTCTCAATATACCGAGTTGAAAGGTAGTTATTGGCGGGGGATGCAGGATCCCCCCAATCCGGAAAGTCGCCCGTGGCATAGATTAAAAGCAGACCGGTCAACCCTACAATAATAAGCCCGATTATTTTCAATCTTTGGTCCTCCTGGTTGTTCTGAAAACGGCCGCCACGAAAAAGACAGTACTGACGCCCGCCCCCACTGAGGCTTCCGTAAACGCCACGTCAACCGCTCCCATGATTGCCCAGAGCAGGCACATCATAAAGCTATAGGCTCCAAAAAGAATCGCCGCCCCAAGCAGGTCCCTGATAGTGATGGCGCCCAGAGCCGCTATGACGACGAAAGCCAGAATGATCAAGTCCAGTTCCCAGGTCATATCTATCTCCTCTTATCCCCTTTCACCCAGGGGGCAAGCCCAGCCCGTACTCCTGCATCCACAATGCCGTGAATAGCCGTGGGACTGGAAATGAAAACGAAAACTACGATCAGGATAATCTTAACGCTGGTGAGAATGTTTGCGAGGGAAAAATGGTGAAGGTTAAAGAGCGCCAGGGCAAGCATCATGAGAAGGGAACCCATGGTATCCAGTTTGCCCGCAGGATGCAGGCGGGAATAGAAATCGGGGAAGCGAATGATGCCGACAGCCCCGCCGGCGAAAAAAACCAGACCGCACACCAAAAGAAAAACAACCAGGATATCCAGCAAAAGAACCTCCTGTTCCGGCAGCTACTTCATCTTTTCCAGAAGCCCCTTTCTTTTCTGGAAATACCTTGAAGCAGCAAGTACCGCGATAAAATTCAACATGGCATAGGCCAAAGCGATATCCACAAACATATCCACCCGCTCGTAAAGGAGGCCGATCAGAATAAGCAACACAACGGTTTTGCTCCCGATGGCGTTGGCGCCTATCATACGGTCAAGGACCGTCGGACCGAAAACGGCTCGGTACAGAGAAAGGACCATCAGGCAACTGAGGAAAATTCCGGAGTAGAGAAAAACAGAGCGCATATCAGCATTCCTTTTTACGTCTCTTCATCAAAGGCCCGTGCAATGCGGGCTTCCATCTCGCCCGGAAAGCCTTCCATAGACTTGTTGTCAATGGCGTGGACCCGGAAATCTCCATCCTTGGAGACCGTCACCGTAATCGTTCCCGGTGTCAGGGTAATGGAATTTGCAAAGGTCACCAGGGAAAGATCGCTTTTTAGACTGCTCTTGAATGTGAATATTTGAGGGTCAAGAATATCCAGCATTCTGGGATGAAACGTCAAATAGAGAACGTAGATATTCGCGAGAGTTATCTGGTATATGAGCCAGGGTACATATCCAAGAAACCGTATCCAGATCAGGGCGCCTCTCCTTCGCGGAGCTTCAGGAAATAGAAAATCTCCGGATAGGCAGGTAACAAGGACACAGGAAATGAGGCCCAGACTCAGATGAAATAGGTCAAATTTGCCTGAAAGGATGATCCAGAGACTGAAAAGTATAAGGAAGGTTGCAACGTGGGTGAGGGAAAAAACTTTTTTTTCTGCTGAAGAGTCCTTGACATGCCGAATGTCGGGGGCGCCCGGTAATGGTTTGTGCATCTTTGCATCGGTCCGACTGTCCACTAAAGTCCTCCCCTTCTGGAATACGAAAGGTAATGCCTGTTCTGCTGAACAATTTGCTCTTCGGGTTATCTGCTCACGGTTTTTTGATTAATCGGCTCTTCCCCTATCCTCGTGTACAGTTAAAAGGTTCCCCTATCCACGGATAGGAATCCGAACTACAAAAGTGGCGCCCTTCCAAAAAGTGCTTTCCACATGAATGGCCCCCCCAAGTTTGTGAACTATGTTCCGACATATGGGCAGACCTAAACCGGTCCCTTTTCCGGAAGGCTTGGTGGTATAAAAAAGTTCGAAAATTTTCTTCTGGTCCCTGGGGGCGATTCCGGTACCGTTGTCTGCAATGGAGATCACCACCGATTTTTCATCGAGTCTGGTGCTGATCTGTATGTGACCGGCTCCGTTGCCCTTTTCCTCGATAGCGTGAATGGCATTGGTGAGAAGGTTTACAAAGACTTGTTCAAGCATCCTTGGTTCCGAGTGCATCTGAAGTGGGCCTTCCATCAAATCGAAAAGCACCTCCACATCTTTGGATTTCAGTTCCGGAAAAATAAAACTCACGGAGTTTCTTAAAAGCTCGTGAAGGTCGAAAGAATCTCCGGCAGGACCCGAATCTCGCACAAAATCGAGCATTTGACGTGCAATATTCCTGCAGCGGGTTGCCTGTTCAAGCAGTTTCTCAATGGATGTTTTCAGATCAGCCCTGTCGTCATCATTCAATCCTTCCGAATCGGATACGACAACCCCCATCCATCCGGAAATTTCGTTGATAACCGCAAGGGGGTTGTTGATTTCGTGAACAGTCCCTGAAACCGTACGCCCTACTTCCGCTAATCGATCGACCCGGATCAGCTCTTCCTGAAATTTCTTCCACTCGGTAATATCCCGAGCTATCACAATGCATCCTGCAGATTTCCCTTTTGAGTCCTTGAGGGCGACGAAAGAGACATCACAGTAGACAGGATGCCCGTCGGCGTGGCGGAAAGGAAAATCTGAGCGATTGACCATCCCGTCTTCAAAAAGTCCACCCGTCATCCTCTCAAATTCTACCGAATCCTCGGCCAGTTCCTTTGAGTGTTTTCCCTTGATCTGTTCCCCGCGATACCCCAGGACTTCTTCTGTGCTCTTGCTGAATGATACGATGGCGCCATTGAGATCTGTGGCAAATACCAGATCATTGGTATTCTGCAGAACGCATCGAAGAATCTCCCTCGCCTCGATTGATTCAGTCTTCGATTCGGGAAGTTCCCGGGAGACCTTCTTCAAGTGCTGTTGGGGATCAGTCAATTCCATAAATCTTTCTTAATTTGCCCATGGCCTTTTTAATGCCTCTGGCGCCAAGACCTGATCTGTAAATATCTTCCACTTCTTCCCGGAATTTGGCATTCTGGATCTGTGCTTTATGTTCGTAAGCTCTTTTAATGGTATCCACGAGGGTGTCGTATTCGATTGGTTTGAGAAGATACTCAAAGGCTTCGTGCTTTCCGCTTTCAAGGGCCGTATCGATTGCCCCGTGCCCGGTAAGCACGATGCACTGGAGATAAGGCTGCATTTTTTTTAACTGCTTCTGCGTTTCAACGCCATCCATTCCAGGCATCTTCAAATCGACAACAGCCACGTCAAAAGCATTCTCGTCAGCTACTGCAACAGCCTCTTCTCCTGAAAATGTGGCCTTGACAATAAATCCTTCTCTTAGAAGGCGCTTTGAAAGGTATTCAAGAAGCGTTTCTTCATCATCAACAAGCAACACTTTGATATCCGCTTTCTCGCTCATATTCGGTCCCTCCGGTGATCAAGCTACCAAAAAATAATTTTCAAGTATTGTGAAACGGTTCGATCCGCAAACGTTGGCTGAAAATGAAAGGTTCTATTCTCAGTTTAGAGCATTATAGTGGATTCTCAAAAAAATTGAAGTTTTTTTTTACATTTTTTGCCATTTCTTTGTCAACCGGAATTTATTGTATAGAGAAATTCTAATCAGTCTCTGACCGAAAACATTCAATACGAAACGAATACAATAGGGTATTTAGCCTTCCTGTTACTGGAATCTATCATTAAGAGATTGACATTGATGATCGTAATATAGTCCTATATATGAAATCAATAGGCAATCACGTGGTGCTGGATGCTCGATATTTGATACTGGTCGAAATAAGTAGAGATTCATCGTGGATATTCAGTATCCTTCCCCTCCGGCCTGGAAACCTCCGGGCTGGAAGCGGGGCGTAGGCGCCCTCTGCGGGCCAGAGGCCAGAAACCATTACCTTAAAAGCTATATATGGAAAGGAGGTGCTAAACAGGAAGAAGTACGTACCCTTTGGACTTGCCGGCGCCTGGCGGGAAATGCAAGGCTCAGCACAGAACATCTACTGATTCTAAATGAAAAGAGACGGAGGGTTTGAGAAATGGAACTGAGTAATGAAACATTGATCAGTCTTTACAAAACCATGAAAAAGATCCGCTTGTTTGAGGAGAGGGTCTCTGAACTGTTTGCCGCAGGGAAATTCGGAGGCTTTGTCCATCTTTATATCGGGGAGGAAGCTGTGGCTGCCGGCGTGAGCGCCTCCCTTCGCGAAAGCGACTACATCACCAGCACCCATCGCGGTCACGGTCACCTGATTTCCAAAGGTGGCGACATCAAAAAGATGATGGCAGAGCTCTTCGGCCGGTCCACCGGGTACTGCAAGGGAAAAGGCGGCTCCATGCACATCGCCGATCTGGACCTGGGCATTCTGGGCGCCAATGGAATTGTGGGGGCCGGCGCACCGATCGCGGTGGGGGCCGGTTTCGCTGCCAAATACAAAAATACGGACAATGTATCCGTCTGCTTTTTCGGGGATGGCGCATCCAATCAGGGAACGACCGCTGAGGCCATGAATATGGCGTCTGCCTGGAACTTGCCTGTCGTCTTTATCAACGAAAATAACCTGTACGGCATCTCCTGCTGCACAAATAAATCCATGAGGGTTTCCGATGTGGCCGACAAAGCCGCAGCCTATGACATTCCCGGCATAGTGGTGGATGGAAACGACGTTGTAGCCGTGTACGAGGCGGCGGCGGAGGCCATTAAAGGCGCCCGCGAAGGAAAAGGTCCCGCCCTTATCGAATGTAAGACCTACCGCCACAAGGGCCATTTTGAAGGGGACCCATGCGTTTACAGACCGGAGGATGAAGTCGCTGAATGGAAGGCAAAAGACCCTGTGGCCAGATTTGAGGAAAAGCTCCTTGGCATGAATCTCCTTACCCGGGAACAGGTAGGAGAAATCGATGCAGCCATCCAATCGGATGTTGATAACGCCGTCAAATTTGCCGAGGAAAGCCCGTTTCCCAAACCGGAGGAGGTAACGACCGACGTATACACGGTTTAATGACGTTGGACTCTTCAGGTTTTGAACGCCCTGTAAATGGAGGATTTGAACATGCCGAAAATGACATTTTTACAAGCGATAAACAACGCCCTTGACATGGAACTTGAAAGGGATCCGAATGTGTTCATCTCAGGAGAAGACGTGGGGTGCTTCGGGGGGTGCTTCGGGGTAACCCAGGGCCTCTATGAAAAATATGGAGAAAAACGCGTCATTGACACACCTATCACCGAAAGCGCCATTATCGGCGCGGCGGTTGGGGCCGCAGCCGCCGGGTTAAGGCCCGTGGCGGAGCTCATGTTTGTGGATTTCATCGGAGTGGCCTTTGACCAGCTCTTTAATCAGGCAGCAAAAATGAAATACATGTTTGGTGGAAAGGCGAGACTTCCCCTGACCCTGCGGGCATCCTGCGGGGGCGGCATAGGCGCCGCCGCCCAGCACTCCCAGTGTCTCGAAGCCTGGTTTATGCATGTACCGGGACTCAAAGTGGTCATGCCGGCCACCCCCTATGATGCAAAAGGACTCCTGCTTACTTCTATCCGGGACGACAATCCCGTAGTATTCCTTGAGCACAAAATGCTCTATGGCGTAGAGGGTGAAGTCCCTGAAGGAGATTACACCATCCCGTTAGGCAAGGCGGATATCAAACGGGAAGGGACAGACATCACCATTGTGGCTACCGCCCAGATGCTTTGGCGAAGCCTGGATGCTGCGGAAAGACTCGCAGCTGAAGGGATCAGTGCCGAGGTTGTTGACCCGAGGACCCTATCCCCATTAGATGGGGAAACC
>BS_KBA_SWE02_21mDRAFT_10000708_pt1 | contig 12672 bp, 10 predicted proteins | sample BalSeasSWE02_21m_FD_9196 | JGI IMG/M metagenome (IMG submission 9196)
GAAGTTTCACGTTCATTAGCTGCTTGTGAGGGAGCAATACTTGTTGTTGATGCAGCGCAGGGCGTTGAGGCTCAAACCATTAGTAATCTTTATCTTGCTACGGATGCAGGATTAGAGATCATTCCGGTAATTAATAAAATTGATTTACCAAGTGCTGAGATTGATAAAGTATCTAACCAGATTATTGATCTTATCGGATGCAACAAAGAAGATATAATTTTAGTTAGTGCAAAATCTAAAATTGGAATAGTTAATCTTTTAGAAACCATATTAGAAAAAATTCCTCCACCCAAAGGAGATTCAAAAGCCCCTCTGCAGGCATTAATATTTGATTCTGTGTTTGATTCTTATCGCGGTGCCATAGCCTATGTAAGAATTTTTCAAGGGACTTTAAGAACTAATGATAAAATAAAATTATTTAAAGTTCATAAAGAATCTGAAGCTGAAGAAGTTGGCACGTTAGGATTAAAAAAAATTAAGTCTGATGAATTATCTGCCGGCGATGTTGGATATCTTATTGCTGGCATTAAAGATGTTCGCGATACAAAAGTGGGCGATACAATTACGCATGTTAGAAATGGCGCTAGCGCACCGCTGCCAGGTTACAAAGATGTAAAACCCATGGTTTACAGCGGTTTGTATCCGACTGATTCTGATGATTTTGAAGATTTAAGAGACGCATTAGAAAAATTTTGTTTAAACGATTCAGCGTTGATTTATCAGCCTGAAACCTCTGCTGCACTTGGGTTTGGTTTTAGATGCGGATTTCTTGGACTACTTCACATGGAAATCGTACAAGAAAGACTTTTAAGAGAGTATGGACAATCAATTATTACAACACTTCCGAACGTTGAGTATATTGTTTACACTAAAAAGGGTGAAAAGATAATAGTTGATAATCCAGCATTAATGCCGCACGTCGGAAATATTGATAGGGTTGAAGAGCCTTATATGAAGGCGCAAATTGTTACTCCAAGTGAATACGTTGGTAACATAATGAAAATAGCAATGGATAAACGCGGTACTTACATCAACACAACTTATTTAGATCCAACTCGTGCTGATTTACAATTTGAGTTTCCGTTAGCAGAAATAATTTTTGATTTTTATGATAAGTTAAAATCATCAACACGTGGTTATGCTTCTTTTGATTATGAATATATTGGTTATCGCGAATCTGATTTAGTTAAACTGGATATACTTTTGAATAGTGAACCTGTTGATGCATTATCAATGATTGTGCACAGAAGCAAATCATTTGACTGGGGAAGAAAAGTAAGTTCCAAACTTAAAGACTTAATTCCTCGCCAGATGTTTGAAATAAGTATTCAAGCAGCAATAGGAACAAAAGTAATTTCAAAATCAGTAGTTAAAGCTTTAAGAAAAAATGTTTTGGCAAAATGTTACGGTGGTGATATCTCCAGAAAGAGAAAGCTTTTAGAAAAACAAAAAGAAGGCAAGAAGCGAATGAAACAGGTTGGTAATGTTGAAATTCCGCAGGAAGCCTTTTTAGCAGTCTTGCAAATTGATGATTAAAAAATATTCATTAAAATTTATTAGATGAAACGTTTATTAAAGATTTTTGTTTTAGTAATAATACTTGCATTGATTTTAAAATCATTTGTTGTGGATGCTTTTAAAATTCCAACAGGTTCAATGAAAGACACTTTGTTGGAAGGTGATTTTCTTCTTGTTAATAAAACTGCTTATTCAATCTCTACTCCGCATCAAATTCCTTTTCTTGAAAAAAGATTATCGAGAACTAATATTATTTCAACAGGTAAACCCGACTTTAATGATGTTATAGCATTTGAAATTCCGGCTAATATTTATGATCCAACCTCTGAAGAATATTCTGTTTTGATAAAACGAATTATTGGTTTGCCTGGTGATACCATTGAGATTAAAGATCAGGAATTATATATCAACCGCAAAAAATACCGCACACCTTCATTTATCAAATTAAAGTTAGACGATTCACCTATAGAAAATGTTAACAAAGATCTTTTCCCTTACAACAACAAATGGTCCCTGGAAAATTATGGACCGATTGTAGTTCCCCAAAAAGGAATGAAAGTTGAACTTGATCCAAAAAATATTCTTCTCTGGCAAAAAGCGATTAATACTGACTATGGATCAAAAGTTATTAGTGTTGAAGGAACTGTAATAAATCTTAATAACCTACCTATACGGGATTATGTTTTTGAAAAGGATTATTATTTTGTTTTAGGTGATAATAGAAAAAACAGTATTGATAGTCGTTATTTTGGATACATTCCTGAGGAATGGATAATTGGAAAGGCGTTTCTGATTTACTGGTCGCAGTTGCCTGTTCAATCGGGCGGCATTTCTGATTATTTCAGCTCGATTAGGTTCAGCCGATTGATGCAGTCAATAGAATAAAAATAAACAGACAAATTTTTAAGCTTGATATTGTTCCCGCAATTGGTAGTTTTACAAAAAAAAATTACAATGAAATATACCCTAATACTTTTAATAATCTTATCTACCCAAGTCTTTACGCAGGAAAAGTTCTTTATCTATTTTTCAGATAAAGGCATAAAAAATTCTNATTCATTAAGCAAAAACAGCGCAGCTTATATTCAAGCTGTTCAGGATCTTTCTCAAAAAGCTGTTGAGCGTAGAATAAAAAATATGGGCGCAGATTTTATAACTTACGATGATCTTCCTATCAACAAAAACTATATTGATGAATTAGAAAGCTTGGGCATTCAAATTATTCGCAAACTGAATTGGTTTAATTCGGTATCTGCATATTTAACATCCAATCAAATTGAAAGTCTTAGATCACTTCCTTTTGTAAAATCTATAGAACCGGTGAAAAAATTTTATTTCCAGAATGATCAGTTATTAACTCCTGATCAACAACTATACAAAGACTTAGATACAAGTTATAATTATGGTGTTTCGTTAAATCAGTTGAATTTATCAGATGTACCAATTGTTCAATCAAAAAATATAAATGGTCAGAATGTTTTGATAGGGATCTTGGATTCAGGCTTTGATTGGAAACTGCATAACTCTTTAAAGAATAGAAATGTAATCGCGGAATATGATTTTATTTTTGATGATTCAGTAACTGCAAACCAACCTGGCGATAGCCCTTCACAAGATAGCCACGGAACTTATGTGTTTTCTTTAATTGCTGGCTTTGTTGATAGTGTTTTAATAGGACCGGCTTTCAATTCATCATTCATACTTGCAAAGACCGAAGATATAGGAAGCGAAACTCACATAGAAGAAGATAATTATGCTGAGGCATTAATCTGGATGGAATCTTTCGGTGTTGATATAACGACAAGTTCACTTGGTTATAATATTTTTGATTCAGGATATTCATATACATACTCAGATATGGATGGAAGAACAACTATTGTTACTAAAGCTGCAGAGTTAGCTTTTCAGCGCGGTGTTTCAACCTTTACTGCGGCAGGGAATGAAGGCAATAATTCGTGGGGATATATCATTGCACCCGCAGATGGATTTGGAACTATTGCCGTTGGTGCTGTAGATGAGTTTGGAAGCCTTGCAAGTTTCAGTAGTCATGGTCCAACATCAGATCGAAGAATAAAACCTGAAGTTGTTGCTCATGGTGTTAGCACTTACGGTGCGGTTGCAGGGACGAATAATGGTTATAGATTTGCTAATGGAACTTCAGCCGCAACACCAATTGCAAGCGGAGTTGCTGCATTACTTTTATCAGCTCATCCGCATTTAAAGAATACACAGATAAGAAGTATAATTCTGGAATCATCCTCAAACTCATCAAATCCAAATAATCAAATTGGCTACGGGATCATATCTGCAAAAAATGCAATAGAATTTCCTAATCTTGAAAATCAGAATGGTAATTATCTATTGCGCAAAACAATTTTGGATGAAAAAATAAATCCTCAGACAGTTAAAGTATCCTTCAGTTACAGTAATATGGTATTGCCCGAGGAGTTAATGAATAAAACTGGTGATTATTCATACGCATTTGCAGTCTCGTTAATGATTGCCGGCGAAAAGGTTGAATTCTATATTGAATGTTCCGATAGTTTAAATAACAATTATCGCTTTCCTGAAACAGGCTATTACAAATTTATTTATGGTTCTGATATAATTTCATTAAATCTGGATATTCAATATCCATCAACTACTTATGATGTAAGTGATTTTTATCCAAATCCATTTATTCCCTCAAAACATAAAACTACTCGAATAAATTATATTTCAGCAGGAAAAGAATTATTTAAGTTATTGTTGATAGATGGAGCAGGACAAAAAGTTAAAGAAGTATCTTTATCTACTTTACCTGGTGAATACTATTTTGAGTGGGATGGTTTTTCAGATCGTGGATATCTATGTGCTAGCGGAGTTTATTATGCCTTAATCCAGCTTGGTGGAAAAGAGTATGGTAAAAAGCTAGTTTTTCTAAAATAATGAATAAAATTACTGTACGTAGGTTTGACTTATTTGTGTAACGTGATTTATAAACTTATGTTACTAATAGTTAATAGTTTAATTCGGGGGGGGGCGTCAGTCTGAGCGTAGTCGAAGACTGACATTTTGAAACAAACCTGTCTGCCGTAATCATGTTCACACCTCGACTTCGCTCGGTGTGACGTTGTAAATATTTTATGCATTAAATGAGTTGTAAAGTAATTCTTATCAAAACAGAGATTTAACAATGACACAAATATTATTCCCTGCACAAAAAAAGTATTTGGAATCTTTCAGAAAAAAAGGAGATGATTTAATACTTGAAATGGAACAGTATGCAATTGAGCATAAAGTCCCAATTCTAAATTGGCATGCTGCAGATTTTATAGAAAAATTAATACTGATTAACAAACCAGATAGAGTCCTTGAAATCGGAACGGCAATAGCTTACACAACAATACGAATTGCAAAGTGTTTGCATAAAGGCTCTGTAATTCATTCCATCGAAAAAAGTGATGACAATATAAAAATTGCATTAGAGAATATTGGAAAAGCAGGTTTAAGTAAAAAAATAAAATTAATGCAGGGCGATGCATTGAGTGTTATGCCGCAGCTTAAAAAAAAGTATGATTTTATTTTTCTTGATGCTGATAAAGAAGACTATAAAAGATTGTTTGATTATTCAATGATACTTTTGCGTAAAGGCGGGATAATCGTTATTGATAACCTATTGTGGCAAGGCTATGCTGCTTCAACAAGAGTTCCGACAAAGTACAGTAAATCAACAAAACATATTCGTGAGTTTAATAGTTTATTTATACTTCAGCAAAATCTTGATTCAATAATAATCCCTATTGGTGACGGAATCGGTTTAGGCATAAAAAAATAATTATGAGTAAACTGTCCAAAAATTTTCTTGATGATGTAGAGAAATTTTCCGGCAACCGATTAAATAGGAAATCAGAACTTAGCATAATACTTGAAGCCTGCAACAATGATCAAAAGATTGAAGAGTTTAAAAACTTATCTTTTACGGGAAAGTATGTAAATGGTTTGTTTAGAGTTTTGAGGGATAGTGTTAAGATTCCGGAAGTAGAAAATATTAATCAGATAAAGAAAGATTTGTCCGAAAATATGGAGAAAGTAATTTCTCAGTTAAAAGAAATTACTTTCAATACTAATGAAATAAGTAAAAAACTTTTTGAAGAAACCTTTTTTCAATTATCACAAAGTTCAATGCAAAATCTACAACAACTGGTTGAAGATTTAGACCTCATTAAAAAGTATTTGAATCATCTCAAACGAAATGATTCAAATCAGTTTTCTTAAGTTTTAGCAATCCATTTTTCTAAAGCTGTCAATAAATGTGTCATCGCAGTAATTAACGGTTGATGCTGTTCTACTTCAATATCTAGAAGAATTTCTTTGTGAATTTCGATGTAGGCTTTATTTAACTGCTGAACAAGATGTTGGCCTTTACGAGATAAACATACCTTCATATTTCTTCTGTCATTCGGGTCGATTTCTCTTATAATGTACTCTTTTTGAACAGCCCATCAATTATTCTAGTTAATCTGCTCGGACTTAGATTCATTCTTTCTGCAATGGCTTTATTATTTATGCTCTCATTAGAGCCAAATAATCTTAGGCATCTAAATTCTGCCTGTGTTAGGCTATGAATTTCTGCCAAACGAATTTCTTTTTCCTGACAGTTTGCTAACAAACTAAAAGTTAAGTCTGCTAATCTTTCGGCGTTATGATTCAATTCCATAAAAGTTCCTATTTAATTATAGATGAATTATTGTCTATGACAAATATCGATAATAAAAATAATTATATCAAGTGGAGTTTATAGATTTTTTATTAAAAATATTTGTAGTCAGGAATGGTTTTAATCAAGATTTGTCCATTGGTAAGATTTGTTAATTCAATACTTATCTTTTCAAAATCGTTGGGCTTTATATAACAATTAAACTTTGCAGTGATAGAATATTTAGAATCAGCAATGATTGCAAAGTAATAATCAATAATCCGATGAACATGATTTATAAAATTAAAATCAACCTCAATCAATAAACTCTGATAGAGTTCTTTAGTTACGATTTCAGATACTTCTAATACATCAATAGATGCGTTGTAATAAGCTTTCCCCAGCGGTCCTACCCCAAGCTTGGTTCCACCAAAATAGCGCACTACAACAAGCATAANATCGTTTAAACCCANATGCTCGATAGCATTAAAAATTCTGATACCTGCAGTTCCTTTTGGTTCGCCGTCATCAGAATATTTTTCCTTACCACTTTTTAGTTTAAAGGCGTAGCAATGATGAGAAGCATCGTAATATTTTTTGCGTAGGTCATTTAAATAATTTAGTGCAGCTTCCTCATTATCAACAGGGTAAACAATTGCTATAAACTCTGATGCTTTTTCCTTGAATGAAAGCTCCTGGAAATTTTTTATTGTTCTTATTTGTTCAGGTAACATTATTGTGCGCTTAAATAATCTATGCTAAAATTATTTGTTTATCAATATCACTATTCCTAAAATAAGCGTTTGAAAATTTATTTCTATTATTTTGATCTGATAAAAAACTTTGGAACAAGAAACTATAATTATTAAAGGTGCACGCGAGCACAACTTAAAAAACATTGATGTCGAAATTCCCAGGGATTCCTTTACAGTAATTACAGGTTTATCCGGCTCAGGAAAATCTTCACTTGCGTTCGATACAATTTACGCAGAAGGACAGCGAAGATACATAGAGTCACTTTCCGCTTACGCACGCCAGTTTTTGGATATGCTGGAAAAACCGGAAGTTGATTTGATTGAAGGATTAAGTCCCGCCATTTCAATTGAACAAAAAGCTACATCAGGTAATCCACGTTCTACAGTTGGGACTGTAACAGAGATTTATGATTATTTAAGATTGTTATATGCACGAATTGGAGTGCCGCATTGTTACAACTGCGGTAAGCCGGTAAGCAAACAAACCTCTGCACAGATAATTGATACGATAATTCTAAATCAATCCGGAAAAAAAGTAAATGTACTTGCACCTATGATTCGTGGAAGAAAAGGGCACTATCGTGAACTTTTTGAGGAAATTATTTCTGATGGATTTTTAAAAGTTAGAGTTGATGGTGAATATTTTGAAATTGAAAAAGGATTTCATGTTGATCGTTACAAAATCCACAACATAGAAATTGCAGTTGATAAAGTTAATGCAAATGAAAGATTGCGTGGAAGATTAACAGAATCTGTTGATGTTGCTCTTAATTATGGAAACGGAATTGTAATAATCGATGAAGATGGAAATGATAAAATTTACAGCCGACATCTTGCCTGTTTGGATTGCGGAATTTCATATCGTGAACTTGCGCCAAATTCATTTTCATTTAACTCCCCTTATGGTTCTTGCAGTGATTGTGAAGGACTTGGAGAAATAAAACAGCTTGATATTGATTTGATAATTCCGGATTGGGAAAAATCAATAAATGAAGAGGGGATAGCCGCACTTGGTAAACCAAGATCAATTTGGTTCTTCAATCAATTAGAAGCTGTTGGGCAAAAATTTGGTTTTGATTTTGATACGCCGCTAAAAAATCTAAATGAAGAACAAAAAGAATTACTGCTCAATGGCAGTAGTGAAAAAATTTCCTTCACTTACAATTATGGCAAGGGTAAACCCGTAACATATCTTCACAGATTTTCTGGCGTAATGAGTTATCTGAAGAATTTTTATTCTACAACAACTTCAAACAATATTCGGGAATGGGTAGAAGCTTATATGAATACCGCAACCTGTCAAACTTGCGGTGGTGGAAGGCTTAAGAAAGAATCTTTATCAGTTAAGTTTCAGGAAAAAAATATTAGTGAAGTTACTAAGCTTTCAATTTCTCGAGGTGCTGAATTTTTTAACAAACTTAAGCTAAAAGGTAAAGATGCTATTATCGCTAAGCCAATATTAAAAGAAATAAATGAACGATTAAGTTTCCTTTTAAATGTTGGATTAGATTATCTAACACTCGATAGATCAGCGAGAACATTATCAGGTGGAGAAACACAGCGTATTAGATTAGCAACACAAATCGGTTCGCAGCTTGCAGGAGTACTTTATGTTCTGGATGAGCCTTCAATTGGCTTACATCAAAGCGATAATATTAAACTTATAAACTCATTGAAAAATCTTCGTGATCTTGGAAATACTGTTATTGTTGTTGAACACGATAGGGAAACAATTGAAAGTTCCGATTATATAATTGATCTTGGTCCTGCTGCAGGTGTTCACGGCGGAGAGGTTTGTCTTGCCGGTGAGACATCTGAATTACTTAACTCAAAAAATGGATTTGAATCGTTAACACTTTCTTATTTAAATTATAAAAAGCGAATTGAGATCCCCGAAAAGCAAAGAGAGGGAACTGGTAAATCATTAATTCTAAAAGGTGCAAGCGGCAATAATCTATTAAATGTTAATCTGAAAATTCCACTTGGAACATTCACTTTGATTACTGGAGTTAGCGGCTCCGGCAAATCTACTTTGGTAAATGAAACTCTTGTTAAGATTTTGATGAAAGAAATTTATAAATCAAAAGTTGTTCCGCTTCCATTTAAATCAGTTGAAGGATTGGAACACATTGATAAAATAATTGAAATTGATCAATCTCCAATCGGGCGAACACCAAGATCAAATCCTGCAACTTACACAGGACTATTTACACATATTCGTGATTTATTTGCACAGCTTCCCGAATCCAAAATGCGTGGATATGCTACAGGAAGATTTAGCTTTAATGTTGAAGGCGGAAGATGTGAAGAGTGCGGTGGTGATGGATTGAAAAAAATTGAAATGAATTTTTTACCTGATGTTTATGTGCTATGCGATGTTTGTCACGGCAAAAGATACAACCGCGAAACCTTACAAGTTTTGTATAAAACAAAATCAATTTCTGATGTTCTAGAAATGCGAATTGATGAAGCATTGGATTTTTTTGAAGACCTACCTAGAATTAATAGAAAAATAAAAGCTATACACGATGTTGGTCTTGGCTACATAAAACTTGGTCAGCAGGCAACAACTCTTTCCGGAGGGGAAGCGCAGCGCGTTAAACTTGCGACAGAGCTAAGCAAAATTAGCACCGGCAAAACGATGTACATTCTTGATGAACCGACAACGGGTTTGCATTTTGAAGATGTAAGAGTTTTACTAAATGTTCTTAACAAACTTGTGGATAAAGGAAATACAGTTGTGGTTGTTGAGCATAATCTTGATGTAATTAAAACTGCTGATTGGATTATTGATCTTGGACCCGGCGGCGGTGAACATGGCGGTAAAGTTGTTGCTGAAGGAACTCCTGAACAAATAATAAAAAACAAAAAAAGTATAACTGGAAAATATCTTATTAAAGAATTGAAGAAATCACGCTAGTGTCATTGTGAGGATGGTTATACTAGACGAAGAAATATATTTAAAAAATGGATGGTATTTCTTCTAAACCAGGTTCCATTTAAGAACTTTTTTAAATTAACTTTTTTATTGACTAAATAATTGGGATAACTTTTTACTCAAGTCATTAGCACGTAAATTTTTATCAATTATTTTACCATCGGGATCTATTAAAAAAGTTGTTGGGTATCCAGTTACACTATAATCAGATATAATTGATTTATCCTCAGATTGAATAATTTGCTGCCACTGAACTTCGTTTTCCTCAATAAATTTCCTTAGGCTTTCTATATCGTCATTTGCAATTCCAATTATAACGAAATTAGTGTTTTTATATTCTTCAAAAAGACTTTTGAGTTTTGGAATTTCTTCCCTGCAAGGGGAACACCAAGTTCCCCAAAAATCTAAGTAAACATAGTTGCCTCTTAATTTGTCTAGCTCTATGACATTTCCGGAAATTGATTTACTTACAAAATTAATGGCATTAAGTCCTACCTGGTTTCCGCCCATTTCTAATACACTTCTGTCTTTTATTAAAGTAATTTCACTTCCATTAGTATTGACTGAATCAAATCTATAATAAATATCTTCAATTTTTATAAAGCCATTTCTAGATACCTCAGCTTGTGAGGTAAGGTTATTAGGAGTATCGTTTTCGCTCCACAATTTAATTTTATAGTTATCCCGAAAAGTAGCTCTATCGCTTTTAACTGCAGCCCAATATTTTTTTCCATTAATACTAAATTCTCCAAGATGATATTCAGCAAAACCAATTACTAGTGCTATGGGGTAAGGTTTTTCGCTTTTACTGTAATACATCGGTTCAGAATAATCAACGTAAATCCAGGTATTAGCATTTTTAATTGATTTGCCATCATAGTATTCATAGTTAACCTCAAATGGTCTTAAATCCGAGTATCGTCCCCAGAAATTCTGACCAGGAATTTTCTGAGGTAAAGAAAAGTATTCATCATCTGAAAAATCGTAGTTATTATTTTTATCTATCTTTATTCTTAATTCTCCAGTTGTGTCGTAACCTGCGATTGCTCCAATATCAACTTTTACTAATTCTTTTGTATAATCCAGCGGCGAGGGATTCCAGTTCCAGTTTAGCTTACAAGAATTGAATAATTCCTCATCTATAGTATTTGCATAGAAATTTTGATAGGTGTATTGAAGAAAATCTGTTTGTTCTGTACAGAACACTAAATTCTCAAGGTTTTCTGGTATTCCATAATATTTTGTAACTGCATTAATCCAGGGATTATCACTAGATAGAGGCTGCAGATAAGAATAGCTTGTTTGAAAAGGGCCATATCCTTTAACACGCTCTGCTTTAATTATTATTGTATCCGGATATTGAGCTAGATTTATTTTTGTGATTGTAGAAGTAATTAGAATTATAAGGACAACAATTTTTTGCATAATGATCTTGTACTGATTTATATATAAATATTAATAAAAACTTACTTTGTCGATGACTTCGAGTATTGACCTGCTGATACTAGTCCGCTGTTGTTGGATCCCAGGAAACTCTGTAATCTTCATTCAGGTTATCGAGAATTTTCAAATCATCTTTATCAAGTTCAAAATCAAACACATTAGCATTTTCAATTATACGCTCTTTTCGGGCGGATTTTGGTATTACAACTATTTCGTGTTCAATCGCCCATCTAATTAAAACCTGTGCTACTGTTTTTTTATGCTTTTCAGCAACCGGTAAAACTTTTGGGTCATCAAGTTTTTTCATTCGTGTAAGAGGGGAGTAGGCTTCGAGAAGAATTTTATTTTTATTGCAGAAATCAAGTAAGTCCTTCTGGTAATTGTAAGGGCTAAACTCAACCTGGTTAATAACCGGGATTGTGTTTGCATAAGCAAACAATTCTTCCAAATGCAAAATCATATAATTACTTACACCAATAGATTTNCAGTAACCGGATTCATANATCTTTTCAAATGCTTTCCAGCTNTCNTTTCNTTTNCCNTTAACNGGCCAGTGNATTAAATACAAATCAATGTAATCAACATTTAAAGTCTTTAAACTTTTATCAAAAGCTTTTAATGCATCATCATAACCGTGGTCCTCATTCCATAATTTTGTGGTGATAAATAAATCTTCTCTTTTAATACCGGAATTTCTAACCGCTTCACCCACTTCCTTCTCATTTCCATATGCCTTGGCTGTATCTATATGCTTGTAACCGGCTTCCAAAGCCCACATAACTGCATTGATACATTCGTTTCCTGATTTAGTAAGATAAACACCCAGTCCAAATTGTGGAATTTCAATTCCATTATTCATCTTCATTTTGTAGTTAATGTCTTTTTTCATATCACCTCTAGAAAATATTTAATAGTTTTAATGCCATAATAAAAATTGCAATTATTAAAACAAACTTGATAAGCTTTTCACCTTTTTTGACAGAAAGTTTTACACCCCACCAACCACCGAATACATTGCCCGCGGCTAAAGTTAATCCGTAATACCAATTTATATTATCTGTAATTATAAAAATTAGTAACGCAGGAATTGTAAAAATCAAAACAACAAAAACCTTGTGCATATTAACACGGATTAAATCAAGTTTCATCAAATACTGAAATGATGCCATTAATAAAAATCCAACACCAACTTGAATGAATGCACCGTAAAACCCAACAATTAACATCGATAGTACAATTTTCCAGTCAACCGTAAAATCTTTATTTGTTTTATCAGTTTTCTTTTTTGGCAGAAGCATTGTGATAATAATTAAGATCATTATCACACCAAGAGTTTTTTC
>BS_KBA_SWE02_21mDRAFT_10000709_pt1 | contig 12647 bp, 8 predicted proteins | sample BalSeasSWE02_21m_FD_9196 | JGI IMG/M metagenome (IMG submission 9196)
AGCATGCCAGGGAGGCTAATATAATGACCACCATGGCTGATAAAATTTTTAATGTTACAGAATTAACTCGCATAACACCTCCAAAAATAAGGAACTTTTCCTGAAACCTGTATCCTGATGGCTGCATCCGGGTGAATCGTAAAAAATAATATATCTATCTCATTAACTTAAGACGAATTTTTTTACTGGATGTTCCCATTATTGGAGAATAAGTCGGATGTTGAATTACCTGATCCATTCTACAATGGTTGCTTCACCCTGGCCAACACCCACACACAGGGTAGCCAGACCATAAAATGGCTGTGCCTGATCCTTTGCCCTGCGCCTCATTTCATGAAGTAAAGTGGTCAGGATGCGAGCCCCGGAGCAACCTAATGGATGCCCGAGTGCAATCGCGCCTCCGTTAACATTGGTGATATCCGGGTCAATTCCCAACTCCTGAATGACTGCCAGGGATTGCACGGCAAATGCTTCATTAAGTTCGATTAGACCGATATCAGAAAGGTGTAAACCAGCCCGTTTAAGCGCCTTGATAGTCGCTGGCACAGGTCCCAGCCCCATGATCCGTGGGGGCACACCTCCAGCAGCAGATGTCACCAATCGAGCCATGGGCTTTAGTCCCAGCTCATTGGCTTTTTCAGCGCTCATCAGTAACAACGCCGCGGCTCCATCATTCAGCCCTGAAGAATTCCCGGCAGTCACACTGCCCCCTTCCTTTCGAAAAGCAGGCCTCAATTTTGCCAATGTCTCCATATTGGTATCTCTGCGTGGACGTTCATCTGTATCCACCACCAGGGCATCCCCTTTCCGTTGTGGAATGATAACGGGTAGGATCTCCTCTGCAAATATTCCGTTATCGATGGCTGTTATGGCATTCTGGTGTGAACGTACAGAAAAAGCATCCTGCATTTCACGTGTAATTTCTGGTTTCATGGCAGCAATATTTTCGGCTGTTTCTCCCATTGGCTCGGTACCGTACATCTTTTCCATCATCGGGTTCGGATACCGCCATCCCAGGGTAGTATCCCACATGGTCAGGTTTCCCCATGGAAAACCTTTCTCAGCTTTTGGAATGGAGTATGGCGCTCGGGACATATTCTCGACCCCTCCCGCAATATATATATCACCCTCGCCAGCCTTGATTGCACGTGCTGCTTGGTTTACAGCATTCAATCCGGAAGCGCACAGGCGGTTAAATGTTACCCCCGTCACTTCCACTGGCAGCCCGGCCAGTAATGATGCCATGCGGGCTACATTTCGGTTGTCTTCTCCGGCCTGGTTGGCACAACCCATATAAACCTCTTCCACTAGGCTGGGATCTAATTTATTACGATCCACAATAGCCTTGATCACCATTGCAGCCAGGTCATCCGCACGCACCGAGGATAGTACTCCACCCAGCGCTCCAATGGGGGTACGAATGGCATCTATGATATATACTTCAGGCATGATTTCCTCCAGATTTTTTCTAAGAACACAATTAGAAATTTNNATTAATGTCTAAATAGATCAGACTTTCTTTTGCTCGGATATGGTGAGCAATATATTTTATTAGATTCTACCACCACGCAATCCTTCCCGATCACAGTTCTTTCAGTCTGAAAAAGATGCTCCCTAAATCTTTTTTATACATTACTTGTTGTATAATCAAAACTGATGAAAAATCCATCCTCCACAAGCCAGGTTTCCAAAACATCTTCCGAAGCATTCGAAGACCGGATAACTACCCTGCTCGAAGAGATTGAGCTTGCCGTCAAATGGGATCGCCCCTCCATCTTGCTGGCTGTATACCCGTCAGAAATTATTAATAATCAGGCCCAGGAGTCACTGGGGAAGCACATCGAGTGGTTTGGGCAAAAGGTCACCCGTATTAAAGTTGACAAGGAAAATTTTGACCTCGCCTGGTTCTTATCCAAATTTGAAGAGCACGAAAATGTAGTCTTTTTTATCTCCGGATTAAGGTGGGGGGGCGGTCGGAGTAGATCCAATTCTTATCAAGCATTAAATATGCGCCGTGAATTATTCGTGGAAGAAAAGATTCGCATGGTCATCTGGTTAAATCAGAAAGAAGCCAGCGACCTGCCCCACCATGCACCCGATTTCTGGGCTTTCCGGCATAGGGTTGTTGAATTTCCAGATATCACTTCCTCCCAACCTTCATCCCTTCGAAATAATCTCTCCTGGCGGGACTGGCAGGTTAATGAAACGCCACATGATCTGAAGGACAAGATCGCTCTCAGGGAATCTATGTTGGCTGACTTACCCGTCAGCGATTCGTCTCTATTTAATCGTACAGATCTTATGTATGCCCTGGCTTTTTTATATTGGTGCAAGCAGGATTATGATCGGGCTACATCCTATCTGGAAAAAGGTCTGGCTTTGGCTTCTCATCCACAGGCTGCTTCCATCCAGATAAAATTCAAGATAGCTTTGGGTATGCTTTTTCATGATCAATACTTGTTGGATAGATCCCAGGCATTTTTTAAACAGGTCATTGAGCAGGAACCACGCAACCCGGCCGCCTGGAATAACCTGGCCCGTGTATTTCAAGATCAAGGTCGCCAGGATGATGCACTTCATGCCTTTAAGAAAGCCATCAAACTTTCTCCCAGGTATGCCAACGCCTGGAATAATCTTGGTAACTATCAACTTGCGAACGGCAATAGGGTTGAAGCACTGCATGCTTTCAAGCAGGCAACCCGCTTTGAACCTCAAAACGCCAAACCATGGATCAACCTGGCCCATACGCATCTCGATGCCGGGCAGCCTGATTTAGCCATTCGGGCTTACAAAAAAGCCATCCGCCTGGTACCGGAGAATTCATCCTTACTGAACGACCTCGGCAATATATACCGGGGAATGAATCGTTTTAAAGATGCCATCGCTTCCTACAACAAGGCTGTAAAACTCACTCCAAAATATTGCTTACCTTATGCCGGTCTGGTTGCTTGTTACAGGCAGATGGGGAGACCTGATGCTGCCAAAAAACACTTTGGCCTGGCGCAACCCCTGCTGGAAAACCAGCCAGCGCTCACCCGGGCCGAATTCGAAGCATTGTGCGGGAACAACCAGGCCGCCCTTCGATATCTTAAGATCGCCCTTGACGAAAACCAGGTAAATCAGGATTCAATTCGCACCAATCCTAATTTTAATGGCTTGCATGCCGATTCCCGTTATCAGGAAATGATGGGTAATTTTTAATGGTATATATTATTGATGGATCATCTAACAGAGGATAAATGATTTCATACCCTGTAATAATTTTAGCTCTCTTGATGTTGGTATTAATACCGATCATTACGATTTCAATTCAAAAAAGGCATACACCTGGGGCTATCAGTCTGGTCTTTTTTGCGATCGGGTTGTTGATTTGGTCCATTGCTTTTGTTTTTTATTTTTACGCATCCCAACCCTGGTTATATTTTTGGCTGAGCATCGCTTACCTGTTTTCATCCCTGGCAAGGGTCTCACTCTTTATATTTTCTATTCAATATACAAAAAATGACCACTGGTTGAACAGGCGCACCATTCTTTATTTCTTCATCGAACCACTTATTACTCAAATTATCCTCGCTACCAACCATATCCACGGTTTTTTCTTCGCACGAAAAACCATCGAAATGTTTGGGCTATCTTATGAGATTGGTCCCTGGTTTTGGATCAGCGCTGTTTATTACTTCAGCTTGCTCTTGATCACAATATTTTTTATCGCCCAATCCTATATCCGAATATCACGTATTAATCGCAAGCTTTTGGGTCTATTGCTAATTGGATCCATTGCTCCCATAATTCTTTACGTGGTCACATTGGCAGGTTCATCCATCATCCCCGGTGCGGAATTATCCCCAGGCGTTTTCTTCATACCAAGCTTAACCTTGGTTATTGGTCTATTCAAATACCGCCTGCTGGATCATCCCAATCAAAACCGTGATGCAATTATCGAAATGATGATTGATGGCTGGATGGTGTTGGATAAAAATAATCAGGTCGTCGACGTCAATCCAAAGGCAGAACAAATCCTTAAAAGTAATCGTGAAGATATCTTTGGGTTATCGGTTGATGCAGTCCTGACAGACTGGCAAAATGTCATCAGCCAGATCGACAACAACACAGTTGTATTTGAAACGAACTGCTCTGTAGAATTAAATAATGGCTCTTGGCGATATTTCAACTTGCGTGTACAACCTTTGATAAATTACAGAAAGCATCTGATCGGGCATATCATCTTCTGGCGGGACAAAACTGAACACAAGATGGCCGATGATACCCGCCAAAAATCCCGGGATGAGATGTTTACACTGCTTCGCGGATTAGCCAGCGCAGCCAGTGAAGCATCCAATTTGCAATCTTTCTTGTCAGATTCAAAGTTCCAGATCCTATCGATATTTCAATCCCAGAGCATTAGCATTTTTTTGTTGAATGAAGATCAACAAAATGGAGAACCTCTTAAGTTATCCCTGGTAGACCAGTTTGGGTTATCCACACAAAAAACTGGGAATCTTTCCAAATTGATAGTAAAGGACGGAAAATCTGGAAGTCTATTTAATGAAGTGCTTGTAAGAAGGCAGCAATTTGTTTCTCAGGAAGTGGCGAATGATCCCCTTGTTCCAGTTGAAATAAGAGATTTTGGCCCTGGCGCATTATTAGTAGCACCCCTGCGCTCAAACGATCAAATGCTCGGTATGGTTTGCATAATGCGAAGATCCGGGGAAACCTTTACCCAGGAGGATAAAATTCGCTTCAACTTTGTAGCAGAGGAGATCTCCAACTTCGTTTTTAACGATCGCCAGCGCCAGTTAGCCATGGGTCTGGCAGCTCGCGCCCGTCTGGTGCGCGACCTGCATGATTCGGTTACTCAAAAACTTTATGGGCTTCTGGCTCTAACAGAGGCAGCCCAGGCTGGTTTGGAACAGGGAGACATAGAAAATTCTAAAAAAGTCCTGCTTCCAATTGGAGAACATGCCCGTCAGGCACTCAAGGAAATGCGCTTGTTCTTGTTCGAATTAAGCCCATCCACCTTGAAGAAGGATGGTTTGATCGCTGCCCTCAGCCAGCGTTTGGATGCCGTTGAAGGTCGGGCGGATATGATCTGCAAGATCCAATCGGATGATAATATCTTCCTGACATACGATCAACAAGAGGAGTTTTTCTTTATCGCCCAGGAAGCCCTAAATAACACGCTCAGGCATGCCCATGCAAAATCAGTGGAGATCGATTTGAAGCAAACTAAGAAACAGATCGTCCTCGAGATAGAGGATGATGGTATCGGTTTCGATACGAATAATTTCAAGCAGGGAGGTATTGGACTGCGCAGTATGCGCGAGCGTTCCGATAAAATTGGGGCAAAATTAAAAATGCACTCACAACCCGGGAACGGGACTAAAATTGTTTTATCATTGCGAAAGGATGGAGAAGAACATGGATAAAATTAGAGTACTCATTGTAGATGACCAGACAGTTATCCGCGAAGGATTGTTAGCGATCTTATCGTTCTACCCTGAAATAGAAGTAGTTGGCCAGGGGGAAGATGGCATCCAGGCTGTGGAGAAGGCCAAAGAACTCAAACCAGACGTGATCCTTTTAGACCTGGCAATGCCCCGTCAGGGTGGTTTGAAAACCATTCCGCAACTATTAGAGATCGATCCAAAACCGAACATCCTGGTAGTCACCGCTTTTGCAGATGACGATCTCGTCTTTCCTGCCATCAAAGCCGGTGCATTGGGTTACCTTCTCAAGGATTTCAAACGTGATAATCTTGTGCAATCCATCCGGGATGTTGCCAAAGGAGAGGCATCATTAGCGCCTTCGATCGCATTAAAAGTAATTCATGAATTCAATAATCCCGAAGACACCTCACTACCACAGGATGCTCTCACCTCACGTGAGTTGGACACATTGCGTCTTATCGCTCGTGGGCATAGCAACCAGGAGATCGCAAACGAACTCTTCATTCAGGAGCGTACAGTAGCCAAGTATGTAAGCAGTATCCTGACCAAGATCCATGTCGAAAACCGTACAAAAGCTGCACTTTATGCTCTTCGTGAAGGGATCTCTGAATTGGAAAAGAACTTGGATTAGATCTCAATAATTACTCTCGCANAGAGTTTNTTGTTCGAAAACGGCCTCGTGATAAATGAGGCCGTTTTTTAAATTCTCAATAATTGCTTTTTTAAGGGTGGAATCAGATCCTTTTTCCCTGCCTCAGATTCCAGAGTATCCATATGGTCATTCTTGACCATTAATTAATTTAAACTTGGTCATTTTTCATTGTCCATCTGTTATTTAAAGACATATTTCTTGCATTTCACCTAAATCACACAGACGATATACTAAATTCAAGATCAATCATAAGATTCGATCCATATTATTGGTAAGTATTACACGATCAAATGAAAAGGATAGGTAGAATGTTCTCGGGTCAATACAGCACGAAACTCACATCCACAAATCAGCTCACTCCCCCTCAGGGGTTTGGCGATCTACTCACGCAAGGAGCAATGATAACACGCGGGTTTGACCGCAATTTAATGGTGCTGACCAGCCAGGCTTTTCAGAATTTATCATCAAAGGTCATGGCCATGAATCTTACTGACCCGAATGCACGCATGCTCATGCGTATGTTGTTGGGCAATGCAAATGAAATTTCCATCGACAAAGCTGGGCGAATGATCATCCCTGACAAACTCCGCCAATCAGCCAACTTACAATCCCCAACAGTCTTGATAGGTATGGGTGATTTTTTCGAGATCTGGTCTGCCGAAGCATGGTCAGAACAGGAAATAAAACTAACGGATTCCGAGTCTGACCCCAACCGTTATTCAACCCTGAATCTCGTAATGCACTAACCTCGTTCGGATGCATCAGGATGGAACGCTCAGGCAAACAAGAGGTAACGAATGATTGATTTTGAATACATCATGGCAAAGGACTTCGACCGGGCTTGGTTAAATTTCGAACTTGATCTTCCCCTCAAACCCGGAAAGAACGGAGCAACCAACCCATTTTATATCAATCGTCCCGGCAACCCGATTGCCGAGTTGGAGGATGCCTTGCTGGCACCCTTCTATCGCCCCCCGAAATTCTTCTTTTCCGGACACCGCGGCTGTGGAAAATCCACAGAATTGTTGCACCTGATGAGCAACACCAGGATCCTTGAAAAATTCTGGCCGATAAACTTTAGCATTCGGGAAGAAGCAGATATTATTGACTTGGATTTTCGTGATATTCTGCTGGCGATTGGTGGTCGCATGTTTCGTGATTACCGCAAGAACGGCGGAAAATTACCCGAGCAGCTCCTCAAAGAATTGAATTCCTGGCGCGGTAGAGTGGAAGAAGAAGTAAAAACCATCGGTGGCTTACCTGTTCAATATGAATTGGGCGCCGGGATGGAAGCATTCTTCGTCAATGCCGGGCTAAAAATGAAATTGGAACCCAAAACACGAACCGAGATCAGGCAGGTTTTTGAGAGAGATATTACTGGTCTCATCTCTGTTATCAACAACATAGCCACGGCAATTTACAGCAAGGAAAAACGCATTCCCCTCATCTTGATCGATGATCTGGATAAACCCGAACTTGAAAAAGCCCGGGCTATTTTCCATGACAGGCGCGAGATCATGATGCAGCCCAATTGTGCCATTGTTTACACGGTTTCAAGCGCTCTCTTTTATAGCAAAGATTTCGATTCCATTCGAGATCAGGCTGTTTTCCTCCCAAATATCAACCTTCACCCTCGTCTCAAACCAACCGAACGGGTTGTGGAGGGGTATGAAACCCTGGAGCGCTTCGTCAAACAGAGAATGGACATCCAATTGATCGATCCAATTGCCCTCCAGGTAGCCATTACGTATAGTGGCGGTGTTTTTCGGGAGATGGCCCGCATTATGCGCACTGCCCTTGGTCAGGCCCGCAGACGCAAGACTGCCCATGTGGATATAGAAGATGTGGAATTTGCAGCCACCGAAATTCGCAATGAATATCGGCGCATCCTTGAAAAGGAAGACATTGTAATTCTAAAGAAAGTTCAGGCTGATAATCGCCTGGAATACAACAACCGTCTTACTCCCTTACTTCAACTCCTGGCATTGTTGGAATATCGTGATGGCGAAAATTGGTGTGACGTCCATCCTGTTCTAAGAAGTTTATTGAATGACTGAACCTACCATATCAAGCTTGTAACCGGATAAATAATTATGACAACAACTCAATTTCCAATCCAAACAACGAGTGTCTTAGATGATCGGATTGATATTCTGTTCCGGGAGCTTGAGCTGGCCATTCGTTGGCAGAGGCCATCCATCTTGCTTGCGATCTTTAATTCTGACCATATTCACAACGAAGTTGAATCCATCCTCAAAAATCGTTTGCTGACTGTGGGTCAGGATGTTCATTCCTTCAAGATCGAAGATGATGAAAATTCAGATATCCCCGCTTATCTCACAAACCTGACTCTCATAGACAAAAAAGTGATATTTGTTGAAGGTTTTAAGTTGGGTGGTGGGCAGGAAAATGCCCAGGCTTACCGGGCACTGAACACAGGACGGGATTATTTCATCAACCGCCAGGTTAGAGTTGTATTCTGGCTGTCGGTCGAAGAAGCCAACGATCTGGCGCGCTATGCCCCGGAATTTTGGGGTTACCGCCATCGCGTCGTCGAATTTCTGGAACATATGGACCCCGGTCTATCACCACTTCGTAGCCTGGGATCAATCTGGCAGGGTATCGGTGAATATACAAATGCGACGGACGATATCGATAACAGGATCGCCTTGCGGGATTCCTTGTTAGCGCAACTACCTGAGATCAATGAATCCACATCAGTACGGGCAGATCTGCTAATTTCTTTGGGAGTTCTTCATTGGCGCAAAGGAGACATAGGCAAAGCTATCGAGCTCTCCCAAACTGCCTTGCAGCTCGCTGCCAAAACTGAAAATAAATGGTTCGAAGCTTTTTGTTTCAACTCCATGGCACTTATTCAAGCCAACTCAGGCCAGGTAAGTGAGGCCATTGAAGCCCTGAAACAAGCCAGCAGCCTGGCTCCTGATCAGATCTTCCCCTGGAATAATTTGGGAAACCTTTTCAATGAATTGGATCGCGTTGATGAAGCCATTGATGCTTTCCAGACTGCGATGCAATCCAACCCAAATGATCCAATGTCCTTAACAGGTATGGGAAATGTATATCTAAAACTCGGACGAACAGAAGACGCCTTTTCTAACTTCCAACAGGCCATCCAGTTTGCGCCCAATTTCGCTCACCCTTGGAACGGGATTGGAAATATCTATGCCAGCCATGATCAGATCGATTCAGCCATAGCTGCATTTCAGAAAGCCATTGATCTCGATCATCATTTGGCATTACCGTGGATCAGCCTTGGCAGCATCTTTGAAAAACTTGATAGGCTTGATGAAGCCACTTATGCCTTCCAAAAAGCCTTCGAACTTGACCCCGCCAATGCGATCGTTTGGAATGAGCAGGGTAAGATCTACTTGAACACAGGTTGCATTGACGAAGCCGTCTGCGCCTTCCAGAAATCCATTGAGCTGGAGCATGGCAATGGTTGGTCCTACTTCAATCTGGCACAAACTTATGTCTGCAAAGGAAAATATACAGAAGCCATCCAGTTGTATCACAAGAGCATCAAGCTTTTTAAGAGTAATTCCGAAAAAGCTATCACCTGGAGCAGATTGGGAAATATTTACCAGCAGAAGAACGATATTCAAAATGCCATCACAGCCAAGAAGATCGCCCTCGAACTTGACCCCGAGAATGAGCAGATCAAGGATGAGCTGGTCGAGATCCATAACTCATTAAATCTTCAAAGCAATTCAGGAGATAAAAATTCATTATCCAGAACAACCATGGAAACCACTGCGCTGCAAAGATTTCTCGCTGATGCAACCACAGAATTAGGCACAGACTCTGCAATAATTTATGATTCCACCCAATTGGGACCGCTGACTGAAAACCAGACTTTAGGGACAGCACGCCTCTGGAACGAACGCGGCAATGTTCTTATGAATACTGGTGCATTCAACCAGGCCACACAGGCTTACAACAAAGCCATTGAATTGGATGCTGATTTTGGTTGGCCCTACGGAAATCTGGCTATGATCGCTGTCACCAATGGTAAATATGCAGATGCTGTACCCCTCTATAAGAAAAGCATCAAGTTGCTTAAAACCAGGCTGGAAAAAGCAATGGTCTGGAATAGGTTGGGCGTTGCCTATCGAAAAATGAATGATTATATAAAAGCCATTCAAGCCCACCGCAAAGCGCTCGAGCTCAACCCCAAAAACATTAGTGCCAGGCAGGACCTCATCCGTATCCACAATGATCTCGGTCACATCAAGACCGCCATCAACCTTCTGACAGCCAGCCTGGACAAAGCTTCAGCCTGGAATATGCTTGGAAATGCCTATCGTCGTCTAAGCGATTATGAATCGGCCACAGACGCCTTCCAAAAAGCTGTCGATCTGGCACCAGATGATTATGCCTTCAAGTTTGACCTGGAAGAATCCATCAAAGAATTAAAACAAAAAATCCAATCTCCTCCAAATCTGATTGAGAAAACTGGCTCCGAGAATATCGAAGAACTAAAGATCGCAGTCAAACAGGCTGGAGGTACAGGAATCCTTGATAATGGGCAACCTGGTCCGCTGGGAGAATTGATCGAAATTCAACCTGAAGTTATGTCAGTTGAAGGCAAACGATTTGCTCAGATTGGAGAAATATTCAACTCAGGGCAGGAAACCCGGATAAATTACCCGATAGGCGAGCCTGCCCGCCGGAACGTGGAATCCACTCCAGCCCGCCGTAGTGTGGTAGGAATACCTGCGCCAGCTTACAACTCATCAGGCAGCGAGTCCGTCAACGCAGTGGTTCCGCAAAACGTCAAAACCCCCTATCGCAATATGTGGCACCTGGACGAAGCCGTTTCTTCTTTCCAGAAAGTAACCGAATCCATGCCGGTCGAAAGTCGTGATCCAGCCTTGTTGGTCTATCAGCATGCCGTCGAACTTGTATCCGTCGGATCTGGAAAAGAGTATTCCGTTAGTGAAAAGAGATCCTTCTCGTCACTATCTGCTCCCCTGGCAGAAACCCGTCCCACTGTTGTAAAAACCATGCTTCGCAAGCCTCTGGAATACGTCGTAGCCAAACCTGCTCCTGCAATTGAGCAGCCACAAGAAGTGAGCTCTGAAGAATATCAAACTCCGGAAGATCCAACAGCTCCAACCATCACAAGGGTGGCTTCCAAATCAAAGAATGAGGCTGGCAAGCTCGAAAGGGACATCCTCACCTACCAGACAGTAACCGGGATCAATCCCAAAAATGCACGAGCCTGGCATACCCTTGGAAATTTGCAACGCTCAGCCGGACAATATGATCAGGCCGCGACCTCCCTTGAAAAAGCAGTCGAACTCGATAAGCGCCAGGAAGTCTTTCATTATCACTTGGGACTGGTATATGCTGCACAAAACCGTTTTGAAGATGCGGTTGAGACCTTTAAAAAAGTGATCCTGATCAACCCAGAGTACAACCTGGCCCATGCCACCTTGGCAGGTTATTACAATAAACTTGGTAAAATCGAAGAATCGAAATACCACATGGCAATTGCTCGACGCACCATGCAGAATGAAAAAGAATACAACCGGGCTTGTTTTGAAGCCATCTGCGGAAATGTGGATAAAGCCATCGAACTCTTGAAAATTGCCCTGAAAGAAGATCAGACCACCCCGGATTGGATACGTCGGGATCCGGACTTCGATAATATTCGTTCCGATGACCGCTTCCAGGCATTGATCGCTGGATGAAAGCNTAAACCGGCTCTCTCGTAGAGAGAGCAACAAGCTTCGCTAAGAACAATCTTCATTGGATCTAGAGGATTGTTTTTTTTCATGGATATATGGCAGATCTTATTTCGTGATTGCGATGACCAATCGCATGATAAGACAATCCATGTGTCGGGAGTTCAGACTAAATCCCAGTCAAACTCTCTACACGATATTAGAATTTCATATGACTACAGGCTACATTTGCTCTTTAATTGCGTCCAATTCAGGTATGGTATGATTCGCCACAATACTGGCATGACAATTTTTTCATTCGATCCGCTTTTCTTAAGGTGGAGTGCTTATATCTAGAAAAATGTCTACTCGCAACCTTTTTCAACCCTTACGTAATCCCAGTTTTATTAAATATTTCATGGTTTCAATACCATTGTTGGCAGGTTTTCTACTAATTTTTATAGATCCCGGCAAACTCGACGCAAGTGACTTCATGCTGATAGCCTGGAATCCTGCCCAGGAGTTGTTAAGAACAGGTTCAATTTATGCAAATTATCCCTACCCGCTGTGGACGGTCGTGGTCATGTTACCCTTTACGCTGTGGCCGGCCAAGACTGCGATGGTTTTATGGTTAATATGCAACCTTCTAATGTTGGCTGCCAGCCTCTCCCTTTTCATTTCACTAATTGATAGAGAGGTTTCTCCTGTTTTATTCGCTTTGGCAGTTTTTCTCTCCGCATATTTTCTACCAGTTCTGACCAGTTTTTGGATTGGGCAATTGACGATTTTTTCGTTGTTTATACTTGCATTAACGACTTACCTTTATTTACATCAGCGTTGGACATGGCTCGGAATCGTATT